>Ga0172376_10002417_pt1 | contig 22874 bp, 13 predicted proteins | sample Lak35m_FD_121114 | JGI IMG/M metagenome (GOLD analysis project Ga0172376, IMG submission 121114) | Freshwater microbial communities from Kabuno Bay, South-Kivu, Congo - kab_092012_35m | ecosystem: Environmental > Aquatic > Freshwater > Lake | place: Democratic Republic of the Congo: South-Kivu... | reverse complement strand
TGGTTTGGGGACGACTGCATTACTCAAAAATGACATCGTCAATAAGCAACATAAACCCGAAGGCGTGATTATATGTCCGGGACCCAACCTTGCATATTTTTCCGGAACATTCTCATTGGCCCAGATGATAGATCATATCTATGGTAGAACCAATGTCCGCAATTCCGTGGAAAGAGCATCGCTATTTGTCAATGAATTGGTACTCTATGTCAAATATCTTCGTAAAGAGATTGACAAAAATGCATTGTCTTTGAATCAAAATACATTCAGAACACTGAATGCATTCAAAACAAATCTTCTTTCAGGAATTGAATATTATAAGAACATCAATGAAGCATTTTTGAAGGATTGTTCCTATGAATGTCCAGATATGATTGCTGATCTTGAAAAATATGCTCAAGAAGTTGAATCAATAGTCATTCCAAGTTTGGTTATTGCTTCTTGATGATTTGTTCGGTGAAATTTCCTTTTGTAGAGGATATCACCAAAGCATATATACCTGTTGAATACGTGGAAATATCTATGGGTGCATGATCAAATTGTTCATGCACCTTTTTTCCTGACATATCGAATATCATGATTCTAGAATCGGGTTCTGGATTCGTAAATCTCACCATATCATCATATACTGCAATGCGGGATATAGAGTACTCATGTTCTTCCACAGGAGTCGCTCTGCAAGCCACATCCATGGTTAATTTCCAAATATCGCTCATGAAGAAATTCGGTACGAAACCAAGCGAATCCGGTGCCTGTCCCATGCGGACCATCACGAGTTCATGTTGTTTTGAGAAGGAGACGATTTGTCCATTTTTACCCAATCCTGAAATCACATCTTCCGGAGCTTCTTTAGCCAAATTTCCATTGAAAAAGAATTGGAAACCAGGTAGCATATAACCGCTTTGACCATTAAGCCACCAGAGATACCCATATGATGGATTGAGGACTTGAGATCTAGAGATCATTGCTCTAAAATACTCCCGATCTTTCATGATGGTATCACCATTCCAAATACCATCATTCAACATCATATGTCCAAATCGAGCCATTGCTCTTGGTGTGCTTGCATATACATTGTTGAATCCTGCCTTTACCCATAAACCTGTCATACCGATACGATTTTTGATTGTGCTTTGAGTATATGCATTGAGGGTTTGTCCTGTAGCTTTTGCAATCACTTCTTCAAGTAATGTATAGGGTGCATTGTGATAGGACCAACGAAGGCCAGGTTCTGCCTTATACTGAAGACAAGTATCAATTGTACAATCCAAATCGGAAACTTCATCATCAATGCCGGTCGTCATGGTCAATTGATGTTTGATTTTAATCATGTCCTCTTGTTCTTTGGGAATTGCAGTCCATCCACTACCTAAGTACTTTGAAGTGGGTTCCTCAATGCTGAGTTTCTTTTCTTCCTGAGCTTTCCCAATCAAAAAAGAGGTCAGAGTTTTTCCTGCAGAAGCCCAATACCAAGCACTGTCTTTTGCAAAATCACCAAAGTATTTTTCCAGTACAATACGACCTTTATAGAGCAGAATATATCCTTTGGTATTTGATTTTTCCAATTGCTCATAAAGAGCAGGAATATTCTCGGTACACCAACCCAGTTTTCCAGCTGATAGGGTGTCCCATTTGGCCTGTGGATTTATAGGAGGGAAATATTGACCAATCACTTGAGATTGAGCAGTATGTCCAAAGAAGAGCAGAAGACTAATAAAGAGAGTCGCGATACGCATGATCACACTCCTGAAATTGTATATTCACAATGGGCAAATCTATGACAATTCCAAACATAATTTGGTTTAAGTATCAGCCACAATAGCCATGCCAAAAAAAAACCTCTCATGAACTTCATGAGAGGTTTTGAGGAGCTTCTCTTCAATTAAAATGAATATCTGATACCTAATTGCATTTGCATGCGTGAAAGGAGATCAGAATATTGATATGGATTCTCTTTGTCACGATAGCTGAACATTGGAGTTCCGACAGGTAATTCAGCGCCATTTGCACCAAATGTATTGCCGGTTCTTGCCAATCCTTCGAAGCGAAGGACTGCATCACTTTGATTTGGAACAAAACGATATGGATTTGAACCAAGATTGATGATATCAAGTGATACTTCAAGATTATGTCCATCAGCAAATGGATTGCGGATATCTGCAGCGATACGCAAGTCTATACGATTATTCCATGGTTCGCGAGCTGCATTGCGCTCAATGATTGTACCACGTGCAGCATTCAAGCCATCATCATTTGTGATATAGCGATCAAGTGCATCATAGGTTGCATCATTTGCGCGAGCTGTTCCGGAAATCAAAGCAATGTCATTTCTATCCTTGGGTACATAAATCAAGTCATTGCCGGTTTGACCATCAGCATTGAGATCGCCATCATAGACATAAGAGAATGGTTGACCTGAGCGACCTTCATAGAATAATGAAGCCTTCAATGCAACTTCAGGAGCAAGTTCAATGCGATATGCAGCTGATGCAATCATACGATGTGGAATGTCAAAATAGGAACGAGCAAGTGTCGGAGTATTTGGATTATCCTGAATATAATTGAAGCGCCATTGTGATACAGCTTGTGATGACAATCCGGAATTAATATCATAAGAAGCTGAATGCGTATAGGCAGCCATCAAGTCAAGACCTGATTTCCATGATTTTTGCAATTGTACGGACATATTATAGGAATACCCCATGTCTGTATTATTGAGCAAAATCACATTGGTGAAATTCTTGCGACCATCAAGGAAGCGAGCTGTTGTATTACGACCATTATAAATACCGAATACACCGCGATTTCCGGGTAATGAAGTACCAAATTGTGTGGTATCACGACGATCACCAAGATTCAAGTCTGTATAAGCGATTTCATTCAAATTCATTGAATACATACCATCCACAGTCAAGATGATGTCTTCAGGTAATTTGTAATCCATGCCCAAATTCATACGAAATGTTTGTGGCATTTTGAAATCATTGCCGGTAAGATTCAATTCTGTAGTTGATGCAATCTTTGTTGTATCTTTCAAGTTTTCTGAAAGTGTATTTGCAATGTTTGGATTGAATCGTACTGTATCTGCACCAGCTGTGTTCAATGTCAAACGTGCGATTTCAACACCGGTATTTCCATAGTGATTGGAAATCCATACGAAAGGAACGCGACCTGTGAAAATACCTGCTCCACCACGCACTTGTAGTGATTGATCACCATTGACATCCCAGTTAAATCCTACTCTTGGTGAAAACAATAAAGCAGACTTTGGCATTTCTGATGTTTTCCAGCCTAATGTCTTTGTAGAATCATTGGCATATTTAATGGAACCATTCCCATTTGTTGCATATGTCACAGAAGCTGTATTCACGAATGCATTTTCAGCTTTAGAATTATAAGAAGGAGCATCAGGGAATACAGGAACATCAACGCGCAAACCAACATTGACCTTGAAATTGTCGGATACCTTAATGTCATCCTGAATATAAGCACCAAGTTGCATAGCGCTGAATTTAGCCGCCCAATCATTAGGGAAACCTGGACGAGCAAATGACATGCTTACCGCAGCCGCATTTCCGGAAACAAAATCAGAATAGGAATTAAAACGATAGGTACCATATGCATCACGAATGAAGAGATTACTGAAAGAGAAAATCTCATTTTGAGTACCGATGGTCAATGTATGATTATCGCCAAGACTCATGGTGAAGTTATCGGTGATTTCAATTACATCTTGATCGAGTTTATTGAAATTCGAAAATTCTTCTGAACCAAATCGAATACCAACACCTGAACCCATGCTTGGGTCATTGACAGTGACAGCTGCGAATGGCTTTCCTGTTACTTCACGGAAATCACGAATTCTTGTATAACCAAGAATCAATTCATTGTGCATATCATCGCCCAATGAAGAATTGAGTTCAAGCACTGTTGAATTTTGAGAATTGTTAAAGCGATAATTTCTATCGCTGAAGCGCAAGCTTGTTACGGTCGTGCTATAATTGTCATCATAAGCGCTCACATAATTATTGCGGAAAGTGAGACGATTATTATCATCAATATTCCAATCCAAGCGAGCAAATACTTTGGTGGAAGGACGAGTGATTTCAAAGCCTGTCAATTGACCTGCATTATATCCATAAGTGGATGTAAGATGTGATGAAACCAATTGAGCGATTGAATCAATTTGCTTTGCACGTGTATTCTGAGTCAGTGAGATATTATCAACAGGTTGTACTCGTGAGGTGAATTCAGCATTTGCAAAGAAGAATAATTTATCTTGAATAATCGGACCACCCAATCTCACGCCTGTTTGCAATTCATTGAAATTATTGAATGTGGTTGTGATCGTGGTATCTTTTGTACCGGGGTCAAGCAAATTATTGTTCACGATATTCTTTCTCGTGATAGATAAATCGCTGATCATTGATTGACTTCTTGTGAACCAATAGGCTGATCCTTGGAACTTATTTGTGCCTGAGCGTGTGATTGCATTCACGCCACCACCGGTGAATCTTCCTTGACGTACATCATATGGCGCAACCAATACTTGAAATTCATCAATCGCATCAAGTGATACTGGATTAGTATTGGCTTGTCCTCCCGGTGTTCCCGCACTTCCCAAACCAAATAAGTCCGTATAATTTGAACCGTCAATTTGGATATTATTATAGCGATTGTTTTTCCCGGCAACGGAAACACCCGCACCGGTTGACACAACCTGTGGAGTGAATTTTGCAAAGTCTTGGAAAGAACGAGAAATCGTAGGGAAATTATTCAATTGTTCTTTTGAGATATTTGTTTGAGCGCCTGTTCTCGAAGCTCCAAATACTCCTTTCTGAGCCATAACGGTGATCTCATCTGTTGCAACTGCTTTTTCAGATAATGCCATCGTGATTTTGAGATTTTGACCAAGTTTCACGAATTGACCTGACAATGAAGATTCACCAAAACCAACTGCAGTTGCTTTGATGGTATATGGTCCACCAACGCGAACATTATTGATTGTAAATGAACCATTTGCTTTTGCATTCGCTCCAAAACGAGTTCCTGTGGGAATATGAATCGCAATGATTCTGGCACCCGGAACAATTCCACCATTGGCGGCTTTTACTGTTCCTGTGATTCCACCACTAGTCACCCCTTGCGCATGCATGTGCACAGGCATGATTGTGCCGGAAAACACTCCCAAGCCCATGATGGCGCTTGCGCAAAGTGATAGTACGGTTTGTCTCATAACACTCCTTGAATTGTGAAATTCATATAGGATTACTCCTATATGATGTATTGATATGTAGATGTGATTCGGACATGAGAGTAGTGTCCAAAATTCAGATATTTACACGATGTTATTATATTATCAAGTGATAATATGCTTGGTTTTTTTGCGATGATCGTACACCGATAATAGGGCCTTGCTACCGATATATCCGAAAGCTCCTCCAATGATCATTCCTCCAAGTATATCCAGTGGATAATGAACACCAACATAAATCCGCGAATAACTAATAAGGAAGGCAATACTCATGATTGGGACTCGGATTGAACTGAATAGCATCCCGAGAAACACAGCAAGACATGCATTATTGATTGCATGTGTTGAAGGGAATGATTGACCTGGTCCGCAAGGAATGAGCAATCGAATCTCGGTCTCTTGTCTGCATGGTCTTTGCCGATTAAAGAGTGGTTTCAGTATATGCGTGGAGAATTGATCCATGATGCCAAGCATGAGAATCAAGGTCAATACAGCATAGAGTCCTTTTCTTCTATATCTATATATAACTATGAAAACAAGAAGAAGATAGAGTGGCCAGATGAGTTGGATCGAAGTGAGAATGGGAAAGAGAAAATCGGTGGGAGTGGATACAAGAGTTCCATTCAACACATGGAATAGTGTCTTGTCTATCTGCAAAAGAAAATCCGGCATGCATATGCTCCGAATGAATATTCACCACCAATTGCGAAGGCAATTTGAGACTTTTTTCTGTGAATGCTGTAGCGAGTTTTCCACATTTATGTTTCTGCAGAAGAGGTGCTGACTCTTCTGGCAAGTACCATCTCAGCAATTGCGAATATCAATGCCAGAATCAAGAAGAATCGCCATAATTCCGTACCGATTCTTGCTTTGGCAACGGAATCGCCTATTCGTCCGGATGCATCCAATATACGTACTGTGTTTGGAGCGTTCAGGCGCTTTTGTAATCCTGACAAGAGATCAGTTTCTGAAGCACATTGAAGATGTCCTTCTTCTCCGGGAATATTCACAGTGATTGCTGTGAGAGATTCATTCTCTTTGCTACTAATGGCATAGACTCCGGGCTTGAACAATCTGCCGATATGCACTGAAATTCCACCTGGTACTGTCAATCCTTGCACTTGAGATTCTATGCCTGTGGGATCACTTACTCGTATGATTTGTCCCGGACTTTTCATTGACTTGGCCGGAATCAATGCAATTGCATCATCACCGGAAATAAGTTCACTTGTCAACATCTCCTTGGCAGACAAATATTGAAGCGATCTATGAATCAATGTCGGCATCAATCCGGTATAGGGGAATGTACTCCATTCGGGGGAAGGTGGTACTGCGCAATAGAGAAGTTTTCCTTCACCTCTTCGAATCTCAGTGAAAAAACTGCCTCCCTGCATTTGAATAAGAGACTGCCCGCCTCCTGATATCAATGCCCTCTTGATTTTCGGTGAATCACCAAGAGTGGTTTCCATTTCCAAACCTTTAAAGACCCCGCGAAATACAGGATGCTGTCTGTCAACGGAAATACAGAGTCCTGGAGATTTTTCAGAAAACTCTTGAACTTGCAAAGGCGATAAACCAAGCAATGTCAAAGACGAGATTTGTTCTTTGGGATCTTGGCTTTCATTGGGAAATATCAAAGCAGTTCCACCGGATTGAATATATGCATCCAAACGTTGTGCCTCATTCCGATTCAAACCGGATGTGAAGATCACGATATCATGTTCTTCATAATTGACAGTCCCTGCTTGTTCACCTGCATACATTGCATATGAACCTGCTGAAGCCGATGAAGCAAGTTTCAAGAATTCAGATGATGTACCGGAAGAAATTGCACCAACAATCGGTGATGGAGGAATGATAAATGCTGCATGGCGTTTATTATCATGATCCAGTGCATCTGCTTCTATTGTAAATGAAACACGAATGATACCCGACTTTTTGGGCGGAGCAGACAAAGTTATCGTATTCGTATTGCCTGCTTTGACATCAATTGACTGTTGAGCAACTCGAACATCATTGAAAAACATGCTGACAATAATACCGGAAATATCATTTTCACCAGAATTGGTTAATCGAGCTTGAATCTCCGCTGCTTTGTCTTTTTCAAACATGGAAGTAAGCATGATCAATGTATCAATGGTGATATTACCTGCAGGTTTTCCATTCTGCATCGGGATGATAAATACACCGGTCTTTTCATCAAAGAGTTTGACGGAATCCGATAGAATGGAGGATAATTGGGATTGCTGAATATCAGTGATGAGATAGACTTCTTTATGTACATTCATTGAAGCATCGAGCAATCCCTGAGTGGCTCTTAATGCATCATTGATGGTGCTTTGGGCCGGATTCGGCAAGCAAGATGCAATTTCTTTGCTGATGAACTCTTTATTTCGACTGAATGATCTTTTTCTTTGACTAGCAATAGATGATAGAGGAATGAACGCCAATTCATCACCTTCTTTCATGGCTGAAGCTATTTGACTTGCAATTGATTTGGCTTTGGAGAATCTATTGCCCCCCGCATCGGAAATATCCATGCTGAGGGTATTGTCCAAAATGACAATGATACTGGTTTTTGCATGCGAACCAATTGCAGGAAGCGAGCTTTCGATGGTTGGTCTTGAGAATGCCATCACGCAACAAATCACAATCAATGTCCGCAATATCAATAAGATGATTTGTTGGGTTTTAAGATTGCGAATACTTGTTTTCTGTAATTCCTTGATGAATCGCAGTGTGCTGAAATCAATGGTCTTTAGCTTCCTGAGATTCAGCAAATGCAGAATCACGGGAATTACAGACGCTATCAAGCCGAGTAAAACAAGTGGATTGAGAAATGTCATGGTGAAATTTCAATAGTGTGCATCAATCTCGAAATCATGTCTCTTGAACAGGAATTTCCCTCGTGCAATGTCCGCAAACAGTTGCCTTGACAGGAATTTTCAACAGACAATGCGGACATTCTTTCTCTTTGCTTTCTTTGTCCTGCTGAAATTTCATTAAAGCCCTGGTCATGAGAAAGATTGAGATGGAAACAATCAAGAAATCCAGTATGGAATTGAGGAATAATCCAAGATTGAGAGTCGGCGCCCCGGCATCTTTTGCTGCTTTCAGTGTTGGATATTCAATTCCATTCAAACTGATGAAAAAATTCGATAAATCCACCTTATTGATGGCACCAATTGGTGGCATGACTATGTCATTGACCAAAGAAGTGACAATTTTACCGAATGCTCCGCCAATCATGACCCCGATCGCTAGATCAAAGACATTTCCTTTATTGATGAATTCCTTAAAATCTTTCAGCATATTCATACTCCAAAGACGTGGTCAAAATTCAGGAAATGATGGCTTAACTGCAAGAGAATTTGGAATGAAAAACCGTGTTATCCACAAAGCATCGAAAGAAAACAAGTGATTTTGTAATTTGCACCCATTCACAATGAAATTTGATGAAGGTTATGCATGTCTGAACTTGGAATTGGGATTGATGCATCTGACAAAGATGCGCTTCTTGGAAAACGTATTGACTGTCTGGACAAAGGTTTTGTTCGTTTGATTGATGTCATGGGCGATGATGCCGCCATCATACAAGCTGCTCGGGTTTCCTATGGTTCAGGTACAAAAAAAGTTCATGAAGATCGTGGACTCATCAGATATCTTCTCCGCCATGCACATACCACTCCTTTTGAAATGGTGGAATTTAAATTTCATGTGAAATTGCCCATTTTTGTTGCTAGACAATGGATCAGACATCGTACTGCGAATGTGAATGAATATTCCGGTCGTTATTCTGAAATGAAAGATGAATTCTATACTCCTCATCCACAAGATATTCGTCCTCAGAGTGTTTCCAATAAGCAGGGTAGATCTGATGAAACATTGCCCGAAGGCATGGCTGAACATGCTGCCGGAGCATTTAAATCGGGTCAAGATGAGGCATATGCTCAATATCAGGAATTCTTGGAACAAGGTATCGCACGTGAAATTGCACGCATCAATTTGCCTGTTTCAAATTATACGGAATGGTATTGGAAGATAGATCTTCATAATCTTTTTCACTTTTTGAGATTACGAATTGATGCTCATGCACAATATGAGATTCGTGTTTTTGCGGAAGCGATTGCTGAACTCGTGAAGCCATTTGTTCCTCATGCTTGGGAAGCTTTCGAGGATTATGTATTGAATGCACATCGTATGACTGCACCCGAATTGAAAGTCATGAAACATCTATTGCAATCAATGGAATTTCCATCAGATGAAACACTTGCTCAATTGGGTTTAAAAGGTAGGGAAGCGGTTGAATTCAAAGATAAAATGCGTGATATGTTCCGCTGATTGATGATATCATTTGCAAGATATTATGATGCACCAAGAACAGTAAGTTTTTGTTCTGCTTCATCGAGAGTTTTTTTGCATGCAATGATCAATGTCATACCTTCTTCATAGAGTGACATCATCTCATTCAATGAAGCATTGCCTTGATCCAATACTGAAACGATATATTCAAGTCTCTTGATTTGATCTTCAAAACTTGTTTCATTCTTCTTTGCCATGACATTCCTTGTCTGTAAACTGTAATGATGCGGAATTGACACAATATCGGATTCCAGTCGGTGCCGGACCATCAGGGAAAACATGTCCCAAATGTGCACCGCATTGTGAACACATGATTTCTGTTCTCATCATCCCATGTGAGAAATCAGGAGATTCTTCGATGAGTTCGGGATTTGGGGCCGCAAAAAATGATGGCCATCCACAACCCGAATCATATTTTTCATCTGAAGTGAAGAGTGAAGCTCCACAACAAATGCAAGCATATTCACCCTTTTCATGATGATTCCAAAATTGTCCGGTGAATGCCCTTTCTGTCCCTTTCAATCTCGTGATGGCATATTGTTCATCAGTGAGTTGCAATCTCCATTCTTCTTCAGATTTTACTATCTTATTCATATTACTTGTTCAGAATGATGGGTAAGGTGACAGATTCCGTAGGGGTTTCCAATTTGAGTGTATACATGCCGGATGAACATGCTTCAAATGGGAAAGTGGTCACTATTGTGCCCGGAAGCGTGAAACCTGATGCAATGGGTAATTTCATTCCATTTGCTGAATAAGCATTCAAGGTAAAGTGACCTTGCTCGGGAATATCCAATCGTATTTCGCTTCCAGCTTCAATCGGATGTGGATTCACAATGATTCGAGCTTTAGCGACATTCTTATCAGCATGCCATAATCGGACACCACCTTCATAGCAGATATCACCAATATTCACATTGCCATTGATGATATTCAAACGTAAAAGTCCACCGATTGGCTTGATACCATCAATGACCACACCTGTTTTTGGTGCATTACCCAATAAACCTCTAATGCGTAGTGTTCCAAGTACAGGGAGTGAAGATATCGGTAATGAAAGTGTTGCTGTTTGCATGTCTTTACCGGTCAATTTCGTGAAGCCGGGATGTGTCACTTCTGCAACGGTTGCATTCCATGTCAATGAACACTCGATGCCAACTATTCCTGATTCTTGAATGGCACTTGTATCCAATAATCGAATTCTCATGTCCGCTATTTCATTATTGTTCAAAGTGATGGAATCCAATTGAATGCTGGCATATCCAATAGATACAAATAATGAATCAGAATATGTCTCGCAATATGTGTTTCTTGCGATTACTGAATAATAACCCGATGAATCAATGACAAGCAATGAATCTTGTCCATTCGAAATTGTCTTGCCATTCAGAAGCCACTCATAGCGAGAACCATCTCCTTTCACAAACACTGTATCATTGCTTCTTGACAGTATAGGTTTTATCGGAGAATCTGCAACTGTAATTGTGATGGAATCCTTGGCAATACATCCTTTCGCACTTGTCACTGTTACCATATACATTGTGGTTGTAGCGGGACTCGCAATTGGATTGGCAATTGTCTTATCTGATAGTCCAAAAGTTGGAGACCATTCATATTGCGTGCCACCGGAAGCAAACAGTTGAACCGAGCTGCCTTTGCAAATCACCGTATCGTTTGACAATGAAATGGTTGGACTAGGATTGATTGTGACCAATACCGAATCTCGATAGGTACAACCATAAGGAGTGCTGAATTCCATAAAATATGCGGTGGTCCGGATGGGTTTTACATTGATTTGAGTAAAGATCGAATCAGTGGAAAGCGTATCTGTATTCGTAAACCACTTTACAGTATATGGGGAATTGCTACCGAATATGAATGATCTTGGAATACGGACAGAGTCATCTTCGGGACAAAGCTCAAATGCTCTTTCGATTGACATCATTTTGGGTGCTTCTTCCACATCTATTCGAATGGTGTCTATGGCAGAACATCCGGATTGTGTTTCAGCAAAAATTGTATATGTTCTCGTTGAATCGGCAATGCAACGTACGCGATTTCCGGTATTCTCCAGCAATCCATCCGCAGGCAACCAAGTGAGAAATTGTCCACTATTGGCTTGAAGAATGATTGTGTCTCCTTTGCAAGCAGTTCTTCTATTAACCGGTAAATTCAGAGATGGTGAAGGGTATACTGTCACTTTGATAAAAGCAAAATTCGTACAGCCATTTGCATCGGTTACAATCACTCGATAACTATCATCTTGATTTGGTCTTGCAGTAGTTGATCTAGCACTTGGATCAGTGATATTGGAACCGGTCCATTGATATGTATATGGTGGCTTTCCACCTAGTGGTTTTACGGATAACTGCACCTCGGATTTTTCACATACTGCTGTGTCTTTCGATACGGCAATTGCCATGACACCTTTGTTACTTTCAATCAATCTGACATTTCCCAAGATCAATCCATCTGCTCCTGCTTCTGCGCCGAGCGATGACTTTTCAATCAAATTTTCACCGGGTTGGCCACCGGAAATATCAATGATTGATCTATTCGGTATATTGCCATTGAACATCACGATACCACCACCGCCACCACCTCCAGGGCCATGTTTGGATGCTCCTGTAATCCCACCTTTCCCACCTTTTGCTTCAATCTGAATTTCATTGCCGAAAGAAATGAAGCGATTTACATCAAAATAGATAGAACCACCACCACCGCCACCGCCATAACCATCATTTGAATTTCCTGTTTTGGGACCACCGACATTCGCACCATTACTGAAGATTCTCGCTCCGGGTCGAATAACAAAATTATTAGATCTGATATATACAATCCCGCCACCATTTCCGCCAGGAAAAGCAGCATTATTATTGACATGACCTGAGCCGCCACCGCCTCCCAAGAAGATACGAGGCAAAGAATCATCAATGAATTGTTGATAGGGATTTTCTCTTCCGGGATCTCCACCATTATGGATCAGTCCATCGGGGAAATCTTTGGATCCAATTCCACCACGACCCCCATTTGCGCCACCACCACCACCGGAATTATGTGCATTTCCTCCACCACCCGCATTAGCCGGAGCGCCGCGTCCAAGCAAGTATTCAGGTTTTAGAATAGCAATTCCTCTCCCTTTCTCTCCTGCTAAGCTCGCCTTATCATTGGGTAATGCATAATCAGTGATGCTATATGCACCACTGGCAGCATTACGCACTCTACCACCTTCAAATCCCTTTCCAGATACATCTATCGTTCCGGCAACATCAAGTGCCAATCTGACTTCAAATGCCAAAACGCCACCTGTGGAGCCATTCCAAGGACTACAAGTAAGCGGTCTCATGATTGAAACCAAAGCCGTGTCATATGTTGGAATCGTCACCAATTGTACCGATCCATTCTCCGGATCATATTGCATCAATGGTGCATGTTTAAACACAATGGAAGAACCCACAATTGATTCTATTTCAAGGATTTCGGCATTTCCGGCATTTCCATAATTGATTACAGAACCAAAAGATGCAGTATTACTTGTATCTATGTCAGCACCATCCATCTGAATCATCATGACCTTTTTCTTCGGTTCAAAACCTGATAATCCTACAACTTCAACAGATTTTGAGCAAGAATGGTATTTCGTGACCCTTGCATAACTATTAATGACGCCAAATAATGGTGTTCCACCCTGAGAATGGAGAATATTTGGAAAATACGCCATTAATATAAAAAAGAATGGCAGTATCATTCGATATCTTATCGAGGTGGATATAGATGTATGTTTGGGTGTACAGTTCATGGTCACGAAAATACATGTTTTCATGGAAGTATATCGCTCTTTTGATTGAACAATGCATCAATGATGAAGTATTTGGTCAATCATCAGAGTAAAATGGCAATTCCTTGAAAATCATATTGTTAGTTTTGACTGAATATGACTCGAGACAGAGAATATCGATAAAAATCCGTATTTTTGCGCAAGCAATTTTGCATATTTACCGATTGATTAGCAAGCCATGGCAAAACCATTAAGTATTCTATTTGTTACAAGCGAAGTCTATCCATTTGCAAAAACCGGTGGACTCGCGGATGTTTCCTATTCTTTACCATTGGCTTTGAGGGAATTGGGACATGATATTCGAGTCATGGCACCTAAATATGGATCTATCAGTGAGCGTAAGAATCGTATTCATGAAATCAATCGTTTGCGAGACATTCCGATTCCAATTGGTGATACTGAATCTTATGCAACAGTAAAATCCTCTTCGATCAATAATCCGCGCTCCAAAGTTCAAGCATATATCACAACGAATTCAAATTATTTTGATGCGAAAAAAGGGTTTTATGCCGATCCTGCAACCGGATTGGATTATGCAGACAATGATGAGCGCTTTGTGTTTTTTGGTCATTCCGTCATTCAAACATGCATGCTCTTAGGTTGGGTTCCTGATATCATTCATTGTAATGATTGGCAAACCGGCATTTTACCTGCATTGATCAGACTTAAACACAATGATTTATTTGCCAAAACCAAAATCATTTATACGATTCACAATTTTGGTCTTCAGGGTGATTTTCCGATGAAATCACTCACAAAGACCGGTTTTTCTGCTTCGGATACCGATGCTCTTTCCCATAAAAAGAAAGTGAATTTCATGAAAGCCGGGATCCATTTTTCCGATTGCATCACGACTGTATCGCCAACCTATGCGAAAGAAGTGCTCGCAGATCAAAAACTCAGTAATGGATTAAGTGATGTATTAAAGTCGAAGCCTGATCGTATGGTTGGTATTGCTCATGGTGTGGACTTGAATACATGGAATCCTAAGATAGATACTTATCTCACCAAGAATTATGATAAATCATCGATTGAGAATAAAGCTCCAAATAAGGAAACTGTTCTCGAGCGATTTGATCTCCCTGTTCATACTGATAGAAGAGTCCCGCTCATCGCAATGGTTACTCGCATCATAGATCAAAAAGGTATTCAATTGATTCTTGATGCTGAGAAAGAATTGTTTTCCAAGGATATACAATTCATTATGCTTGGTGAGGGTGATCATTCATTGTATCCCAAACTTGAAGCATTGGCCAAAAAATATCCAGAAAAATTCGCACTTCGCATTCAATTTGATGATGAATTAGCTCATTTGATGGAAGCCGGTGCAGATATGTTTCTTATGCCATCAAAGTATGAGCCTTGCGGACTCAATCAACAATATTCTTTGGTTTATGGAACAGTACCTATCGTTCGCTCGACAGGTGGACTTGCTGATACAGTAACAGATTATGATGCAAAGACTGCAGAGGGAACAGGATTCGTATTCAAGGATTATACCGCAAAGTCAATGATGTCTGCTATCGAAAAAGCCATCAAGTTATATACTAAAGAAGATACTTGGAATGCATTAGTATTGAATGGCATGAATGAAGACCGCTCATGGGGTCGTGCTGCAAGACAATATAGCGAACTCTATCGCGCACTCATGAAAGATACTTTGTGATGAAAGTGAAGCAAGCTTCTTTATTGAATATCCTGCGAATCACCTTGCCATTGTGGGCCTTGAGTTTGATCATCTCTATGTCCGGATGCAATGAGCAAAGCCCTATTGCCGGTGGTGCAATCTTTGATGATACAATCAATGTGAATGTCATCAGCTCTGATTCCATTCCCATGTTCATTGGTACAAATGCCTCAAGTTTGAAACCTTCCGCTTCTTATGCAGCTGATCTATTCCTGGGATCTGCTCGAGGATATACCTCTTCCATTCTCGCTCGTTTTGGCAATGTACCGGATTCACTTCCAGATGCTGAGATCATTTCGGCAACATTGATTCTTCAGCCAAAACGCTATGCACTAGGAGATTCACTCTCCAATCGAATTGCATTAGATGTATTTTCCATCAATAAGCCATGGACACCAAGAGCAACCATAGACTCCTTCCTGCAAGCCGGATTCTTGGATGTGAATGCCATGGGAACATTTGATGGCTCTATCGCACTCCGTGATACCATGCCTGAGATTACCATTACTATTGCACAATCTCTCATCAAGTCTTGGTTCATATTGAGAAATAAAGCAAAAAATGATTCAACCATTAATACTGAATCAGCATATGGACTTGCTTTAAAACCCAAAAGCGGTTCATCAGTCATAAGAGCATTTACTAGAAATACCATTTCAACACCCGATAATCCTCCGGTAAGAATCAGAGTTGCTTATAAAAAAACAGGTAGTTCAACCATTGATACAATGGTCTTGGAGTCTGCATATGATGCAACCTTTACCACAGAACCGAATATCACATCGGACAAAATAGTGCTGAATTATGGTACCGGTACTTTTTCAAATCTTGATATTTCCTTGAAAGATTTGCCGACAGGCATTGCAATTCATGGCGCTGTACTGACACTTATGCTTGATAGTATGGAGACAATTCGTGGTAATCAATTTAGAGATAGTGTGATTTCTTCGCAATTCATAGATTCCCTCGCGGGAAATCTAGTTCGTGAATTTACCGGATTTTCAAAAAGTGGTTCGATGAACTATGAGTTTCCAATTGTCAATGGCATGGTGGAGTCTTTACTCAGAAATACCAAAACCGGTTCTTTGAAGATTCTTCCTTATATTCTGAGAGATAGAACACGCCTTGATAGAATGGTGTTTTTCGGACCGAAAGATTCTGATCCAAAGAAAAGACCATCACTTCGAATCATCTATTCCACTCGACCAAAACCCTGATGCAAAATCGGAGTGTTTTGCTCCAATAAAGTATTGCATCACAATTAATCAATTCCCTAACTTGATTGCATGAATCATTCATTTGATCATGCTTCATAGTTTATTCCCTGCAGGTGACTTATGTTTATTGTGATATTATTGACCCTTTTTTCCATTGATGCATATGCACAAAACACTGAGCAACACATCATTCAAGGAATGAAGTTTCGTCATATCGGTCCATTCAGAGGGGGAAGATCTCTTGCTTGCACAGGAGTCAAAGGAGATAGAAATACATACTATTTCGGTGCTACGGGTGGCGGTGTATGGAAAACCGAAGATGCAGGTGAATCATGGAATTCCATTTCAGATACGAGCTTCATGGCTTCTTCTATCGGTGCCATTGCAATTGCACCTTCAGATCCCTCCATGATCTATGTGGGAACAGGTGAATGTGATATTCGAGGTAATATTTCCTTTGGAGAAGGAGTCTATCGTACCCTAGATGCCGGAAAAACATGGAAGCATATTACTCCAAAAAGCTTCGGTAATATCGCCAAGATTGCAATTCATCCACAGAATCCCGATGAAGTATTGATTGCATCCATGGGAAGAATTTTCGGAACCAATTCAGAGCGTGGAATCTATAAAACAACAAATGGTGGTGGTAATTGGACATTGGTTTTGGAAAGACCCGGTGCACTTGGTGATTCAACAGGTGCAATAGATATTCAGCGCGATCCATTGAATCCACGTATTCTCTATGCCTCACTCTGGCAAGCTTCAAGAAATGCATATAGTATGTCGAGTGGTGGTGCAGGATGTGGCATATTTCAATCCACAGATGGTGGTGATACGTGGAAAGAACTTTCAAAAAATCCAGGATTACCAAAAGGAATTCTAGGAAAAATTCGGATTGCTTGTTCTCCTGCAAAACGTGATAGAGTTTGGGCGATGATAGAACATGAACATGGTGGATTATTCAGAAGTGATGATGCCGGAAGATCTTGGAGCAAAGTGTCTGAGGACAGAAATATTCGTCAAAGACCATGGTATTTTTCACATATCATTGCAGATCCACAAGATGCGGATGGAATCTATGCATTGAATGTGGGCATCTTCAAAAGTACAGATGGCGGAAGAACATTTTCCGGCATGAGAACCATGCATGGTGATCATCATGATATGTGGATTGATCCGGAGGATTCGCAACGCTTGATCATATCTGATGATGGAGGTGCATTTATATCCAATACAGGTGGAAAAACATATTCTGATATTGATATCCCGACTGCACAGTTTTATCATGTGACCACAGATAATCAAATTCCATATCGAGTATATGGATGTCAGCAAGACAATAGCTCGATTGGTATTGCATCACGCACCTTCGGCTGGTCCATTGATAAATCGGATTGGTTCATCGCCGCCGGTGGGGAATCAGGATATATTGCTGTGGATCCTAAAGATAATGATATCATCTATGGCGGAAATTATGGAGGCTTCCTCTCTAGATTGAATCGGAAGAATATGCAAGATCAAGATGTGAGTGTCTATCCGGAAAATGTTGTGGGAAGTGCCGCCGCAAATCATCAGTATCGTTTTCAATGGACATATCCTATTGTCTTCTCAAAGCATGATCAGAATGTATTATATACTTGTGGTAATCATGTCTTCAAATCCACAAATGATGGACATGCTTGGGAAATGATCAGTGATGATCTCACGACAAAAGATTCAACCAAGATGCAAGCATCCGGTGGCATGATCACAAAAGATAATACAGGTGTTGAAACACATTGTACGATTTTCGCATTTAGTGAATCTCCACTCAATAAAGATATCCTTTGGGCCGGAACTGATGATGGTTTGGTACATGTCACAAAAGATGGCGGAAAAACTTGGAATAATGTCACGCCAAAAGAATTGCCAAATGGAGGCAAACCTGCATTGATCAGCATCATTGATGCCGGACATTTTAATGAAGGTACTGCCTATATCGCCGCAACGCGTTATAAATCAGCCGATGATGCCAAACCATATTTGTTAAAAACAACCAATTATGGACAATCCTGGGAAATGATCAATAAAGGTATTCCCGATATCGCCTATACACGTGTGATTCGTGAAGATCCCAAACAACAAGGATTGCTCTTTGCAGGAACTGAAATCGGACTCTATATCTCCACAGATAATGGATCTTCATGGACTTCCATGCAGAATAATCTCCCCCGAAGCCCAATCCATGATTTGGTGATCCATGAAAGAGAAGGTGATCTTGTGATTGCAACACATGGTCGCTCATTTTGGATCTTGGATGATATCACTCCATTGAGAAGTCTTACTTCAACAAATAGCAATTCAGCATTTATATTATTCAAACCACGTACCAGTTGGCGCATGGATGGTGGCTCTTGGTATAGCCCAACCATGCAAACAGGAGAAAATCTACCAAATGGAGTATTGGTGTATTATCATTGGAATGGCTCAACAAGTGGACCAATCACAATGGAATTTCGAGATCAAAGAGACTCAGTGTTGAGAACATTTTCTTCAGATAAAGATATGAAAGGTGAGAAAGCAATCACTGAATCAATCTATCATACAGAGTCTGGAAAAGAAGTGAAAAATGCCGCAATGACTTTAGATAAAGGATTGAATCGCTTTTTCTGGGACATGCATATTGCCCCTGCGCTTGAATCTCCTGTTGTGATGTGGGGTGCTTCAACAAGAGGCCCGAAAGTCATTCCCGGAACCTATACTGTTGTCTTGAAGAAAGCTGATTCCATTATTGCCAAACAACAATTCGAGATTGCTTCAGCGATAGGTGCTAAGACAGAAGATTTAACATTGCAATTTGATTTACATGCATCAGTAAATGCAAAGGTGACTGAAACACATAAAACCGTTAATCGAATGAGAAATATGAAAGATGTGATTTCCCAAGCGATTGCAAAGATGAAGAAGGAAGTAAAAGACACGATGATGACTAAAGACATCATCAAGCTTGGAACATTGATCACTGATTCATTGAATGCAATTGAACAAAGACTTGTACAGACTAAAGCGAAGGCAGGACAAGATCTCTTAAATCATCCGATGAAATTAAATAATAAGCTATCTGCTTTGACTTCCACGATTGCATCAGCTGATGCCAAGCCAACAGAACAAACATATCTTGCGGTAAAAAAAATCACCGCATTGATTCAAAAAGAACTCGATGCGGTGAAAGCAATGGAACTCATCGAAATAAAGAGATTCAATGAGCAATATGTGAATCTGAAATTACCTATCATCAGTAATGAATAATCACTCTTTGATGAATCGCATGATCGCATTGATTTGATCAAATCGTACAAGATACAGACCGGCGGGAATTCCTGATATATTCAAAGGAATTCCCGTTTTGCCTTTTAGGATTTCCTCTCCTGTCATTGAATATACGCTGAATGCAACTTGTGAATTGCTTGAAATCAAGAGCATGTCATCAACGGGATTCGGCATCAGTTTGATTGCATCAATTTCTTCTTGTATATCGCTTGATGCTTTTTTGGAAAACGTTAGTTTTCTTCGTTCTGTCCAGGGTCCCCAACCAATTCGATTCTCAGCTCTTACTTGCATATACCAGATGGAATCTGCACCGGGAATGGTTGATGGTAAAGAAATGGAAGGTATGATTCCTGCATCTACTGTATCTGCTTTTGGAGCGAAATTTTCATTGATGGAGAAACGTACTTGTGAATTGCTGATACTATCTTCTGCTTTTGCACTCCATGAAATCACGAGTACGGGTTTTTCTCCTTCGAGATATTGAATGACTGTATCGGATTTTGGTTGTAATAATGTGATGATGGGTAGATTTCCTGTATTGACTTCTCTGAAAGTAATAGCAATGATTTCAGACCATGCGCTCCAGCCAGAAGTATTTCCTATTCGACTTTGCATATACCAGATGGAGTCGGCTCCCGGAACGGAACCGGGAACATGATTGGTCTTTAGATTCAAGATATCAATCGTATCCGCTTTCGAAAATGTTCGACTATTTGAGAAGCGAGCTTGTGCCAGATTGATATTTTGTGCGCTATTCCATTGCGTGTGTATGGTTAATTGTGGCGTCTTTCCTTTCTCATACACGATCAAAGTATCTCTCATTGGAAATGAAGACATGAGATATGGTAATTGAGGTATGATTGTTTTTCCGAATCGTAATCCATTGCCTACTGTTCCGATATATAATTCCCATGGCGCTTTGGGATTATATGCAATGCTCTTAGAAGCTCGAGCCGGAAAAACATTCACCAACTCAGCACTTGTGGGATTGGATGCCTGAGCATTTTGTGAAAAATATAATCCATGCGTTTCTGTGGCGACATACATTTGACCATTTTGAGCGGGATTGATGGCGCATGCATTCACTCTTCCTGCATTTCCATTCCCAAATGGTAATGTTACGATTCGGGTCCAATTTCTTCCACGATTTGTCGTGCGATACACTCCTCCCGAATTGTCATTTGCATTTGTTGGATCGCTCCAAGTAGAGACAAACCATGTATTTCGATATGGATCATGCGAATCAATTGTTATGGAAGTAGTCCATGTTTTCATGGCATCTATGGAATGATCTGTCCATGTTGTTCCACCATCTAGTGATGAAAATACTCCGGCACTTTGTGTAAGTACTGTCCCATTTCTTCTCGCCGTGAAACTTGCGATGAGCGTTCCATCTTTCAATGCTTTGATCGTATGGGGATGACCTTCAGTCCGAGGAGGATTCGCAAGAGATTTCCAAGTGCCGCCACCCGAAATTGCAGTATAAACAAGGATGCCTCCATTAGTGGAATGTGCAAGACCAGCATAGAGTTTTTCGGGATTCTGTGGATCAATGCACAAACTTGTTATAGGAGAGGGGAATTCTTGGAATATAGACCATGTATTTCCCTTATCGGAAGACTGTAAAATAGCGCTTGGAGCCGCATTGATGATGAGATCCGTGACTTTTCCTATTGAATACATATTCGAAAGGGAAGAGACAGCCGCATACAGTAACTCACCGGATTGCTCAAATGCATAGCATGTCGAAAATCTGCTTGGAATTGTGATCTTTTTCCATGAAATGCCATTATCACTTGATCTGATAATTCCGCCACCATCAATACCTGCTAATACTATAGTAGAATCTGCATGGAGTATGTGATGAACAGTGGTATTTTCCAAGCCATTGGTTTGATAGGTGGAACTCGAGGGAATTTGTGTATTCTGGGGATGTTCATCCGCTGTTCGAAGATAGGCCTGTTTCCATGAGTCGCCACCATTTGTGCTAATATGCAAAGAGGAATAATCACCAAATGCTATGATCTGAGGATTCTTCGAGGAGAGTGAAAATGTCATGGGAGTTACTGCATAAGACCAATCCCATGCACTACCTGAACCGATCCAACCGCTTGCGATATTTGCATTGTTTCCGGTTTTGAAGACTGAAGTAAATGCATTTCCACCATTAATTGAACGCAAAATCATTGGTTCATTCATCTCATTTGATCCGGCTAGATATAATCGCGATGGATCATTTATAGACATGCTTAAATGATTTGGGAGAATTGTTACGGGCAAAGCAGACTTTCGAGAAATCCAATCTCCGGATTGTCCATTGATCACATCCATCACATAGAGATCATCATAAGCAGTGATTTCATCCGGTTCAATTCCCGGATAGAGCATGTCCATCGGACCGGTCAAGCAAGCCAAGCGATAGAGATTGCCACTTGTGCCATATGTGAATGAAATGATGCCGGTTTCTTTTGGAAATTCATAGAAGGAATCTTTGATGAATGTTAGTCCATCATCATCTGAAGTATAGATGCCGGCTTGTGTCGCAATCATGATATATGTTCCGTCAAACAATACACCGGCCACATAGCATCCATCAGCGCCATCCGTGATCTCACTGACTGCAATGGTCCAATTCGCACCTCCATCAGATGAAAAATAGACATCCGTATAATCAGAAACAATCAGCCTATTTGTTGATGCGGGATCAGCATGAATATAATATGCACCACCAAAGGTTGGATCATTGATTGGATTCCAACTTCTTCCTCCATCATTTGAACGAATGGGAATATAGTCACCATCTTTCTCGGAAATCGCATAGAGAATTTGCGAACTTGAAGTGAATGTCACATTACCTGCAGAACTTCCACCGGCAATTGTTGCATGAGGATATGCATTCCAAGATATGCCGAGATCTGTACTCGCAAACATCTGGGATGCAGAACCTGATACACGTAATGTATATGGCATTGTTGGGGCAATGGACAATGAATGGAATGTTGCTCCACCACCCATTCCTCTTGATTCAAATCGCGTTGGCTGCGCAATTGCCGATAAGGAATACAAGAAACATAGAGTGAAGAAGTATAGGAATACATTCATGACTAGGACCGGAAATTGATGGAATATCTGCTTCAATAACACTGCAAAATACGATTAGTCACAGGTTCATTCAAAACACTTGATATTTCATTGTATTCGTAAAGA
>Ga0172376_10002408_pt1 | contig 22942 bp, 19 predicted proteins | sample Lak35m_FD_121114 | JGI IMG/M metagenome (GOLD analysis project Ga0172376, IMG submission 121114) | Freshwater microbial communities from Kabuno Bay, South-Kivu, Congo - kab_092012_35m | ecosystem: Environmental > Aquatic > Freshwater > Lake | place: Democratic Republic of the Congo: South-Kivu... | reverse complement strand
GCGTCGCGAGACCACCAGGGTTTTCGCGGCAGCCACAGCGCCACGCCCCCCGACACCAACGCAGCAACGGTAAGCCACCATGCCCCGGCGATTGCAGCAGCAGCCAACGCCGCAACCGCCCCCTGCCAGCCACGTGCCCGCTGACCAAAGAAGGCGGTGTAACTCGCCAGCAACGCCAGCAGCAACCAGTCACCAGCCCCTGCCGACAACGGCTCTGCTGGGGCTAGTACTGCCGTGGCAGCACACAACACCACAAATGCCCCCAGCAATGCTTGCCGCACGCGGTTACCGAGCATCGACAGAGCCTAGGCACATGCTGAACTCGGCCAACCAACGCCTTCGGCCCCCGCAACCGTGGCGTCGTCCGCGTCGAACGCTCCAACCCTGATCGTGCGGTGTTGCCGATGGGGATAGAGTCTCATCGGTGAGCAACTTCCGTAGTCAAATTTCTTCCCTGCAGCGGGACGGTCGTCCGATCCCGCGAGCCGGATAGGACCCACTCTCCCCGTTTCGCGACGCTGCCCGCCCCTTGCCCCGGCAGCACGGTTTGAGGGCGAGTTCTTCGAGCGCGAAATGCGGCGTCGCCGCCGCGTCAAGTGGCTGTTCGTCCTCGTCGGTTCGGGGGCTGTCGCTGCTGTTCGCCGTCACAATGCGCGAGATGTTCCTCGTGTGGACGTTGACGATCTTGGCCCTGACCCTCGGCGCGTCCGGCTACCTGTTGGTGCAGTGCCGGGTGCGTCGCGACCACGAGCGCTACCGTCGCCAGTTACGCCGCGTCGCCTGATCCGATAACTGCATGATTGACGGATATCTGATACTCACGCCACCAATCTTGGACTTCCGATGCGACAGCCAATAACGGCGGATGGCCCTACTGCTTCTGGAGCACAAAGTGAGCTGAGGTTGCTTGCCAACTTGGATTTTCGCCTCGGAATCTCTCACTAATATGCTCAGGAATCGTACTCTGGGGGAATACGAGGTCGATGATTTCGATACTGAATCCGCAGTGAGAGAAAAGTTCGCAGTAATCTAAATGACGCAAACGATTCTGATAGTGGCTGTTATGGTTGTGCCTTGCCCACTCCTCTTCCGAAAACGCAAGGAAGTTCAGCACAGAGATTGAACTATCGGTGTGAGAATAGTGATCACTGTAGTCGATTTTCGCTGAGATGACCCCATCGGTTTTCACGATGCGTCTGAGTTCGTTGAGAATTCTCTTGATGTCCAACGGCGGTATGTGCTCCAGCGTGTTTGTCGAAACACATGCATCTACTGAGTTGTCGGGGAGCGAAGTGCTAGCAGCATTAAAAGGGGCCGCATAAGTAATTCCATATCGGCTCAGGTCAGTGAGTCCTGTGATTTCAACTTGAGTTCGGAGGCCCACAAACTGCTGCAGAGCTCTTCTGGTCTCCTCGACCAAGCGAATATCTAGCATCGCATTCATGTCCACTACAAGTTGTTTATCCACAACGGAGCTCAGGTAGAGATTCTGAGCTAGCGTCTTTCCCGCACCAAACTCAAACACAAATCCCGTCGCTTTGTGTGCCTCAAGAACCTCTCGGTGTCTTAGCCAGTTGCTGTCAACTTTGCTGAACGCGACTCGCGATCGCTTGGTCACATGTTTCTGAAGAAAGTACAAGACTGGATCCAAGCGCCAGAAGTCAATCGCGCGGAAGCATCGGGATTTGAACTTCCAAGGAATGTTCACTTACATGGTGCTACTAGTCTCTGGGAGGAATTGCAAGTCTCAGGCAGGAACTGCAAAAAGTTTGTCCATCGAGAGCTTGTTCTTGTGGTGTGAGTGCTACTCAAACTCCTGCGAGTCCAGTCGAGGTTTCATCAACTACAATTGCGCACTACCACCAATAGGCCGGTTTTTCGGCGCGATTACCAAGTGCCTACTTCTTAGTAGCAGCACTCCTACCGCAACTTGTTGGTCAAGTTGCATATACCCTAATGAAACAAGTCAGATTAGTTTCGAAGTATCGGAAGTGCCTTCTCACGGACGCATCCTCGTGGCAAGAAAGCCGCCGATGGCAAAAAGCTCGCGGCCGCTCGCAGCGAGCCCACCTTGACTTTCCCAATGGCGAGCCTGGCGAAGCCAGAATCGTACGATGTGGTAAAGTCAAGCTACTTTCAGGTGCCAAAATTATTCACGTCGATTCACTCGGGACAAATCAGAGATGGTTGATGAAGAGGCTAATCAGAGAAGTTATCTTCAGGCCTACTACGCCGAGAAGGGTGAAGAGCGCAATCGGCTATGGCGTAATGATGAGGTCTTATTTCAGGTTCTCGCTTATGACAAGAGCCTCACTCAAGCCTTCGGGGCCACTCGAGTTAGTCCTCCAACAACAAGAGTGTTGGATGTGGGATGCGGTAACGGATCGCTATTGTCGTTATTGACGCGACTTGGCTTTGATCCTGCGAATGTCGCTGGTGTTGATCTAATTGAAGAGAGAGTTGAAGAAGCAAAACGACTACATCCATCGGCGAGTTTCCAGTATGCAGACGCGTCTCAACTCCCGTATGGAAATGGAGAGTTTCAGGTCGTTCATCAGAGCTCGATGTTGGTGTTTGTTCGAGACGAAGAACAGGCTCGGCGAATCGCATTAGAGATGATTCGTGTCTGTGCTCCTGGCTCTTTTCTGATCATTGCGGATTGGCGATATCGCAAGCCTTGGAATGAAAACTACGTTGCGGTCAGCCGTAGGCGAATCAAGGATCTCTTCAAAGTAGGTCAGATGACTGAGATTGTTGGCGTGCACCGTGGTGCGCTCGTACCTCCAATAGGCCGGTTTCTATCGGCGCGACTACCAAGCGCCTACTTCTTAGTAGCGGCACTCGTACCGCAGCTTGTTGGTCAAGTTGCATATGTCCTAATGAAGAAAGCCAGATAGGTATTGAAGTATCGGAAGTGCCTCCTCACGGACGCATCCTCTCTTGAATCAAGTCTGATGCCGACGAAGACATCACGATAGAGTTATGGCGGTCCCGCGGCGACGTTATTGGAGGCCTGAGTTTCGAACTTGTGGCCTCGAAACAGTATTGACGGTGGCGTCAAATTGCTCGAGGACTTGAGGGCTTGAGGGCCCGACGAAAAGTGAGCGTAAATCTCGAATATTCTCTTCAAACTCAGCTTGATTGGTCAGACTTCTCCAGTCTCGACTGAGAATGACGCTCGTAGAGCCGAGGCGCAAGTGTTGAGCCGCAATGAGAGAAGCCGGAACTACGGCTGTCTCACTTCGAGTACGTGCAATTCCACCGATTCCAAGACTCCGATGAAACTTATAACAATATTCCGAGACATAATCCAGCACGCCCCCAGAGAGCAATTCAAACATGAAATCAATCCGCATCTCCTTGTGTAAATCATTCAATCCCACATGAACACCAAACTCGAAGGGGAGACTGAGGATGTACTTCAGACGAGCCAGTGCGCTAGATGTTTCAAGAAGCAGAGTGATTCGTGCTCGTCCGTTGACGTACTCTGCAAATGTCGACACTTCATCGTGATGCCGGAACATAGGAAGCATCAACTCTTTGGCACCTCTACCAATTGCCTCATCGATCTCAATCTCGGAACCGATATGGAGCGGGTTAACTCGCACGATTGTTTCCGCGCCGGTTCCTTCCAACGCGGCGACGATGGCAGATATATCCTCAACAGAGTGATCGGAAATCAGTGTGTCACGACCACTCTGTCTCTTTGACTTCCCGATCTTCTCAAGATCAACCATAATCATGTCGACCCCAGATCGAGCAGCACGATGTGCTTCATCGGGAACGTTAGTGATGAGGATGAGCCTCACCTTTTCAATCTACAGATTCTAATTTGACGAATTTTCTGAGCCTCCACAATGCGATAGCCAATCGGAATGTCGAAACTCTAGGGTAATGCCCAACATTGCTGACGCATAACTTAGTAACTTTCAGCAGTATCTAGCCGTCAAGTCAGATTGATCATCTCGAACCGGCTATCCAATCGGGAACGTCGTCCTCGCACAAATCAACCGGGCGCATGACCGTCTCACAAACCTCATCAGCAGGAGTATCTGCCACATCTGCATCAAAGTAGAAGATGAAAAGATACGAGGTCTTCCTTGGATGCCAGTCAAAATTCTCAAACCACAGTGCACTGGTCTTCGAAAGAGTGATTCAAGACCTTAGAAGACAAAGTCTCTAAACACGTCTTCGTTGGACTGTCTTCGTCTTGCGGTGGATAATGTTCCATCAAGTTCGCGAAAGACAATTGGACTTGACGGCAGGATAAATGGCGGGCGGAACACTGTTGAGTAAGCCCCAACATTACCAAAGCACAGATAATCGCCTTCGTGAAGATTGGATTTGAGGCCATAAGACAACACGTCTGCTTCTACGCAGGTGAAGCCGACCACATCGAAAAGAGATTCGGACTCAAAAGCCCGGTGGCCGACCAGTGCCACTGGCAAGTCTGTCGATCGTGACCATGGTGCGATATCGATTAATGATCCAGCCACAGTCGCGATCTGACGCCCTCGGACAGTCTTTATCGAAACAATTTTTGTAAAGAACTCTTGAGCATTTGCGACTAAGGAAGTACCCGGTTCCAGGAACAGTGTTGGTCTACTTACACCTCTGAACTCTTCTCTTAGCGGTTCGCAGATCGCCTCGGCGTAGTCCGCAAAGCTGGGAGGCGAAAGATGGAGCCGAGAACGAAGCTCGTTTCCAAGATATCCGAACATTCCCCCTCCAAGATTGATCGTCTCAGGTGGATCATCGGGGAATATTCGTCGGATTGAATCGATCATTCCTTGAGTTCGTAACCGAAAACTCTCCAAATCTCGGTTGGGATAGTGGCAATGAAGTCCCTTAAGCCGAATATTCCTGTATCCGTTTATGCGATCGAGTGCCTCTTTTAAATCTGGTCCGGAAGCATCCAGTCCGAAGCGGGAGATCGCGGTGCCGATTGGGAAGTTGATTCGAATTGCAGCTGCCAATTCGCGGTCAGGATTCGCTTCGGCAGCCTCGCACAGTAGATTCACATCGCGAGCGCTATCCAGATTCACGGTTCCTCCAGCCAGCAAAACATCGAAAAAAGCCCACTCGGCTTTAGAAGGACCGTTGAAGATGATCCGTGATCCTGCAACACCTATTCTTTTCGCAAGTTGATATTCCATCTCAGATACAACTTCAGCGAAGCCACCCAGGGCGTTGATCACTTGGCAGAGTCTTGGCGTGTAGTTCGTCTTGTACGAGTAAGCAATTGAGACCGCCGGGTAGTGCTGAGCGAAAGCAGACGAAAGCTGGTTGAAGTTGTTTGAGAATCGTTGACCATCTAGAAGGTAGAAAGAATCGCCAAACTCTTTGGCAAGAGCCTTAACCTCTTCAAGCCGAAGTGACGGAGAGAATTTGTCGTCAATCATGTGGTTCTTCTAGACGTCCCGCTCTCCGTGCTCTGTTTGCAATTGGCCCAGCGCTGTCTGCATTTGGAATCTCATTGACCTGACGACCACCTAGAACGACCGAGACTGTCCTAAAAATTATTTGTAGATCGATCTTGATTCCACTCTCTCGAAACAATTCGATGTATTGCAGGTCTAACTCAAGTTTTGAATCCCAATCAAGTTCGTTTCTCCCGCTAACTTGAGCCAGCCCAGTAATTCCTGGCCGAACTTCTAATCTTCGTCGCATTGGCGGCGTGTACGTCTCGTAGGGGCCGATTTCATATGTGACCGCGGGACGAGGGCCCACGATGGACATAGAACCACTAACCACATTGAGCAACTGTGGCAATTCATCGAGAGATGCCTTCCTAAGAAGTGCTCCAACCCAGGTAACCCGAGGGTCGCCATTGAATGAATAGAGACCATCCCCTTCAAACTCTGAGTTGCGAAGCATCGTTCGGAATTTGAGCATCGTAAATTCCTTTCCGTGCAATCCAAGTCGCACTTGTCTAAAAAACACGGGACCGCGAGACGTTAGACGGATAGCTGCAGCACACAGCAACATCACAGGAGTTGAGAGAGCCAAGACCAAGGACGACAGAATCACGTCGAAGGCCCGTTTTCTCAATTCAACCACCATTGGGCACTGCGGTAAGCCAATTTCGGCGGCTGGGGTCCCTTCCATCCACGACATTCAGATACCGACTCAAAAGCGAGGCAGTCACCGGACCCACAGCACCGTTTCCAATCCTGAACCTGTTCAATGTCAGGACAGGTGTAAGTTCCACTGAAGATCCGCATAGAAAGAGTTCATCCGAAATGTACAGTTCACTTCGACTTATCTCTCGTACTTCGATAGAAGAACCAATTGATGCGGCAAGGTCAATCAAGGATTCCCGAGTAATGCTTTCCAGAACAGAGGAAGTTAGTGGCGGTGTTGCGATTTGCCCATTCCTGACAGCCATCAGGCAGGCTCCTGCTCCTTCTGCGACGAGACCTTGCCGGTTGAGCAGGATCGGATAGTCGTAACCATCTTGTGATGCATCGAGTTGCGCATAGCGAGAGTTGATGTAGTTTGCCCCGACTTTTGCTCGAGGTGTAAGGGTTTGATCATCTATTCGGGTCCAAGATGAGACGCATGCACTGAAACCCGATGGATCGAGCTCATTGCGTCGGGGTTTGCTGACTGGTGCAATAATCATGTCCACTGGACTAGATGTTGCCCAACTGCCCACACCATCGACAAAAAGTATGATACGAACTGCGATATCGCATTTGTATCCGATGGAAGCCAAGAGGGTTAGAAGTGCAGCCCGAATCTCAGAGATGCTGTAAGGAGATTCAATTCCGATGAGTTTGCATGATTGCATCAGGCGCCTCAGATGATCCTCAAGCCGAAACAAATAGAGGCAGTTCTCGCGGACATTCCAGTAGCCACGTAGACCTTCAAAGACATTCAACCCAAACTGAGCTGTGGGTGACAGCATTGGCACGAGTGCGTCTCTGCGAGGTACAACTTTACCTCGAAACCAAACAAGTTCTGAATTGTCGAAATTACTACCTCTAGTTTCTGAGTTCACGAGTGGCGCTCCAACAAACTACCTCGGTCCTCAAGCTCAAGCCAGCGCGAAATCGCGGCTGCTAGATTTCCTGACGACTTGTAAGTTATAAAGCCAGTCGCGACCTCTTCATCTTTCCATTGATCGACGTATCTTAAGTACCTGCATGAGACTTCGGAAACCAGATGAAAGTCAGATTTACTCCGAACGATACTGGAGCGGATGAGAGAATCCCCAATTGCCTCGGAGAGATTCCCGGCGAAGTCACTCGGTTGACCATGAATCTCAACTATATAACGCTCGTGGTCGTTAAGAGAATCAACTGTGAGTCGATTGATTCGACTGATTGAAGGATGCTTCCAAAGTGCAACATACGATCGCGGTCGCTTGATTCTAGATTTCGGTATTTCAACTATGAATGCGAAACGTTCTGCTGGCGAGATTTTGATTGATTCAATCCGGCCGGGCGATACACTTCGCAAGTTGCTTGTCGTGGTGCAGTGAACACGGGATGTCAAAGCTTTGAACATCTGTGAACCCTCGACCAGCCACTTCCCATTCTCAGCAAATGAAACAGCTGCGATATCCGAAGTCGCGAAGCATACGCCCAATGTCTCAAGGCGCTCGACGATGCGAGATATCAAGACTGCATATCCCTGACGTGGACCCTTGATCTCTGAATTCCGCTGGAATACTCGAATACGAAAATGGTCCGCCAATTTGGACTGAAAGTTGATTTGAGACTCCTTTGACGCTTGATTGCCTGCAGCCACCTTGAGGGAAGCACGCAACCACCCAAGAGTTAGGTAAAGCCTGGTCGCTGACCTAATCAAGCGGTTGTCGTATGGGATAACCCAACCGTTCCCAAGTAGTCGTACGGGTGGTTCATCTAGTGCAACAAACTCGCAACCAGTTAATGACTCAAGGCATTCATACACACCCGCATAGTTCTCAAGTATGTGAACGGCCCGATCAGTAACGTCACCGTCTTTAAGTTCAACTGGGCTCCAAAGGCCGCCTTGGACAGACATGCGGTCTACTACGCATACCTTCTGTCCTTGAGATGCAAGAAAGTTTGCCTGGAGGAGCATGAGTGGGCTTGATCCGATAACGAGATCGTCATACTCCGGGATGTCAGCGGCCATACAACCCTTGTCGGAATCTATGCACTCTTAGGTAATTCGGCTCGAAGCGAGCTGGAAACACCAATCATCCACGTGTCAGCCCGGTATCGCCCATTGTGCGTGTGGTGCACCAGGTATCCATGGTCGCCAAGCACCTGTTTCTCTTGTGGATCGACGTAGATCAAGACGTGAGGGAATTGCGCGAGAGAGGCGAGAACAGCTTGAAGTGTTGCTCCCGTGAAGGAGTTGTAGAGGTAGACGATTAAGTATCTGGCTGTGACGTGGTTGGCGAGGTTTGTAGCAGAATCAAAATAAACCTGAACCCGCTCTTCTCCTACCGCTCTTCGCCGAAGGTTTTCTTTTGCTATGGCTACCAGTTCAGCATCATAATCAATCCCAATTGCTGGTGGTGCAGGCTGGTCTCCGAACAGGCAATCGTAGACGAGGAGAGTCTTGCCTTTACCGCAACCGAGATCAAGGAATTGAGAATTGGCTATTCGAGAATCTCCCAGGAGTCGTCGAGCAGCAGTTACGGAGCGTGTTGCCACAGATGTGAATGATGCAACATAGAGCAGCCCATCGGCTGCATCGCCATCTGGTTCCAGAGACTGATCACTTTTGGGCTTTCGAGAGTGTGTGTTCGTACGATGCAAGACATCGAACAGAATTGCCTCCCGAAAGTAAATCGCAAGAAATCTAAATCCCCTACTACGGATCGCATTTGCGAGGAATTTTAGGTTGGATTCTGTATCCACCAGACAAATAATAACAAACCTAAGTCTTCGGTAGCAGGCTCTGTCTCACCGACCTGCTAAATGGTGATGGTTATCTCTGCATGGCTGCGCCCTGCTTCAGCACTTCTGATAACACAAAACTATCCGTTGGTTTGGATTGTCAACTCCAACGGCGTCAAATGGTTGGGGTCAGTACCAAAAGTGAACCCTGATCTTGAATCGGAGCCCAATGCTGAAGGAGTCGTACCCTAGCGGTGGGGATTGGTGTTTCGAACAACAACTGCTGCGACGGACGGTTGTAGTCTGAAAATGGGTCAATATCAGAGTTACTGACGTTAGGACTGTCATGAAGATTACGGTGTTTGGCGCCGGGTATGTTGGCGTAGTAACTGCGGCGTGTTTCGCAGAAGTCGGACATACTGTGGTTTGTTTTGACGTCAACTCGTCAAAAATCGCCTCATTAAAGGGTGGAACGATCCCATTCTTCGAGCCGGGACTCCATGAGTTGGTGATTGCTGGCGCACGAGCCAATCGTCTAAATTTCACCTCGGAGCCCGATCTTGCACTAGCAAACTGTGAGATCGCGGTCATCGCGGTCGGAACACCCCAGAACGATGATGGATCGACAGATATAAGTCAAGTTCGAGCGGTGGCAGAGATGCTTCAAGACTCCAGCGTTGATTTGTCACTACTACTAGTGAAGAGCACCGTGCCTGTTGGGACGAACGCGTGGTTGTCAGATTTGCTTGCAGGGTCAGGCGTCAATGTTGTGTCTAATCCGGAGTTTCTCCGAGAAGGCACAGCTGTGAGCGACGGGCTTAAGCCAGATCGAATAGTCCTAGGTGCGCGGCGACGAGAAGATGCTGAGCGAGCCAGAGCTGTTTATGAGGCGTTCGTAACGAAGACCAACAAGACTCTCATCATGTCACCCGAGTCAGCTGAACTCGTCAAGTACGCCGCAAACTCAATGTTGGCGACACGCATATCGTTTATGAATGAGATTGCAGAGTTTTCGTCAACAGTTGGGGCAGATATTGAAGAGGTCCGGCTAGGGATGAGCTACGACACTCGAATTGGCTCTCACTATCTATACGCAGGTGCAGGATTCGGAGGAAGCTGTCTTCCCAAAGATCTTCTTTCGCTGAAGTCACAGATGCTTGCACGCGGCATTGCGCCAAACATCGTGTCCGCGGTCGTCTCGCGTAATGACCGACAGATTGAAATTCTCGCGGAGACGATAGCGACGATTATCATTCCGCAGGCGCCTCCAGTTGTCGCAATTTGGGGCGTAGCTTTCAAACCAAACACCGACGATATTCGCGAGTCACCGAGTATCAAACTTGCTCTGCGACTCCTAAATCTTGGATATATCGTGAAACTTGCTGACCCGGTTGTGGAAGCGCGGCACATAGCGAGTCAACTCGTGTCACCGAACGTAAGTATCAGCAAGTCCGAGCTTGAGGCAGCTGCCGGTGCTGACGTCTTGGTACTTGTCACTGAGTGGCGTCACTACCGTGCACCGAATTTTGCATCGCTCAGACGGATGATGCGCGGGACTACCCTCATTGATGGGCGCAACCAGTGGGATTCTCATCGAGTTCGCGAATCTGGTTTCACTTATATCGGAATCGGACACAACTGACTGCAGCTTTAACTGTACACACTCTGGGCAACAGAGCTAGATGATTTGTTGTAGAGCGATTTGCAAGTCGTTGAGTATTTCAAAGCGTTGATTCCATCGGGTCGTAAGCAACAATTACTGCAGCCAAGGCGCGGACTATTTGCGGTGGCCTCACTTGAAATCCCCACGATGGAGTGTTTAGTGGTCAATCAACGCTCCAGCCGAAACTATCGACTCCTTGCTAGGACGCTGTTGTTATCTGGCTGTTCGCAGGTTGGCGATTAACTCAATGTGGTCAGCGTGGTGTTTGATTATCCGCCTAGATTCAAAGGACTCTAAATGGAGTGTTCGCGCAGCATCTCTCGCTCTTGAGCGCACGCTAGCATTTGTGAGGTGAATTAGTGCTTCAGTCAATTGTCTGACGTTGCCTGATTGATATGTGACGCCGGTCCCATAGTCGTTTGTAAGTTGCCCCATCTTTCCACCTAAACCGCACACAATCGCAAGGCCGTAAGCAAGGTATTCAGGATACTTGTTTGGAATGTTCTTCAAGTAATTCTGTACCGGGTTGTAGATGACTAATCCAATCTGTGATCGTGTCAAGAGTGCCGCGAGGTCCTGCCCGTCGAGCCAGCCGCTGAAGATTACGTTCTGCAAGTCGCTGACTTTCCCTCGTAACTCAGTCTCGCGTGGACCGGTTCCGGCAATGACAATCTTCAATTGCGGCTGTTCAACCGCAAGCTGTCGTGCTGACGCGAGTAAGGTGTCGAAGTCGGATTGATATCCGAGGTTTCCCACGTAGGTTGCCACTACGTCGCGGTCATTCAAACCAATCCTCGTAGCTAGACGATCTTTCGATACGTGTGCCTGTAACGAGGGCATCGGATGGCTCATGGGAATTACTGAATCGAGAGGGCCTCGAGATCTGGATGCAATGTCCAACGCCCATGCCAGGTAGTCATCCGTTAGTGCAGTAAGCGCCGACGCATTTCGCACAAGCCACTTCAGCTGGAACGAACAAGATTTGAGCACATTCAGGAGCGGAGCCCGAAGCAGGGCAAGAGAATCTGGGACGAAGTCGACATATACATCGGGCCATAAATCGCGAATATCCACAACGACCGGTATAGATCGCTTTACGGCGTAAGCAACCCCGGCATGAGCGAGACTTATCGGAACATTGGATACCTGAATCACATCTGGCTCCGGCAAAGTCTTCGCTATCTGCCGAAACCGCAACGCCAATTGCGAGTGGTTCAGAAGGCGCCCCAGACCAACATTTCGACGATACGGAGAGCTACGAAGGTAGCGTTGCTGATAGTTGTCGACGACCTCAACCTGATCTCCATCAGACGAGATTGACTTAGTACTGTGGTGGAAACTTGAGCACCAACGCGTTACCTCATGCCCACGATCAGCAAGCTCTTGAGTTAGTGAGTTTGAACGCCACTCACGTTGACGCTCCATGGATCGAGGCTTGCTCGGTGTCTCCGACACTTGAATGACCCAGCAACGCAAGTCAGAAGATTCCTTCGGAAGATGATTTGGTAGGGCAAAATCCAAGAGCCATAAAGATTTCAGTAAGACTTCGCTGACCTAATAATCGAACGGCATAATCGAACGGCTTGTTGAGTGCCACAATCAAGAGACTAACTGTTCAAGGCGACAATTGCGATAGAGATTGTCTTTGATGTGGATGTCTGGACTCTAGTGTGTCTTCAGGATCATCATGTTTGCCTGCGCCACGACGAGAGTCATCACGCCACCTGCAACCCCTGTCTTCCTCGGAGGTTACGAACCGGATCGACGGGCGTTCAGGGTTGAGACGGATTTGGAAGTCAACTGTCTGCGCGTTGTTGTGGGCGACAACACCCTGATCGTTCTTACGTTCGATCTCCTATATGTAACAGCGGGTTTGAGGAACCAAATTATGGAGGAACTGTTGAAACTGGGTCTGAAGGATGAACAAGTCTTCATGGCCGCATCTCACACACACTTTGCACCTGCAATCGACGTGACCAAGCCACTGCTTGGTTGTCCTGAAATCTCGTATCTCAATCATGTTGCCGAACTAACTGTCGAAGCAGTACGGCAACTGCTCGACAGCCCAACCGAGCCAGTGACTATTTCACTCAAGACTTGGCAACAGGCGCTTGGAGTCAATCGGCGTCGGATGCGGCGTGTACGGCTCGCGAGGAGGTATAGAAGTTCAGTTCTGCCGTTTGGGCTTGAGTTCAACCAGGCCGGAATGGGACCAAACGTTGAAGGACCGATCGACCCAATCATCACGGCCATTTCGTTTATGTGCGAGTCTCAAATCATAGCCGTGCTGTGGTCGGGATCTTGTCACCCCACAGGACAATGCGACAAACATTGCGTCGATTCGGATTTCCCGGGGGTCGTACGAGGGCGTCTGAGAGAAGCCATCAGTCTCGCAGCTTGGGGGAGCGCAACTCCGCTTCCCGTGCTGTTTCTGCAAGGCTTTTCAGGCGATGTTCGTCCGCCCAGTGGTCGCAAAAATCTAAGGAGTCCACAACAATTAGTGCGAGCCTTGCTGCTTGGTTCACAATTTGAACCACTTAGTACAGAAGAGTACAGGTTGTGGACATCCTCGATTGCAGAGTCGGTGCGAGAGTTCGTCATGAGTAAATCAAACATTCAAACTGCAACGTATGTCCAGTACCGCAGGCTCAACTACTCCGCGGGCGAATTTGCTGATGGCGCTGATGCTCTCCCCCCAGTTTCGTTCCACAGTCTTCAGATTGGTTCTTTAATCATTGTCGGCGCGTCGGCAGAGGTTGTCAGTGAGTACGCCATAATGGTCCGCAGAATGCGGCCTGAGTGTGTCGTCATTCCAGTTGGCTGCATTGATCATGTGATCGGCTACTGGCCCACCAGTCGGATGATTCCGGAGGGTGGCTACGAGGTGCGTCACCACTGCCACTCATTCGGCATCCGATGTTGCGTAGCCGGAATTGAGCAGAGGGTTCTAGACGGCTTTGCAGCAGTCTTGGTATTCTGATCGAAGATAATGCCTCTGAAGCACCACAAGGCTTATGGAACAGGCAGGTGGTGTCAGGTGTGGACTCAATGAGCGAATATCTGGACGGTACCGGCCTCAAAGGATTTCAGTCGGCGAGTCCCCATTAGGCATCAAGAGGAACCGACCGAAGATGCGGGCAGTTTTCTCATGTATGCAAGTTCAGACTCATGATACAGATGGTTGGGACTGTGAGATCACCCGACGGATACCGATAGCTACTTGAAATTTCTTTCTGTCCACCAGGAACCACCCAACCTTTGAGGCTGCGCCGAGCGACGACTTATTCCAGATTGAAATTGCTATCTCAATCTCAGTCAGATTCGGAATAGCAGCAAAGACGGTCTGGACGTGCACTGCTTAGACTTACTGATTGTTCAGTTCCATCGGGATTCACTTGGGTGAGGCGCCAGTCATTGGGTCTAGTCGGAGTTGTTGTGGATGCGGACTGGACTGTGGGCTACTATGCCTTGATCAATCATCAAGGGTGAAGACAGATCAACTCTTCGCTACGTCTCTGAGAGTCATCAAGTCGTCCTGGAGGTTAAGTATGTTGCGAATCGAGACGTAGACGACTGAGCACAGTAGACTCAAGGTTGCTTCATGGCTCGTTGCATATGGTACCTTTTCAAGTATGCCGAATTTCCCAAAACTGGGGAACCGGCAAATCGCTCAATTGGCCTCATGCAACAGATTGCAGCTCGAGGCAATCAGGCTGTAATCGTCACCTCGACATCTAGGGAGAAATCGAGGCGAGATTTATCGTCAGGTCGATTCAGCATCAGTATAAACCGAAGTCCATGCTCCCACGAGTGATTCACATAACGACATCACATCGCGCAGATGATGTACGAGTTTTTGAGCGAGAATGTCGCAGCCTTGCGGAGTCTGGCAAGTATTCGGTAATCGTTGCAGGCGCGGGCAGACTTCCTCCTGATTGCCGCGTTTCACAGGTGATTTTTAAAACAGTACCCTCAAATCGTATCCTCAGATTCACACTCGGCCCGTGGCGGGCGTTGCGACTCTTGCGTCGCCTCGATGCAGATCTCTGGCACTTTCATGATCCAGAACTCCTGCCAGTTGCTTGCTGGGCTGCAGCCAAGGGACGAAACGTCATATGGGATGCCCACGAAGATTACGAGGGCCAGTTTGAGGAAATATCTTCGAGAAAGTGGATCCCAAAGATCTTTCGGAGATTAGTCAGGTTTGGATTTGTAAGGCTACTTCAAAGCATCGACTCAAGGGCCGTCGGCATCGTCGCTGCAACATCGTCAGTTGCAGCGCGATATCAAAACGAAAGGGTCGCTCTGGTTGGCAACGAAGCGCGCATTGAGTCGTTTCGTGAGTGCAAACCCGACTTCATGGGTCGACGCCTCCTCTATACTGGCCAAGTAAGCGACGCTCACCTCTTTCGAGAAGTAGTTGGAGCCGTACGAGAATTCGGGAATGTCACACTCGTAGTTGCAGGCCGTGAATGTCTGAAAGCCTCAGAGTTATGGACGAACGCAGAAAATCTCTTGGGCGAAGGCTTATCATTCGTGGGATGGCTCACTCGTGAGCAACTAGCCGCTGAGATTAGTCGATCGGCAATCGGGTTGGTGACGTATGCAGACTTAGCCCCGTATCGTACGGCATCACCGACCAAGTTTTTTGAATTCGCTGCAGCGGGCTTACCAATGGTTATGACACCAAACCACCCCATGAACACTGAGCTATGTGCAAAGAGCGGAGCATGTTTCCTTGCTGATGGATTCAATGAAAACTCACTCGGAGAGGCAATCCAAAAGTCACTTTCGAACTTCGAGTCATGGAAGTCGGCTTCAGACAACGGGCGTTTATGGTCTTTGACACAAGGGTCATGGAAGGATTCAGAGGCTCGACTTCTTCAACTCTACGACTCAATTTCAAGTATCGCGCCGCAATGACTTAGAAAACTCAGCATACTTTCCGAAGTCGTTGAGTCGAAACGACTTACCAAATGAGCTTGATTTAAGGAGCGCTATGAATATTCCTTGGAAATTAAAGTCAACTATCTTTGGGTTAATCGACATTTTTAATGCCCATTCTTCTCTTTATTTCCTTCAGAAGAATGTTACTAAGCGTTCCAAAATAAAAAACAAAAGTCAATAAGAACTGGGTTAGTCACCAAGTGATCATGCCTGATCAAAAACAGGTAATTCTCGGCGTTAATGCACTCACACTCCAAACTCAAATTGGTTATAAGGTCTAACGAGCATTCTTTCGGAAGACCGCATGGTATCGATATTCGTAATGAGCGGAACATTGGAAGCTCAATTCCAAATCAGCTGCTTCTGTGATTCTCTTGATCAGCCTGGCAGGATGGGCAAAACCTGCCGAACCGATAGTCGTTGAACGATTCGCATTGATAATTCTCCAGATGTGCACCCGAGCAAGATAAGACTTTAGGCTTTGTCGAGCAGTCCTTGGATTCGGACTTGGGGTAGCTCCAACATATTCCGAAGAAGATGGCAGTGCACCGATGCCAGCTCGATAGAGGGCGTAGCGAGCTGGTTCGATGCAATCAAAGAGAACAAGAGTCTGCACTCTTGGATTCGAAGCGAATAAAACTAGCAATGCCTTTAAGTCAGAAAGGCTGAGATACTGCCCTAGAGCTCCGCAGGAAACCCACGTGTCCGATGAGCAATCAGACAAGAAAGCGAACGTATCAGAGACACATTGCAGTCGCACCTCAGAGCCTCGGTTTCGTTCGTGGGCGGCCAGGATCATGGCTGGCGAGATGTCAATTCCGATGACATTCATTCCCAGTCGCTGGTACTCCGAGAATAGCTCGCCCGCTCCACAACCTACGTCGCAGATTTCGACGACGTCTGCAAACCTACGCAACAGATCATGATGTTCTTGGGCCTTGTCTCGAAAGAACGCAGGAGTTTGGTATCTGTGCCCCGATGACATTTGATCGGCCCAGTGCCTGGTGAAATTGAATCGTTTTCTTAACATCAAGTCCCTTTCATTCGGAGAGGTAGGTGATCTTCATTCTTGGGAATGCAAGATGGAGTTCTTGGACCGGCGTGGAAAGTCAACTTGAATCCCCCCGAGCTATCGGCGAGCAAGCCGACGCAACGCGCGACCAACAATGGAATCAGCATAGGTTCTTCGCATTGCCGGGATCAAGGAGTCTGATGAGATACGAATCTGAGGAACCAGCGGATACCCCCAGTTTGACTTACTTAACGCAACGGATCGATTGTTTGCACCGAAGAGGTCGATACCTGTAGCCCCAGCTCTTAGGAGGTCGTCAAACACATAATCAAATAATAGCCACGGTGCACCATCCCTCAGCCCCTGGGATTCATTTCCACCCGCAAGATATACCGCACAGTGCTCTGAAAGATGAAGAACGATGATCACTGACGAGGTGACTCCATTGGAGTCACGTGCAACATATCCGCGGAAAGCATCATCTCCGATGAGATCTGCGGCTAGTCGCAAACTTGGAACGCTAAGTTGAAGTGGAAAGGACTTTCTGGATGAAGTTGCTTCCAGACAAGCGAGCATCATTTGCCAGTCATCACTACGCGACGCGCGGTAGCCGGCTCTTTCGGCCTTTCGATGATGGCGGCGTACCGACGAAATTGCAGTCTTTCTTTCACGTGGGAACTGAATGAGGTATGTGTAGGCAAGTTCACATCGATAATTAGCCCAAGCAAACGGTCTTCCATCAAGAAAAGATGGTGGAAGAACGATTGAGTTTGCGAACCTATATTGACGTAGAAGGCGACAGAGAGAGTCGCCGAGTTTCAGCCATTCGTTGGTGTGATGGTGATGGCCACCGCCCTGAGCGAAACTCGCGACTAACGGTATATGAGGCATGTATGGAGGTGTCCAGATATCACCTCTTGAGTTAAGAAAGAAAGCGCCGTGGAGCGCTGACTTGGTCTGTGAATCAGTGGCAAGGTCTACTTCGACGACTTTCAGATTCCAAGTTCTCTCATACCAAGACCACAGATTCGGGTTGATTATCGCACTTTGCGAATATCGCAAGTCGCCAGAATACGAGACCGCATCGAAGTCAGATGACTCGTCAATTCGTTTAGTCATGTTTAGTCTGCGCGACTGTCTCGACAGTAACGCTTAGTAGAAACAATAGTGAGTCCGATGGCCCAAATTGCAATATGCGAGAGCGATCGCGCAACGGAGAGCATCGCTATGAAAATTATTGCACTTGTATCTAAGAGCCAAGTGAATATAAGTGCTGCGCTGACGGCGCAGAGCGATAGAACGCAGGAAAGTGCGAATGCTGTCGTGCGTTCATAGATTGCGAAAACGCAATCGAGAGGCACAATCGCAAACGACGTGAATGTCAGTATTCCAAGTGCCGGAATGTACGATGCGGTCGTCGACCACGAGGCGCCGAATACGGGCACCACGAGCTTCGGAAGGACTAGCGCCGTTAGCAGTGCGAAAATAGATCCAAGAATCGAGAGGCTAGACGTTGAACGGAGGTAGAGACTCCGCTGATACCTGGCCCCATTTCTCACACGGAGCGCAAACTCGCCACTCAAAGAGTTTGAGACCGAACTCGCGACAAGTGAAGGCAGAGCGGTAGTCATTGAAATCGCCAATGTGTAGTAGCCAACTTCAGCAGCACCGTATCGGTGGAATAGTGCCAGAAGAGGAATTTGGATTGAGAGTGTGTTCAAGAGAATCGATGGAAGATATATCAACGGGTATCGCCAATGCTTCCGTATGAAGGTTGAGATTTCAGCTGAACTAGATCTATCGATCCGCCTTGGTTTGCGAAGTTCAGAGAATACTACGAGTAACCCTACAGATCTGCCGGCAATCGCACCCATGATCATTCCAAGTTGCTGAAAGATGGAGAGTGCAAGTTGTCCGACGGAGTAGATTGTCGGTTGCGCAAACTTGCGGAGCGCAATCCCGCGGTAGTTCTGACGCCTTACTAGAAGCGCGTCACCCAGCCCAGTGACAGTCGTGAGAAATGTCAGAATTGCGATCGAAACGAGGCCCAACGATCCTGGAGTCACGACTATGTTTGTGGCTGTTGCCGAGAACCAAGCAGTTACAAAAAAGGCAGCACCCAAAGCTGACATCAGCCCCACCCGAAGAATAGCTTGAATCTCGTCTTCAGCTACAACAGGCATTGCAAGATCGAGTTTCAACGATCCCACAAGTGAAGCCACAGTGACAATCGCAGATACAGTTGCGAAGTGACCGAAGATGTCGGGCGAGTAGAGCCTGGTAAGCAAGGGCATTACACCCATGCTGACCAAGTAGCCGGCTGAAGTTGCAATGAATATTTCTCCAGCACCCCGCTTTATTCGAGAGTATCTAAACTCCGCCAGCGACTTAAGCAGTCTCGGAAGCAGCTGTTTCATCGGAGTAGTCGGTTTTTGTGAACGTGATCCGCGTTCGCATCCCACGATAAATCGAGCTGACCATCTCTAGGCAGTCCCGTGACCCCTTTGTCTTTGGGGTGAAGCCAGAGCAGGAGAAGGGATGCTACGACTCCATAGCTCAAGAATGAGGTGTGAAGGTAGCCATCACTGTAGGCGGTAAAAACGACGGAGAGAGCGGTACATGACCAGGTGAAGTCACGTGATGCAGCAAGCCGATCAGCGAATCGAAGGAGAAAGACGAATATAAGCGAGATAATCACTACCCCCAGAAATCCCAGCGACAGAAATCCATCGGCCCAGAGATTCGCGTTTGAATTCTGTCCACTCCCTGGAGCTTGAAACGAACCGACACGGATACCTGCGCTCGTGCGATCTTGGTTCGGAAAATATTGCAGCCAACTTTGACTGAATCTTGTGTAGCCAAAAGTTTGGCTGAAGTTAACGTAATCGTTTGTCAAGATAGCGGGAACGAGGCCCATACGCCGAGAGATATAGACATCTAGATAGAGCTGAGGCAGGAAGATGCTTATGGCGATAGGAACCAGTATGAAGACTGAGGTTAGGAGCACTCCGAAGATCGTTGAGTTTCTTGGCGCGGATTCGCCAGCGAACGCCCAAAGCATTACTGCCACCAGTATCGGAGCGATGAGAGGTGATTTCTGGCCATCGAACTCAAAAACGGCTACAGCTGCAAACACGGCGAGTGCCAAATAGCTGAATTTCCGATTTCGCAGACCCAACATCAGGGTCAGTGGAATGAAAACAGGTGACAGGTATGACCTGAGGTACCGAGAAAGTGGGACTATATCAGGGACGGCTCGTGAAGCAAATCGCCGGTCATAGCTTGACGCGAGCGAGAAGTCGTTTAAACCACCTGGGTTGGCAACTAGGACCGTGATTATGGCCACTGCAGTGAGGGCGAATATGCCACGCGCGTAGTTACTCGGAGTAATCCAGTTGACATAAGCAAAAGTTCGAATAGGTCGATTTCGTCGAATCATCACTGCAGTTATCGCGAAGCCAAGAATTACCGCGACCGAGGCGCTGGTAGCCGTGGCATTCGAGAAGGCTGGGTTGAAGATGGCAACAGCGAGCGTTGATGTCACCAAGAAAGTCGCTAACCACCAGAGCGTGGCAGCACTTGGAGAAGAGAGTTTGGCCGGTAGCAATATTGCAGTAAAAGATAAGGCAAGAAAGGCAAGAAGGACTTCTCCAATTCTAGGTGGCTCGAAGTTGATCTTCGCGTAAGAGTAAGACGACTCGAGATTCAACAGCAGAAGTCCCCACAAACTACACTGCAGCGATAAGACCAATAGCCTTCCCACGAAACCCTTCATAAGCTCAAACGCCCTGTTCTATCGGCATGCTGTGTTACGGTGAGCCAGCGCCAAGTTTCAGAACTTGGCCATCAACATTGACTGATCCCGTCATGTTCCGACCATCAAGTAGCACGCGACATAGAATTCGCTGGCGTGCGTATACGTCGTGATCCGCTTGAATGATTGCAGCATCAATCGGTACTTCAAGAGAGTAAGGTTCCCATCCGAAGTTTCTTAGCTCATCTTCTGAATAAAGCGGATCATGAATCTTTACCAGCGCACCACGCTTGTCCAAAGACGCGACCAAGGGAAACACACCTGAGAACGCTGTCTCCTTGACGCCGCCACGATAAGAAGCTCCGAGAATTGCGACGGAAATGCCATTGAGTGAACCGAATATACGTTCCAGTAGTTTCACTGCGTACTCGGGCATCCCAAGGTTTGTCTGTCGTGCAGCGCGTACGATCGTGGCATCAGGGTCACCGTGGAGATAAAGCCGCGGATATACAGGGATGCAGTGACCACCGACTGCGATTCCGGGCTGGTGAATATGGCTGTATGGCTGAGAGTTACACGCCTCGATCATTTTGTAGACATTCACACCGATCGCGTCGGCATGCTTTGCGAACTGATTGGCAAGCGCGATATTGACGTCTCGGTATGTAGTTTCAGCCAACTTCGCAAACTCTGCAGTCTCTGACGAACCCATCTCCCAGACGCCATTCGGTTTCGGAAGGTCATCTCGGACGTCAAAGTCGAGAACTGATCGGTAAAACTCCGCACCCCGACATTCGCTTGAAGAATCAATGCCTCCGACGAGCTTCGGATATCGACGTAGGTCGGAAAAGACTCGCCCAGTAAGTACGCGCTCAGGCGAGAAAGTAACGAAGAAGTCTGTTCCGGGCTTGAGTCCTGACTCCTTGGCCAGTAATGGAGCTAGCCGATTACGAGTTGTCCCAATCGGCAGCGTGGTCTCGAAGGAGACAAGAGTTCCAGATTTCAATCCACGTCCCACTGCAGACGTGGCGGCATCCATTGCCGTGAAGTCAGGATTCGCATCGTCATCGACGATGAGCGGCACTACTAATACAACCACCTCGCTAGACGCGACGGCTTCGGATGTCTGGGTGGTTGCCAAGAGATTTCCCGACTTCACTACCTGAGGCAAGAGCACGTTTAGGTGGGCTTCGCCTGGGAAAGGCTCGATACCTTGATTTACGAGATCAACGGTCTGCTGATTGATGTCCGCTCCACGAACACGGTGTCCCTTCAGCGCAAACTGCACTGCGAGCGGCAGGCCCAATTTGCCCAGACCGACAACACAAATGTCCACTCGCGTACTCCTCTCTTGATTACTTAACTGAGCCCTTAGGACTTTGAAACCCACTAGTTACTCTCTCTGCGAGCGCCACTGCTCGAAGACCGGCAGCTCCATCGACTAGCGGTGCTGTACGCGACCGGATACTCGACACGAAACTCGCGAGCTGGTTGGCCAGTGGTTCACCACGTGTTTCTAGAATCGGAGTTTCAACAACGGTGGCCTGGCGGTACCGAGGCGAACCATCGTTTGAGAGATACTCGTGCGAAGTCATGCGATTGACTGTGATGTTCTGTCGCACTAGATCCGCCGTCACCACGCTGTCGGACTGAGTAATTTCGAGCAGGCGAACCTTCTGCTGGCCAATGCGACTGGTGCTAAAGGCCGCGGTCATACCAGATGAGAAACGCATTACTACCGAGGCTAAGTCTTCGCTCTGGCTCCTTGTCGTTCGTGAAACTCCGGATACTTCCACCACCTCATCACCGGTATCGAGCAATGAACACACGATGTCAATGTCGTGAATCATCAGGTCAAGTACCACACCATCACCAATTCGAGGTGTGAACGGGCTCACCCTGGCTGCTGAGAAGTGAATCGGGTGGTCAAGAAATCTCCGCAACTCAGTAACGACCGGGTTGAATCTTTCGACGTGTCCAACAGCAAGCACTATTCCGGCAGCACGTGCAGCTTCCACGATCACTTCGGCGTCGGCAACCGTTCGGGCGAGAGGTTTTTCAACCAGAAGATGGATGCCTCGGGAGGCGAGCGAAGTTGCGACGTTGACGTGCTGGGGGGTGGGCACGGCAACCACTGCGGCGTCGATTGGGGAGCTCAATTCGTCGATTGATGAAACCACCTCGATGCTTCCACCTTCGGCAACGCTCCGGGCACGGGCCAGATCAGGGTCGACGAGTGCGACAAGCGAAACTCCAGCGGTCTGGCGGGCAACTCGAACATGGTTAGCACCCATGCTCCCGACACCGACTACCGCGAGACGGACGGGGTTGCTCATGCTTGGAAGATCTCGCTAACTACGGCAACGATGGTTTGAAGGTCTTCGACGGAGAGGAATGGATGCACCGGCAGGGAGAAAACCTCACTTGCAATTCGGAAGGCATTCGGCACGTTGTCCTGGACCACTCGCGGATCCCGACGGTAACACTCATAGTCGTATACGACCCGCGGGTAGTACACCCCGCAGCCGATCTTGCGAGCGGTGAGAGCCTCGATGGCTTGATCTCGAGTCACTGCAGCCGTTGAGCCGACCCGCACCGTGAATTGGTGGTACACGTGGGATCGGCCGGCTTCCGGCTCGAGAGGTAGCAACAAGCCGGGAACATTGCGGAGTCCCTCTCGGAGAATCGCGGCATTCTTGCGGCGTTGTTCCGACATCTCATGCAGG
>Ga0172376_10002407_pt1 | contig 22952 bp, 19 predicted proteins | sample Lak35m_FD_121114 | JGI IMG/M metagenome (GOLD analysis project Ga0172376, IMG submission 121114) | Freshwater microbial communities from Kabuno Bay, South-Kivu, Congo - kab_092012_35m | ecosystem: Environmental > Aquatic > Freshwater > Lake | place: Democratic Republic of the Congo: South-Kivu... | reverse complement strand
ACTCCCAAGAAGATTCCGATTAAAGAAGTAAAAAAAATTGCTTTGTTTTTTTCTATTCCAATTTCTGTCAATCCTTTTGAAGTCAACTCAATCATTGAAATCAGCGAAGTAAATGCAGCCATTGAAAGAGCGAGAAAAAATCCCACAGCAAATGTTGAGTTAATAAAAGCAGAATCAGAAATCTTTGAAAACAATTGCGGAAGAATTATGAATGTCATTCCAGTATTTGCCGGTCCTGATGAGCTAATATCTGCCAAAGGATTTCCATTGCTCAACGCAAAAGTTGTTGAAAAAATAATTATCCCTGCTAATAATGAAATCGAATTATTTCCAAAGCCAAGAATTGATGCATTTAATGCAATGTCATCTTTCTTTCTCAAATAAACCGCATAGGTCAATATTAAGCCCCAGCCCGCTCCGGTATCCCATGCATTTTGCGTCAGTGCTGCAAGCCAAATTTTATGATCAAGAAGTTTTTCAAAATTTGGAGTGAACAAATATTCTATTCCCACCAACGAATTCGGTAAAGAAACAGCCTTGATTGCTAAAAATATTAAAATAATTATAAGTGCCGAAACAAGAATTTTACTGATTGATTCAATTCCTTTCACAACACCACGTGAAATAATGAATGCCCCCAGCCCAATCGTTAGAACCTGATAAAAAACAGGTTGATAAGACTGACTGAAGTTATTCCACATTAAATTAAAGTCATTGTATTTAAAGAGATTACCGGTGAGCGCCGAGATCAAATAATGAACACACCAACCTGTAACAACTGAATAGTAAAACATAATTGCCGTTGAGACGAATGTGATAAATCCACCAATCCATAAAAACTTCTTACCCGCAAGCTTGGGAATTGCAAAAATCGGACTGTTACGAGAAAATTTACCGATGGCAAATTCAGCGATAATTAATGGTAATGACCAAATAAAAAGAAAGACTAACCACGGTATTAAAAAAGTTCCACCTTCATTTTGGGCAACAATTCGAGAGAAGCGCCAGATATTACCAGTTCCAACAGCAATACCCAACGTTGATAAAATCAGAGTCCATCGTGAAGTGAAAAACTCTTTTGTCATATTTAATTTAAAATTATCTTTTCAATATTTATTTTCTTGATAACAACTGCTTCAATTGGCTTGTCACTTGCATTAGTCTTAACCTTGCCAATTTTCTGAACAACGTCTAATCCTGTAATCACTTTTCCAAAAACTGAATGCTTCCCATTGAGCCAAGGTGTTGGGACAAGGGTAATAAAAAACTGACTCCCGTTTGTGTTGGGTCCCGCATTTGCCATTGATAATATTCCAGCTGTATTGTGGATCAAATCAGGTTGAAATTCATCTTCGAAATTACCACCCCAATAACTATCGCCTCCCATTCCTGTACCGGTTGGGTCACCACCTTGAATCATAAAGTTATCAATAACTCTGTGAAATGTTACGTTTTCGTAGTAATGTTTAAGTGACAATCCAACAAAGTTTTCCACTGTTTTTGGAACACGATTGGCAAATAATTCAATATCAAAATCTCCCAGATTTGTAGAAAATTTTGCAATTAATTTTTCATTTTCATTCAATGTGATTAACTCTTTCAATGTATCTCCTTTTGTTAAATTAGTTTTAGCGGTGTTAAGTTCTTTGGGATTATTACCTGAGCAGCTTATCAATGCCAAAGTTAATGTTATTAAAATATATTTCATCGTTACTCCATTTTACTGATTAATTATATTTGTTAAAAGTAATGCTAAGATCGATAGACCAATAATAATGCGGTAATAAATAAAAATGAAAGTCGAATGCTTTTTCAGAAATGACAATAAAAAATGTATTGCAAGATAACCGCTGATTGCTGCAGCAATTGTTCCTGCGAATAAATTTATTAAATCAACACGATTGAAAAATTCTAGCGATTGATAAAATTCAAGCAATCCACTTCCCAATACTGCTGGAATACTAAGCAGAAATGAAAAACGCGCTGCTACTTCTCTCCGAAAACCAAGAAATAATCCTGCTGTAATCGTCGTGCCCGAACGGGATGATCCGGGTATCAATGCAAGTGACTGAGCAAACCCAATTAGTACTGCTGATCCGATTCCCAATTCATTTTCTGATTTTGTGAACCTTCCGGTTTTTTCAGCAACAGCCAATATTATTGCAAGTACAATTAGACTGAACGATATGACATATAAATTTTTAGTAAATGCACCTTCAATATAATCTTTGAAAAGCAGACCAATGACTACAACAGGAACACTACCAATGATAATATTCCATCCTAATTTTGATTCGTAATGTTGTTCGGAATATTTTTTTCTATAAAAAAGATTCTCTTTTATAAAATCAAAGGCAATATTTATCAAATCTTTTCTGAAATATATTAAAACTGCAATCATAGTGCCTAATTGAATTACAGCCATAAACGCAGTCCAACTTTCCGGATTATCATTTTTAATAAGGCCTAAAAAATTACCGGCAAGTGTCAGATGCGCAGTACTGCTGATTGGCAAAAATTCAGTAAGCCCTTGTATAATGCCCAATAATATTGCTTCGAAAATATTCATTATGCTCCTATAAAAAGTATGAGATACCTAAGTTGATACCGACACCGAGTGAATTTATGTTGACATTTTTATTTAACGAATTATTAAAAATCATTTTCCCATTCCTATCGGGTTTCCCTGCAAAATCATAACGAAAGGATAATCCAATGTTGGCAAAGAAATCTTCACTTAGTGCCGTGAAACCCTGAGCTTTTAACACAAGACCCCAACCTATTGAATTATAATTATTAACAAGCCCGATTTTTTCATCAAGATCAATCATACGCAAACCCAATCCACCGCCAAATTTAAATTTGTAACCGTAACCATTCAGCACATAATAAACCAATGCCGATGGTTTATGATGAAGATAATTTAATTCATACTGACCAATACCACCAAATGTTGCAGTATAAGAAAATACAGAATAATTGTATTCCAAACCGACCTGATATTTTTGATTAACCGAATAATCAACTTCTACATACAAATCAAGCAATGAATTGAAGGAAGATAAATTATCACTCGAAGGAAAATTTGAATTTATATAATCCTGTAAAGATGGATTGCTTACGAATGAAATTCCCATTCCGGCAGAAAAATCAATCTGTGCAAATAAGATTGATGATACAAAAAACATACAGCAAATAGTTTTTATTTTATTCATCTTCCCTCTCCGATGCTTTGATAACAGAGATAAAATTAACTTTATCCAAATTTGATTTCGATCTATAAACATTGACGATTCTAATCAAAGCAAACATTGTTGAAAGAAAAGCGATATACGAAAAAATATGAGTCATCAATGCAAAAGCACTACTCTCGGATGCGTTAAAACCATACAGAGTTTCCAATACTGACTTAACAATAATATGATACGAACCTGTTCCTCCGGGAGTTGGGATTACAATTCCAAAAGCACTTAAGGTCATTACAATCCAACCCATCTCGTAAGATATTTCATGATTTAAATTTATACGCAAAACGAAAAATGCCAGAAAGGATGTAAATCCATATACGAGCATGATCAGTACCGAATAAATTATTATTCCATAAAATGTTTTACTGTTCTTTATGCTTGAGAAGCCATCAAAAAGTTTTCTGAATACAGAATTGAATCTCTGACTTTTGGCTTTTAAGGATTTTGAAAATACTTTATTCAAAACATTAAAAAACACTTCTCGATTTTTTATTAATAATAGAACCACAACAACAAGTATCGTCATAATTATTGAACCATATATTAAAGCGCTCTTAAGCCATAATATTTCACTGTACAAATTGCCTGAATATATCAACACACTTATTAAAACCGAAATCCCTAGGAACAGAATATCAATTATTCTTTCAACAATGATGGTTCCCATTGCTATTGTTCGTGAAACTCTTTCCAATCTTCCAATAAATAAGGAGCGATACAATTCTCCAAGTCTCGGTACACCGCAGTTGACCCCGTATCCCACCATTACAGAGGTGAATGAGTTAAAAAAAGATATTTCTTTAACGGACTTCATTATCAACTGCCATCTTATTGCTCTTAGCACATGTGATAAAAAAAAGGAAAGCGTAAAAAGGATGAGATAAAATATCGATGAATTGAAAATAATATTAAATGCTTGATTTAGGTCGACATTCCTGAATGTAAAATATAATAGCACAAATGCGATTATTGAAGAAGCAAGTGTTCCAAATATTTTATTCAATATTTTTTTGATTTTATCTGAGATCAATAATTTCGTATCCACTTTGTTCTGTGAAAATAAAACTTGAATTTGGAATATTTGAATTAACAATTAGAGTATTCAATTGTATTGTTGTCTGGTCGTTGGAGAGATCAATTATGACAAACTTTTCCACCATATTTTGATCAGAAACAAATAACCTTACTTTATTGAACGGTAAATCATTTGACTTAGGAATTAACTCAATAAATTCTTTTTTGTTTTCAGTAATTAATCTGACACTACACTTTTTAGGATATTCATTTACAATCCTATCAATTGAAAACCCTGCAGAAGCATCATTAATGGGACTAATCACAACACGTTTTGCAGACTTATCAATATTATAAATTGACTTACCATCATTGAGGAGAATTTTATTATTTATTTCGATTCTAAATTTTGATTTCTTTTTATAGTAAAACTTCCCTTTTAACGAATATTCGGAACCCGCAGAAGTATACTTGATAGATTGGTAAAAATCTGATTTCATATCGATCATTGAATTAAATTTTGATTGAACTTTCTCAAAAACAGTTTTTGCCGATTCATTTTGTGAATAAGATTTTATACTTATAAGCAAAACAAAAAATATCAACAGGTGATATTTCAAAGTGCCCTCAAAAGTGCTTCAAGTTGATCTTCAGATTCTATCTTAACTTCACGTGCTTTACTTCCATCTGCCATGCCAACAACGCCGGCTTGTTCAAGTTGATCCATAATTCTTGCAGCTCTTGAATAACCTAATTTTAACTTTCGCTGCAGAAGCGAAACCGACCCTTGCTGATGACGAACGATTACCCTTGCAGCATCTTCAAACATTGGATCTAAATCAGATAGAAAACTTCCATCAGCATTCGCCTTCTTCTCATAAAGCGAAGGAAGTAAATATCGTTTTGAAAATCCTTTCTGAGCATAAATAAAATTTGTTACTTTCTCAACATCATCAGTAGTTATAAAAGCATTTTGAATACGAACTGGTTTTGGTAATCCACCAGGAAGAAACAACATATCGCCTCTGCCAAGCAACTGTTCAGCTCCATTCATGTCAAGAATCGTTCGTGAATCAATTCTTGTTGCCACCTGATATGCAATTCGTGCAGAAAAATTCGCTTTTATAACACCCGTAATTACATTGACAGAAGGACGCTGAGTAGCAACAATCAAATGAATTCCAACCGCTCGTGCAAGTTGTGCAAGTCTTGCAATTGGTTCTTCAACTTCATGACCTGAAGTCATCATCAAATCTGCAAGTTCATCAATCACCACGATAATATAAGGCAACTTGAAATGCTTCATAGTTTCAGTATCAGAAGGTTTTCGACGTGGATCAGTCACGCGTTCATTATAATCAACAATATTCCTTACGCCAACTTTTGCAAGTTTGTCATATCTTTTTTCCATCTCAAACTCAACAGCTTTCAATGCAAGCAACGCATTTGAAGGAGTTGTAATAATTTCCTCATCGAGGTCAGGAGAAACAGCAAGAAAATGCTTATTTAGTTTTTTGTAAAATGATAGTTCAATTTTTTTTGGATCAATTATAACAAATTTAACTTCCGAAGGATGCTTGGAATAGATTAAACTTGTGATCATTAAATTTATTCCGACACTTTTACCGGAACCTGTAGAACCAGCAATCAATAAATGCGGCATTGTTGCAAGATCAGTTATATGAACATCTCCAATAATTGTTTTACCTAAAGCGAGCGGGAGCTCATACTTCGTTTTCTTTATATCTGAAATAACACTGCGAGCACTTACTAAAGACGCTTTCTCATTTGGGATTTCCACTCCAATAGCACTTTTGCCTGGAATTGGAGCAATTATACGAATCCCTTTTGCCGCAAGTGCAAGAGCAATATCATTTTCGAGACTAACAATTCTACTGATTTTAACTCCGGGCGATGGCACGATTTCATAAAGAGTAACAACAGGACCAGGGGTAACAGATATATCATCAATCTTAATATCAAACAATAATAATTTTTCTTTTAATAACTCTGCATTTCTTTTCAATTCTTGCTCAGGAATTTTCACATCTTCTTCTGCTGAAGGAGTTAGTAAATCCAGCCCTGGCGCCTTATAATCAATTTGCTCATTCCATTGATCAGGCAAATCTGAATTCAGATCCGAATTAACATCCTCTTTGATTGCTTTAGGTTCTGCTTTTAATATTTGCGGATCTGTAAGAATTTTTTCAGGTTTGGCTTCCGAAATTTCTGATGACTCGCCTTTCCTGATAATTCTAATTGAAGTTTGATGATCTACTTCAGAATCACTAATTACCTGATCAGCCTCGTTATTAGTATCCGCTTTGCCAAATAATTTATTTCTTCGTTTCGGTTTTTCCGAATCATTCTTTTCATTATCCGAGTTTGGATTTTTAATTCTGATTTTTGTATCACCTTCTTCTGCTTTTGGTTCATCATTAAAAATATCAACAATCAGATTTTTTAGAAAGAAGAAAATCCTTTCTATTTTAATATCAAAAGCAATAAATAAGGTAACTATAAAAAGTACGACAAGAACAATAACACCCCCGAGACCACCGAGTAATCGATAAATCGCGCCACCCAAAAAGTCACCGATTTTCCCAGACAACTCACTATAATCAGCAAAAAGGTTCTGCCCCTTTCGGAAAAGCCCCATAAGAGTTGAAATTATTAATCCTGAAGCAATAAGAAAGTTAGACATATTCAGGGCAATCTTTTTATTGCTGTTAGTAATAATAACAAAACCTGAAACGAAAAAAATTATTGGGAATACAATTGCAGAAAAACCTATCGTTGAATTGATAAAGAAATCCGATAAATATGCACCGAATAAGCCAAGCCAATTATTAACTTCAGTCGCACGATTCAGATATTCTTCATCTGAAGAAAAAACACGAAGTAAATCTGTAAAACCAATCAATAAATTTTTATCTGATGAACGGTAAGAAAGAATGCTTAACATGAGTAATACAGCAAAAACTGTTAGCAGAAAACCTAGCAACTTTTGCTTTTTCTCTCCGCCAATAGAAAAATAATTTCTTTCTTTTTCCTCAGTCTTTTTTTTCGCCATAACTTAATTGATTTTTAAACTTCCATTAATAAAAGTAGGAACTATGTTGATTGAGTTGATTCGTGAACAGAATTCAAGATCATCATTGAAACCATTGTTTATTAAAATTTTTCCATGATCAGAAAATTTAAGCATTTGCAGAATATTACTTCCATATTTTTCAAAAAGTATCAATGACGCTTTTGCAGAATCATTAAGTTCAACATCCGAAACATTTTGCAAAAGCAATTTCACAATATTCCCTCCGCATACGGAATCTTCTAACGAAAAAATACCATTCGAACCAGCGCATAAAATTTCAAGTTGCTGCTCATTAACTACTGCATCTACTGCTGCCATAATATTATTAAAACTTGCTACCATTAATCTGCTGGAATATTTTGCTTTAACAATTGCTTTCGAACCATTTGTAGTAAATAGCACGACTGATTTGCCTTCAACGGTATCTTTGGAATATTCTAAAGGTGAATTCCCGAGATTGAATCCATCAATCATTTTTGTATTCCTTTCTCCACAAAGAAGAGTCAACCTTTCAGATGAATTCCCAGAAATTTTAATTGCAAAATCTATAGACGCAACAGGAATAATTTCCTTTGCCCCATTTGACAAAGCTTCACCAATTACAGTAGTCGCACGTAGAACATCAATTACAATTGTTGTTTTATCATTAAAATATAATTCATCAACAACAGTAGGACTGAAAATAACGTTTACTTTCATCTTTTCACAAATGGTAGAGTTGTGATTGAAGCCGGAATCATCTTATCACGGATAAGGAAAAATAATTCGCTATTCTGATTAAGATTTTCAATATCAATATATGCTAGAGCAATAGGTTTTTCCAAAATCGGAGATGATGTTCCGCTTGTAATATGCCCAACAATTTTTTTGTTTGAATCACAAACTGAATAACCATGTCGAGGAAAAGCTTTTTCATTAGAAATCAAAGCTGTAAGTTTTTGCTTCAATCCTTCATTCTTAGCTTTCAATATAGATTCCTTTCCAACAAAATCTCCTTTTGATAGTTTTGTGATCCAACCTAGTCCAGCTTCAAGAGGATTAGTTGTTTGATCGATATCGTTTCCATATAAACAATATCCCATTTCGAGTCTTAGACTATCGCGCGCCCCAAGTCCAATTGGTTTTATATCAAAACTCTTACCCGCCTCGAAAAGTTTTTCCCAAATTTCAAGAGCTTGAGCTTCATTGACTTTAAGATAAACTTCATATCCTAATTCTCCAGTGTAACCGGTACGAGAAATCAAAGCATCATATCCTGCGAACTTAGCATTGAAAAAATGATAATATTCTAATTCAATATTTTTGTCACACAAAAGTTGAACTACTTCTTTTGATTTTGGTCCTTGAATTGCAAGCAATGAATATTCGTCACTTTCATTAACAATATCAACACCAAACTTATTGTTCGTATTCATCCAGTTAAAATCTTTTTCAATGTTGGATGCATTAATAACCAAGAAATATTCATGATCATCAACTTTATAAACCAGCAAATCATCAACAATTCCGCCATCAGGATAACACATAGCTGAATACTGAACTCTACCATTATAAAGTTTTGACACATCGTTAATTGTAATATGTTGAACAAAATCAAATGCTTTTTCGCCTTTGATCCGTACTTCGCCCATATGCGAAACATCGAAAACTCCAACGGAATTTCTAACAGTTAAATGTTCAGCAATAATAGAATTATATTGAACCGGCATATTGAAGCCTGCAAAGTCAACAAGCTTTGCGTTTAATTTTTGATGCATTGAGACAAAATTTGTGTTTTTCATATTCACCTACTTGAATTTTTTTGAATCAGCAAGGAATTTCTCCAAGCCGAGATCAGTTAAAGGATGCTTAAATAATTTTTCAATTACAGAAAATGGAATAGTGGCAACATCAGCACCAATCAAAGCTGCATCAACAAGATGCAATGGATGTCTAATACTTGCAACTAATACCTGTGTTTTATAATCATAGTTTTTATATATCTGAATTATCTGGCTGATTAACTGCATACCATCGTGGCTAATATCATCAAGCCTACCAACGAAAGGACTGATATATGTCGCACCAGCTTTTGCTGCAAGCAAAGCTTGACTAGGTGAAAAACAAAGTGTAACATTCGTTTTGATTCCTTTTTCAGTCAGAGTTTTTACAGCTTTAATTCCCTCTTTGATCAAAGGAACTTTAATTACAATATTTTCATGAATCTTAGCAAGTTCTTCAGCTTCGCGTAGAATACCAGAATATTCAGTTGAAATAACTTCAGCACTAATCGGTCCATTAACAATTGATACAATTTCTTTTAGCAATTCTTGAAAGTTTTTTCCTTCTTTCGCAACAAGCGATGGGTTTGTAGTAACACCATCTACGATTCCAAAGGACGCAGCTTCGCTGATTTCTTTTATATTAGCAGTATCGATAAAAAATTTCATTTTCACCTCAACAGATTATACGTGACAAAGTTAATCAAAATATTATATTTTTATAAGTAATGCTCTGTAATGTCTTCAGAAGTTTTCTTGTTAATTACTCTAAAATACTGAACATTAATTTTTTCATCAGTCTCAATTGCTAATCGAATAAAATACTTTAGCTGAAGTTTCCACAGGAAAGAAATTCTACCTTCATTGAAATTGCCTGCTAGCGATGGATTAATTTTAAGAATAAGTGATGAAAATTTTACTTCCGTTTTATATCGTTTAATCCATTCTTCAATTTCGTGCAAAACGTTCGATTTTTTTGATAGCAAACCAGTCCCATTGCAATATGAACAAACTTCATGAGTTGATTGCATGATATTTTCTCTAATTCTTTCGCGTGTAATCTGCATAAGCCCAAATTCAGTCATTGGCAGGAGAGCTGTTTTTGCTCTATCTCTTTTAAATTCTTTTTTCAATTCATCATATATTTTTTTGCGATTCTTCTCATCTTCAAGGTCAATAAAATCTACCACAATTAAACCTCCGATATCACGAAGTCGTAATTGGCGTGCAATTTCACGAGCTGCTTCTAAATCTGTTTTAAGTGAATTTAATTCCTGCTCTTTTTTAGCAGCATATCTTCCGCTATTAACATCGACAACAACCATCGCCTCAGTATGATCTATAATAATATATCCGCCGTTAGGAAGCGGAACCCGTCTTCCCATCAATGTTTTGATTTGTTCTTCGATTTTGAATTCATCAAAAATTGGTATGAAGCCCTTATAATATTCAATTTTATCTATCAACTCTGGTTGAATAAATTTTATATAATTTTTTATCTCCTTAAAAATACTTTTAGAATCAATAAATATTTTTGAAATATCAGGAGTAAAGTAATCTCGAATAACGCTGATTGTCGTGCTTAAATCAGAATATAAAATTGAAGGTGGTTCATTTTGCTTCATTGCATCCTGAATATCTTCCCATGTATTTACAAGGTATTTAAGATCACCGGCAAGGAGTTTTTCTTCTTGATCCTTTGCAGCTGTTCTTATAATTAGTCCACAATTATCAGGAATAATTTCTCGAGCAATTTTTCGTAATCTTTTTCGCTCTTTGAAATCACTTATTTTTTTAGAAATTCCTATTTTCCCATCGAAAGGCAGAAGCACACAAAATCTTCCCGGAATTGATATTGCTGATGAAACTCGTACTCCCTTATCTTTTACAGGTTCTTTTATAATCTGAACAACAATATTTTCACCCTTCTTAAGTTTTTGCGGAGTGTACTCTTCCTTGCTTTTTTCTTTCACTCCATCAGAAGGATTTTTTGATTTATCATCATTTGATTCATCAGCATCAAATTCATCATCATCAAAAATTCCTTTCATATCTTCGAGTTTATTTCCAATATCGGAAAAATGTAGAAAGCCGTCGTGCTTCATTCCAATATCTATAAAAGCCGCACGAATACCTGGAAGTACACGAGCTACTTTTCCTAAATAAATATTGCCAACCATCCTTCTTTTTTCAGGATGATCGACAAAAAAATCAACCAACTTCCCCTCTTCGCTAATTGCGACTCTCGTTTGGGATGAAGTAGAATTTATTACTATTTCTTTTTGCATAATCTGCTCAAACTTTATTTTCAATGCTCAATTCCCAAAAATTAATTTTCTCATTAAATAATTTTTGGACTGATGCATTATCAAAATTTTTATATTTACTGTTTTTAATTCTATAAACATGTTCTTCAACAAATTCAAAAAGCTCACGGTTATTATCAAATGAAAATATTTTGTCCAATAATGAATTCACTCCGCTGAAATTTTTGAAATACCAAACAACATGCTTTTTGATTTTTTGAATGGCTGGATCTTCGCCATAATCTTCACACAAGTATTTGAAATGTTGTTGGACTGTTGCAAACACTTCATCAGCATTGGGCTCGCCCGGATCAAAATTATTATTAATAATGGAATTATATCGCGAAAAAAGAAATGGATTTCCAATTGCCCCTCTTGCAATCATAAATCCATCTGGAGAATATCTACTCTTAATTTCCATAATATCCGAAGGAGAAAAAATTGAACCGTTTACTACTACAGGAATTGGAATGATACTTTTTATTTTGTCGAGCCAACTCCAATCTGCAGGAATTTCATATTTATCTTTTCGAGTTCTGCAATGGACAACGACATAATCTGCTCCGCTATCGGCAGCCAATTTAACATTTTCGATGATATTAATATGCGAATTATCTTTTCCCAATCTCATTTTTACAGAAATTGGAGTTTTTGTTGAAGCCAACTTCATCTTACCAATTATTTTTGATAATAATACTGGCTGATCAAGTAAACTTGCACCAAAATCAAGTTTAACTACTTTTGAGACAGAACAACCACTGTTAAGATCAATCACATCGGGATTAAATCTTTCTATCTCACGTACGGCATCAAAAATAATGTCAGGATTATTTCCAAGTAGTTGAACACCAATAGGTTTTTCAAGTTTTGAAAATGATAGAAAACGAAGAGTATCAAAATTATTTAATACAACACCCTCTGCGCTTACCATTTGAGTAAAAGTAAGCCCCGCTCCAAAATCCTTGGCAATTTTACGAAATGATTTATCCGTAATATCTGCCATTGGAGCTAAAATTAATCTTTCCCCAAGGTCAAGCTCTCCAATTTTCAAATGCTGTCCTCAAACAAATCCGGGCTGAAAAAATCAGCCCAGCAATTAATAAATACTAATTAGTTTCTGTAGTTTCAGTTTCAGCATTCTGTTGTGTTTCACTTTCCACCATGGTTGCTTTTCTTGAAAGACTCATTTTACCATTTTCAATCTTTATTAACTTGACCTTTATCATATCTCCCACTTTTAACACATCCTTAACTTCTTTAACTCTCTTAGTGTCAATTTGTGAAATATGTAATAAGCCTTGAGACCCTGGCATAAATTCAACGAATGCTCCAAACTCTGCAATTTTAACAACTTTACCGTTGTATGTTTTTCCGATTTCAGGTTCAGCAACTAAATTCCTAATAAATTCTTTTGCCAACTTTGCTTTCTCAACATTATTTCCAGCAATGCTGACTCTTCCATCTTCTTCGATGTAAACTTCAACGCCATATTCTTTCTGAATATTTTGAATAGTTTTACCACCCGAACCAATGACCATTCCGATTTTATCAGGATTAATTTTTGTGAATAATAACGAAGGCGCATGTTTCGAAATCTCAGTGCGAGGTTGATTAATCGCGTCATTCATAATTTTTAAGATATGCATTCTTCCAGTCTTTGCCTGCGTAAGAGCTTTCTCCATAATTTCGTAGGATATTCCTTGGATTTTGATATCCATCTGAAATCCAGTAATTCCATTCTCAGAACCAGCAACCTTAAAATCCATATCGCCAAGATGATCTTCGTTTCCTAAAATATCTGTGAGTATTGAAAATTGCTCACCCTCTTTAACCAAACCCATTGCAATTCCTGCTATGGAAGTTTTCACAGGAACACCTCCATCCATCAATGCTAATGAACCAGCGCAGACTGTAGCCATTGATGATGAACCATTTGATTCAAGTATATCAGAGTTTAACCTGATGATATATGGAAAATCTTCCTCTTTCGGTACTATATTTTTCAAAGATCTTTCAGCTAAATTTCCATGTCCAATTTCTCTTCTTCCAGTACCACTGTATTTACCAGTTTCTCCGACACTGAAAGGAGGGAAATTATAATGAAGTAAAAATCGTTTTTTATATTCTTCCTGCAAACCGTCAATTATTTGTTCATCGCCTTTTGTTCCCAAAGTCAACGTAGTTAAACTCTGTGTTTCGCCGCGAGTAAACAAAGCCGAAGCGTGCGTGCGAGGAAGAACTCCTAACTCAACAGTGATAGGACGAACTTCTGTCAAACCTCTACCATCAAGCCGTTTCCCAACAGTCAAAATTCTTTTTCTCATGCATTCTTTTTCGATATCATGACAAATTTCTTTTATAGTTGATTCTTGTTCAGGATATTTTTCAGATAATGAAGCAAGAACACCTTCAACTAACTCAGAATTTTTATTAGCTCGTTCTTCTTTTGCTAAAACTGTAGCGACAAGTTCTTCAAATTTATTGTAAGCCAACTCATTAACATCTTTCAATAAATTTTCATCAATCTGCTTAGGTTCGACAACCATTTTAGCTTTACCGCATTCAACGCGAAGTTCATTAATTGCAGCAACAATTTTCCTGATTTCAGTATGAGCAAACTTTAAGGCATTGAGCAAATCCTCTTCGCCAACTTCTTTTGCTTCTCCTTCAACCATCATGATTGAAGATTCAGTTCCTGCAACAACCAGTTCCATGTCACTTTCTTCAACTTGTTTATGAGTTGGATTGACAATGAACTCTCCGTTAATTCTTCCGACTCGAACCTCGCCAATTGGCTCAAGGAAAGGAATGTCAGAAATAGCAAGCGCAGCCGAAGCACCAATAGCGCCAAGAACATCCGCATCATTCTCGCCATCATAGCTGTAAACAAAAGCTACAACCTGAGTTTCATTTTTAAATTCATCAGGGAACAACGGACGAATTGGCCTGTCAATTAACCTTCCGCTTAAAATTTCTTTTTCTGTAGGCTTTCCTTCTCTCTTGAAAAATCCACCTGGAATTTTGCCGGCGGCAAAAGATTTTTCTCTATATTCAACTGAAAGAGGGAAATAATCCAATCCCTTTGGTGCTTCTTTCGATGCAGTTGCAGATACAAGTACGAAAGTTTCACCGTAACTTACCATCACTGCACCATTCGCCTGCTTTGCAAACCTTCCAGTTTCAATTTTTAATTTATTATTCCCAATTTCTATTTCTTTTGAGTAAATCATTTATAATAATCCTTATTTTCTTAAATTAAGTTCTTTAATGATCGCGCGATATCTCTCGATATCTTTTTTTGCTAAATATTCTAATAATCTTCTTCTTTTGCCGACAAGCATCATCAAGCCTCTTCTTGAAGCATGATCTTTTTTATGAGCCTCAAAATGTCCCGTAAGCTTGTTAATTCTTTCGGTCAATAGTGCAACTTGAACTTCAGCTTTACCGCTGTCTTTTTCATTGACCCCATATTTTTTAATAATTGCAAGTTTTTCATCTTTTGAAAGATTCATTTTACTACTCCTTATGTTTTTTTATTCGATTAAACTTCAGATTTCTCCAAAGTCAATTAATTAATTTTCCAATTATTTGTATTGCTTTCTTTTTATCACGCTCAATTTGATAAATCAATTCCTCCTTTGAGAAAAATTTTTTTTCGTCACGCAGTCGATCAATAAAACTGATAGTAATTTCTCTGTCGTAAATTTCCTGATTAAAATTAAAGATATGAACTTCAATTACCAAATTATTCCCAATTTCAAAAGTTGGGCGGAAACCAATGTTCATAACTCCAAAATATTCCTCAGAATCCATAGAACATCTCACTGCATAAACACCATTTTGTGGAATCAATTTATTCTCATCCATCGGCAAAATATTTGCAGTAGGAAATCCAAGCAATCTACCTCGGGTTGCACCATGAACTACTTTACCGCTGAATGCATACTCCCGTGAAATAAAATTATTTGCTTTTTTTATATCACCACTCCTCAGGCATTCACGGATTTTAGTGCTGCTAATAATTTCATTATCAATTAGAATTGGCTCAACGATTTCAACATCAAAATTATACTTTTGCGCAAGTTCTTTGAGTTTTATTTCATCACCTTCCCTATCTTTGCCAAATTTGTGATCATGTCCAATAACAAAAATTCCAAGATTAAACTTGCCCACAAGAATTTCTTCTACAAATTTCTCATAGGAAGTTTTGGCAAATTCTTTTGTAAAATTTATTATTACTAAATTTTCTATATCACAATTTTTAATCAAATCTGTTTTTTCTGAAATAGTAGTGAGTAATTTTACTTTGTTGTCATTACTCAAAACAGAACGTGGATGAGGATTAAAAGTAATAGCAATACTACTAAACTTTTCCCTCTCAGCCAGCTCTTTAACTCTATGAAAAAGCTTTTTATGACCGGAATGAAAACCATCAAATGTCCCAACGGTAATTACGCTTTTTGTTTTGGAATACACAAAATCGATATTAGAAGGGATTATCATTTTGATTGATTCTCTTTGCTTAATTTAAAGTGATCAAGAAAATCAAAAACAGTCATTGCATCCTCAACATTATAATCGCCGATATGAGTTCGTCTTAAAGTACTGAGATAACCACCACAGCCAAGTGCTCTACCAAAATCATTTGCAATCACGCGAACATAAGTTCCCTTTGAACAAACTATGCGGAAAGAGATAACCGGCAGTTCAATTTTTGTGATTTCAAATTCATGAATAAATATTTTTCGTGGCTCTCTTGTAATAACTTTTCCTTTTCGCGCAAAATAATACAATGGTTTTCCATGATGTTTAATCGCACTAAACATCGGTGGAATCTGATCAATCTCTCCTAAAAAACTTTTCCTAACTTCTTCAATCTGATCATTAGTAACATTTGAATAATCGTATTCTTCAATAAATTCCGTTTCAGTGTCCATAGATAAAGTTACTTTGCCAAGAGTAAAATCACCAACATAAGTTTTTTTCAACCCTTGATAAGAATCTACTTCTTTTGTTTTCTTACCAGTACAGACAATTAATAATCCTGATGCAAACGGGTCTAATGTCCCGGCATGTCCAACTTTTTTAATTTTACAACCCTTTTTAATTTTATCTACAACTCCAAATGAAGTTTGTCGGAATACCTTATCAATTAAAATGACATCTCCTTCGCTCAGTTTTGCGAAATCAATTTCAGTCGTTTGCTTTGTTATCATCTTTATGAATTTCTTTAAATATTCTTTCTATTTTTTCAACATAATCAAGTGTGTCGTCGATAAAAAAATCAATTTCCGGAATATGCCGCAAATAATTTATTCTTTCAGCCAAATACATTCTTATAGTGCCTTTTATTTCATTGATCCTTGCTAAAGTTGATTCCCTTTTTTCTTTTTCGTAAACCGAAAAATAAATTCTTGCATTTCGCAAATCAGGAGTCACCTTAACATTCGTAATCGTTAAAAAACCTATTGACTGGTCTTTTACCTTTTGTAAAAAAATTAAACTCAATTCATCTTTAATAAGTGAAGATATTTTATCAATTCTTTTTGGCATACTAATTATTTAATTTCTTTTTCGTTTCAACAATTTTATAAGCCTCAACAATGTCACCTACTTTAATATCATTAAAATTCGCAATGTTTAATCCACATTCGTAGCCTGCGTCAACTTCACGAACATCATCTTTGAATCTTTTTAATGAGGCAAGATTACCTTCATAGATAACAATTCCATCACGAATTAAACGAATCTTATCCTGCCTGTTAATTTTCCCACTTTGCACATAACAACCCGCAACCGTACCAACTTTTGGCACTTTGAAAATATCACGTATCTCGATATTCCCAACAAGTTCCTCCGAAATAACTGGGGCTAACATTCCTTCCAAAGCTGACTTTACTTCGTTTATTGCATCATAAATAACATTGTACAAACGAATATCTATTTTCTCTGTTTCAGATAATTTTCTTGCATTAACATTTGGGCGTACATGGAAACCAATGATAATAGCGTTTGATGCAGATGCAAGAAGAACATCACCTTCATTAATAGCACCAACTGCTTTGTGAATTACATTTACAGAAACTTCTTTGTTTGATAGTTTCATTAATGAATCAGCCAAAGCTTCTACCGATCCATCAACATCTCCTTTTACTATAATCGGAAGTTCCTTGAATCCACCAGCACTTATTTGTTGAGCGATTTGGTCAAGCGTTATTAATCTTACTTGTCTATAATCTTGTTCACGTTTAATCTGCATTCTTTTTAATGAAATTTCACGCGCATCTCTTTCAGATTCAGCAACAACCATTATATCACCAGCTTGAGGTGAGCCTTCAAAACCAAGAACAACAACAGGCGATGCAGGCAGCGCAGAATTCAATTTATTATTTCTTTCATCAAACATGGCGCGCACTCTTCCGTGATATATTCCAGCAACAAATGGATCACCAATTTTTAACGTTCCTTTTTCAACCAGTATTGTAGCAGTAACACCTCTTCCTTGTTCAATTTTTGATTCAATGATTGTCCCGCGTGCATTCCGATTTGGATTAGCTTTCAAATCAAGAATTTCAGCCTCAAGAAGAATTTTTTCAAGCAACAATTCAATGTTAAGTCCTTTCTTTGCTGATATTTCAACACATTGATATTTGCCGCCCCAATCTTCGACAAGAATATTTCTATCCGCCAACTGCTGTTTAATTCGATCAATATTTACACTGGGTTTATCAATTTTATTTATTGCAACAATAATCGGCACATTTGCTGCCAGAGCATGATTTATGGCTTCAATTGTTTGTGGCATAACTGCATCATCAGCAGCCACAATTAGCACAACAATATCTGTAATTTTAGCACCTCGCGCGCGCATCGCTGTAAACGCTTCGTGACCAGGTGTATCAAGGAAAGTAATTAATTTACCTTTCTCAACTTCAACCTGATATGCACCAATATGTTGTGTAATTCCACCTGATTCTCCAGCTACAACATTAGTTTTCCTAATATAATCCAGCAAAGAAGTTTTTCCGTGATCAACATGGCCCATTATTGTAACAACCGGCGGTCGGGGTTTAAGGTTCTCAGGGGCATCAGGCGTATCTTCAAGAGCATCTTCCGTGAATTCACTAGCAATTTCAACTTGAAAACCAAACTCATCCGCCACTAAAGTCAAGGTTTCTACATCCAGTCTTTGATTGATGGAAACCATAAGCCCAAGTCCGATACATTTTTGAATAACTTCAGAAACAGGAACATTCATGAGATTTGCAATTTCATTAACTGCCATAAACTCAGTGATTTTTATCTTTGCTTTTTCGATATCAATCTGCTCTTGAATTTTTTCTTGCTGTTCAAGTTTCTGCTGTTTTTTCTTTTTTCTTAAAGCCGCTCTATCTGAAAGAACAGTCTCTTCCATACTGATAATTGTACGTTTGATGGCTGCTTCAACTTCACGCTTATCTACCTCTTGCTTTTTTATCTTTTTAAGTTTTTTAGCCTTCCCCTGTTCCTCAACTACAACATCAGTTTTCTTTTTTGCTTTTAATTTCTTTTTCTTTTTCTGTTTATCAGCATCATCTACAATTTCGGGTTTAGATGTTGCTGTGTTAGTTGGTGATCTTTCTATATTTGTTTTAACAACTGGTCTTTGTGTCTGAACTTTTTCTTCTTTTTGTTCAGGTTTATGCTTTTTCTTTCTTCCTAATTCAATTTTTCCGACAATTTTCAAACCAGATTTTTTTTCTTCAATTTCTAATTCAGCCTTTGTCTTAAATGTTAAAACTTTTTCTTCCTTTTCAACTTCTGTCAATTCAGCATTTGAATTTTGCTTATCACCTTCGGCTTTGTCAGCCGTAGGAAGTTCAATGGTCACCTCATCTGGCTTTTCATCGATTTGAGTTTCTGTTTCATCAACCGAACTTTCATTTGAAAGAACTTCTTCCCGATTATTTTCTGCGGGCACTTCCGCAGTTTCAGGTTCAATTTCTTTTTCTGCTTTGGCTTCAATTATTAAAACATCAGGTTTGGCTTCTTCTTCATGTTTTTTATCTGCAATAGGAATTTCAGTTTCAATAGTACGGCTTGTTTCTTCAAGATTATCTGATCTTTTCTTTTGAAATTCAGTAACCTTTTTGTGATGAATCTCCGCTCTTTCAATATCTTTTTTAAAGTGCATTTGAATATCAGCAAGCATTTCTTCTGTGACAATTGAGTTAACGTTCTTTACAACATGACCTTTTGATTTCAGAAACTCAATCAAGCTATCGCTAGATATATTGAATTCTGTTGCGACTTTAGCTACTCTTATTTTTTTTTCTTTCCCAGATTCGGACATAAAAATTCCTATATTAAAATTTATTCTTCTTCTTCAAATTGGTTTTTAATAGTATCAATAATGAATTCAGCTTTTTCTTTGGTCATTCCCTCAAGAGTTAAAAGTTCATCCAAACCGGCAGTCAAAACTTCCACGGCTGTATCAAATCTATTATTAATAAGATAATCAACAAGTTCTGTTCCAAGTTCCTCACGCAAATCGACAAGCTCGATGTCATCTTCATATTCTTCAAAAGATTTCTCTTCACGAAGAACTTCAATTTCAAATCCAGTCAAACGATTTGCAAGACGAATATTCACACCGTTTCTTCCAACGATAGTTGCAATCTGATCGCTAGACGCAGTGATAGTGCATCTTTTTGCTTCTTCATCAATATCAATCTGCTTAATTTTAGCCGGAACTAAAGCACGTTGAATAAATACAACAGGATCAGGCGAATAATTAATCACATCGATATTTTCGTTATTTAATTCACGAACAATTGCGTGTATTCGCACACCCTTCATTCCAACGCAAGCTCCAACAGCATCTATTCGTGGGTCTTGTGATGTAACAGCAACTTTTGCTCTTTCTCCCGGTTCACGTACTATATTAACAATCTGAATAATTCCGTCATAAATTTCTGGAATTTCAATTTCAAATAATCTTTGCAAAAACAAATTAACCGATCTTGAAATTTGAACAACCGGAGGACCATTTTTAGGTCTACTTACATTAGTAACAACTGCACGAACTGTTTCACCTTTTCTATATTTTTCTTTTGGGATTTGTTCCGAACGAGGTAACACTAATTCATTTTTATTATGATTGACTAAAACATCGTTTCGTCTTACTTGATAAATATCACCTACAATAATTTCACCCACCAAATCTTTATAATAATTAAACACTAAGTCCTTCTCGATATCACGAACTTTTTGACTTAAACTTTGTCGGGCAACGCTAACAAGTCTTCTTCCGAATGATTCAAGATTAAGTTTCTCAATGTAATCTTCTCCAACTTCAAGCTCGTCTTCGTTTCCTTTTTCATTAAGCTCGTCAATACTAATTTCAGTGCTTGGATTCTCAACTGTATCGACAATTGTTCTTTCCAAAAAGATTTCAATATCACCACGATCCATATTTACAACAACGCTGTACTTTGCGTCAAGTCCATATTTTTTCTTTACCATTATGCCAAAAATTTCTTCAATAATTCCAGCCAAAACATCCTTGTCGATGCTTTTTTCGCGAACCATTTGTGAAAATGATTCAACTATTTCAGTGTTCATTTATTTTTCCTCCAGTCAAAAACTTATTAAAACTTTTGCAGATTCAATTTGATTGTAGTTCAGTTCAAGATTCATTTTATTTTCTTCAAAAAACAGTGTTTCTCCATCTACCGAAATTAATTTTGCTTTAAGTGATCTCTTTATTTCATCAACGGTAATAGTAAGCTCAAAAAAACGGCCTATGTTTTTGGGATATTGCCATAAAAATTTTAGTGGCTTATCTACTCCAGGTGAAGAAACATCAAGCCTATAATCTTTAAAATTAAAATCAGGAGAATCCAAAAAAGATGCTATTATTTTTGAAATTTCAGCACAGTCATTTGCAGTTACTCCTTTTTCAGAATCAATAAAAACTTCAAAAACAGGCTTAAACTGAGATCCACGGATGATTAATTCAATCAAATGAAAACCATTTTGTTGAACTATTATTTCTACTTCTTTTTTGATTTTATCTTTATAAATATTCATAAATAAAAAACGCCCTTTTAGGGCGAAAATTGTTACTCAAATATAAGCATTTAATAGTTAAATAGCAAATAATTAGGTAATGTAAAATCTTACCACAACAAATACAAAATATATGCGATTAATGAGTGCTGGGGTGTAATTTCATCAAAAAATTTTTTGTTAATAGACAGCTTTCTCTTAATTTATATTTATTGTTAAAAAAAGAATAAGGAGTTTTATGAATATTGAAGGGAAAACAGTTTTAGTGCTTGGAGGCTGGGGTTTGGTCGGGAGTGCAGTTGCCAGAAAATTAGTTCCCCAAAAACCAAAAAAAATCATCATTACATCATTACGCGAAAATGAAGCAAAAGATCAAGTTGAAAAGTTGCAACTTGAATTCCCGCATCAGCCGGAAAATTATTTTTTACCTTGGTGGGGAAATATTTTTGTACGAAATGAGTTTAAAGATAGCGACCGAATGAGTCTACTTGAAGATCAAAAATATCGACGGATTTTAATGCATGATACAATGGAAGAATTGACTGATGATGTTTTGTTTAATTCCTCAATCTATAATTTACTGAGCAAATATAAACCGGAAATAATTATTGATTGTATCAATTCTGCAACCGGAATTGCATATCAGGATATTTATTCCACTTACAGAAAAATAAAATCAACTATACAAAATGATTCATCTAAAGAAACAATTATTGAGGAGACTGAAAAATTACTTTGTACGCTTTATGTTCCTCAAATCATCAGGCATATTCAAATTCTTTATGCATCAATGTCGCAAGCCGGGACAGAAATTTATGTAAAGATTGGAACAAGCGGAACTGGTGGGATGGGATTAAATATTCCTTATACCCACAGCGAAGAAAAGCCTTCCCGAGTTTTATTAAGCAAGTCATCAATTGCAGGAGCCCATACCTTGCTTCTGTTCTTAATGGGAAGAACTCCTGACGCACCAATAACGAAGGAAATAAAACCAACAGCAGCAATAGCATGGAAAAGAATTGCATTCGATGAGGTAAAAAAAGCAAATAGGCCAATAGAACTTTTTGATGTCGATATGAAAGACGTTGTAAAACTTGACACAAAACTCAAACTGAAAATTGACAAACAATTTAGGGCGAGAGGTGAAACACTTAAATCTGTTTTCATCGATACAGGTGAGAACGGAACATTTTCGAAAGGTGAATTTGAGGCAATTACTGCTCAGGGACAAATGGAATATGTAACACCTGAGGAGATTGCTGAAGATGTCATCTTTGAAATTAAAGGCGGAAACACAGGACACGACATTATAAATGCGCTTGATAATGCAACCCTTGAACCAACATACAGAGCAGGATTTTTACAACACTATGCTGTTGAAAAGTTAAATGAACTAGAAAAAATTCACGATGTGGAAAGCGTAGCTTTTGAACTTCTCGGACCACCGCGTCTCTCAAAATTATTGCATGAGTTAAATCTT
>Ga0172376_10002405_pt1 | contig 22957 bp, 31 predicted proteins | sample Lak35m_FD_121114 | JGI IMG/M metagenome (GOLD analysis project Ga0172376, IMG submission 121114) | Freshwater microbial communities from Kabuno Bay, South-Kivu, Congo - kab_092012_35m | ecosystem: Environmental > Aquatic > Freshwater > Lake | place: Democratic Republic of the Congo: South-Kivu... | reverse complement strand
GCTTCTTTTTATACTCCTCTTCTAGAGAGGTAACAAGAGTTTTTCTGGCAGATAAACTTGCGGATTCTTCAGATATTTCAGACTTTTTATTTCTTACATATTCATCTGTCTCATTTTTAACTCTTAACGCTTCATTTTTTGCTTCTAAGACTAGCTCAAATGCTTTTTGTTTAGCTTCAAGATATACTTCAGATTTCTCAACTTTTGACCCTAAATCACCAGATTGAAAAGAAAAAATATTATACTTTTTGTTAAGAAACAATAATAAACCTATAAACAGGCTTAAAGCCAATAATAAAACTAGAATAGTTGTGAAAATTTCCATATACATCTTTTACCATAAAAAAATTTACAGTAACCTTTCAAATAATATCTACTAAAAAACTAATAGATTTTAGATGTTTTAGACCTTAATGTCAATCATAGTAAATAATTTTATAGGTTATATTTTAAGGAGAGAATAGGTAAACTAGAAATTTTTTTCAGAGTCTTTAACTATCTTTATAACTTTAGAATACTCAAATCCTCTAGATGTAAGATATGAAATTTTTTGTTGAAATGTTTTAGTTGCTAACTTTTTTTTAACTTTTTGGAGGTATTTTAAGATCATTATTTCTTGAGTATCTTTTAAAAATTTATCAAGTAACTTCAAGATTAATGCTCTAGTTATTCCTTTTTTTAAAAGCTTAAATAGAATTTTATCTTTTGTATATAACTTATAAAAATTAGGAGAATTTAGATTTAATTGAATATTTTCAAGATATTTTTCTAAATAAATCTCATCTTTATATACAAATTTTTTTTCAATCAAAAAATCTAAAATTTCTTGTTTTGTTTCTTCATTAATTCCAAAACTTGAAATTTTTTTTCTTATCTCAGATACGCACCTTATGTTTAAACCACAGAATTTTAAGATTTTCTTGAAATATTGACTATTCTTCCAATCCATCAGAGTTTTCTGATTCAGAGTTATCTTCAACAGCAATCTCTAAAGGAACAGCACTCTTTCCAGTAAGAACTGCTTTTTTTATCTTATCGTAGAGCTCTTCTGTAATCTTAGGGTTTTCAATTAAATATTCTTTGGCACTATCTCTACCTTGAGCAATTTTACTTCCATTATACTCATACCAAGACCCGCTCTTCTTTATAAACTCCATATCTGTTGCAATATCTAGAATATTTCCTTCCTTAGAAATTCCTTGACTAAACATGATATCAAATTCAGCAGTTCTAAAAGGAGGAGCTACTTTGTTTTTAACGACTTTTACTTTTGATCTAATACCTTTAACATCTTCACCATCTTTGATAGTTTCCGCTTTTCTAATTTCCATTCTAACAGAGGCATAAAATTTCAAAGCGTTTCCTCCTGGGGTAACCTCAGGATTTCCAAACATAACACCTACCTTCATCCTTAACTGATTTGTGAAAATAACTGTACAATTTGATTTACTAATAGCACCAGTTATTTTTCTTAATGCTTGAGACATTAATCTTGCTTGAAGTGCTACAAAAGTATCTCCCATTTCACCTTCAATTTCAGCTCTAGGAGTTAAAGCAGCAACTGAGTCTATAGCAATTAAGTCAATTGCATTTGATCTAATCAATGTTTCTGCAATTTCTAAAGCTTGCTCACCAGTATCAGGTTGTGACACAAGTAAGTTTGTAATATCAACTCCAGTTTTTTCAGCATAAACAGGATCAAATGCATGTTCTGCATCTATTAATGCCGCAGTACCACCTTTTTTCTGACATTCAGCAATAATATGTTGAATTAAAGTTGTTTTTCCTGATGATTCTGGACCATAAATTTCTACAATTCTTCCTTTAGGAATTCCACCTACACCAAGAGCAAGGTCTAATGCTAGGGATCCTGTAGGAATTGTCTCTAAATCTTTATTTAAAGCTCCGTCCCCTAATTTCATAATAGAACCTTTTCCAAAGTTCTTTTCAATCTGTGCGATTGCAGATTGTAGTGCCAAATTTTTATTTGGGTTTATTTCTTGTTTTGTTTGTGTTTTATTTTTCATAAGCTAAGTTTAACACTTTTTTTATAATTTCAATAAAGAAAATTCTATTTAAAATAGAACTATAGTTTTTCTAATGCTAAATTTATTCGATTTAACGACTCTTCTTTTCCTAAAATTTCAACAATATCTATTATAGGTGGAGTAACAACCTCTCCCGTTATACCAATTCTCAAAGTCATAAAGTATTCCTTCATACTAAAATTTTTAATTTTCACTTCGTTATGAAGAAACTCATTTAAGTATTCATAAGTAAAATCAGATTCAGAAACACTTGAAAGCAAATTTTTAAAAAATTCAAGTACCTGTTTAGGTTTCTCAGAGTACTTTCCTAAAACAATAGAATCTAAACTTGGTGTATTAAGAAAATATTTAACATAATTATCAAACTCACTAAAAGTAATTATTCTATCTTTAATTTGGTGAATAATTTTTAAAACATATTCTATTGAATACTTTTTTTCTAAATCATCAATCATACAAATTTGATTAAACTTAGTCTTCCAATTTTTTAAAAACATCAAAAAATCATCTTCTTTCATTTTTAGAAAGTATTGTGAGGAAAACCAGTTTAACTTTTCTATATCAAAGGTTGACATTTCAGAAGTCTGAATTCTATCAAGCGAAAAATCATTTATAAACTCATTTAACGAATAAATTTCCTTATCAGTACCAGGGTTCCAGCCTAAAAACATAATGTAATTTAGGATAACTTCTGGTAAATAACCATTTCTTAAAAAATCAATTGCAAAAACAGACCCATCCCTTTTTGACATTTTTTTATTAGAACCCATACCTTTAAGAACAGGTAAATGGGCAAAACTTGGTCTTTTAAATCCAAAAAAATCATACAATAAAATTTGTTTGGGTGTTGAAGAAAGCCATTCTCTCCCCCTTATAACAAAGTTTACACCCATCAGATAATCATCAATTACGACCGCAAAATGGTAAGTTGGGTAACCGTCTGACTTTATTAAAATTGAGTCGTCAATATCAGCCAATTTAAAAGATAAATCTCCTAAAACAATATCTGAATACAAAATCTCTCCCTCAACTGGAGCATTAAGTCTTATTGTATATTTTGCACCGTTTTCTAATCTGGCTTGTACTTCTTCATTTACAAGGTTCAAACATTTTTTGTCATACTTAAATGTTTCGTTATTATCTTGGGCTCTTTTTCTTAACTCTTCTAACCTAGATTCCTCACAAAAACAATAATACGCTTTTTTTTCAGATATCAATCTTTGAATATATTCTTGATAAATGTTAAGTCGTTCTGATTGAAAAAAAGGTCCTTCGTCCCAAGATAAACCGTAATCCTTTATCACTTCCATAATTCTATCCGAAGCTCCAGGAACAAATCTATTTCTATCAGTATCCTCAATTCTAATTAAAAATTTTCCATTATTTTTTCGAGCCCAAGCAAAATTGTAAAGCAGTGTACGAAGACCTCCAATATGAAATTCTCCTGTAGGACTTGGCGCCATTCTAGTCTTAATTGTGTGATTCATACTACAATTTTAACATATAAAAATGTGATATATTCATAATATGAAACTGTATGAAACTTCTGAATTTATAAAAAAATTATTAAACATTTTGTTAATTCTTGTGTTTTTTGTGGCCTTATATTCTTATAGTCAGCCCTTAATTGCAATTTTAAAAGGAACTCCACCTCCTCCTCCTGAGCAGGAAGAAATAATTTCTAACTACCTTCCAAAAATAAATTTTAGTGAAGAAGAAAGTTTGAAATACAATCTGCAACAAACAAATTTAATATATTTAGGAGACCCAGAAGCTCAGTGGCAAGGACTTCCAGAAGCTGATAAAAGATTACCAGTTTATGAGTACACTTTTTCTACCACTGAAAACATAGATTACACCCCAACCGCTAAATCTTTTGCTTTAACTCTGGGGTATAGGGATCTCGATCAAACTGATAATGCAGAAATAAGTAATAAGTATAAATGGAGTAGAGATGGTTTTTCTTTTGAAATTGATAAGATTAGTAAGAGGATGTTTCAACTTCCTAACTCTAACTCATTTCTTCCATTTAAAGATTTATTATCTTCTGGAAACTTTATAAATAGCGCAACTCCAGCTAATTTTGCCAAAAATCTTCTTGAAAACTCTAAAAGATACTCAGCGGATGAAGTTAATTCTGTGATATTTGAATCACAATTCTTAAGGTATGAGGGACAAGTTTTAAAAGATACTGTTGCAACATCTGCAGAATTAAGTTATGTAAAAACATTTAGAAGTCTTTCTGATAAAAAAGTAGTCTCTAAAAAGTATGATTTTCCACAAACTTATGTATATGTATCAAGTGTAAGACCTGAAACTGAAGGAAACTTCCCTAATTTAAGATACCCACACTTTAAAATTAACAAAAACAACTATGTTAAAAGCTTTGGACAAGAAACTTTTGCAATTCACCCACTAAACCTTGTAGTTGAAAGAGAATTAAAACAAAAAAGATTTGTAATTGCCGATTTAAAAATAAACAATAGAGATTTCGGATTTCTACCAGATAAATCACAAATCATCAGAAATATAACAATTGATTCTTTTGAATTAGGATACTATGACAATTTTGATCAAGTTCAGATAAACGAAAATATACAACCTATTTATATTTTTAAGGGTGCTATTGAAATGAGTAATGGGGAAAGAGGAAGAATAATTCTTTATACTCCAGCAATTGATCCTAAATACTATTTTGTAAGATAATTTTTCTAGTGTGAAGAAAATTAGAAATCTAAATATAAATTAGAAATAATATTTGATACATCAGTATATCTATTAGAACTATTCAAAAGAACAATAATTATATCCCTGTCATTTTCTTTAAATCGATATATCAAATTTTCATTAGCACCTTCAGTAGTTCCAGTTTTGATTCCAATTGTGCCAGAGATTTGTGTCAAAGCCTTATTAGTATTAGAAATAGATTTACCGTTTTCTAAAGTATATTCCTTAAAAATTACAATTTGATTAAACAAGTCTCTTTTAATAAATTCAAGAGTAAGTTTCATCATATCTTCAGCTGTGGTTATATTTCTCTCAAAATCAAGCCCAATATAATTTGTAAAATTTGAGTTTGTCATACCAATAGATTTAGCTAAATCATTAAGACCTTGAATTGAATACGACTGGTTTCTAAATGCCAAAGCACAAACTGAATCACCCCCTGAAAATATTAAAGTAGAGTATAAAAGATCTTTTAAAGTTACCTGCTCGTTTACTTTAAAACCTACTTTTTGACCTTGTACCAAAGTACAACTTGAAGGAATAGTTACAATTTCGTCTAATTCTGAATTTTTCGTTAAGTATAAAGCAGATAGCATTTTAACCAAAGATGCAGGCGGTAACTGCATAGTTTTATCTTTAGAGTATATTTCTCTTTGTTTAGAATTATCATAAACTATAAAACTTTTAGCTAAAATTTTCTGAGGTTCTGAAAGCTTTAAAACCTTTTCAGGAATAGTTGGCACCAACACTTCTGTAGAATTGTTAGGTACTACTTGGAAACTTAAGGCGCTAATTGGGAAAGAGTTAAAATAAGAACTTAAAGTTTTTGATCTTGAAAAAGACATAACTTCATCTAAAGAGTATTGGGAAAGTTTTATAAGATTAAAAATTCCAATTACAATCATAAAACCAATAAGTGCTGGTCTGATTTCAAAATCAAATCTTGAAACAAAATGAAGAAAAAAACCCATTAGATTTACAAATTTCTTTTTAAATTTGAAAACTAAAATATTGGAATTTAAAACAGATTCTTCAAGAAGAATTTTTTTATCTTGATTCATGTAATTTAAGATCTACTAAATGAAGATCGAGGCTCCTTTTACCATTAAATTCATTTGAACTTATTTTGTATACAATGTCAATTTTTTGACCTAAAAACAAATCAGGTAATTCATTTTTAGGAACTGAAAAGAAGATACCCTTGAAGTTATATCCTTCTTTTAAGAGTTTTAGACTTAAATGATTTTTCTCAGATCCAACATATTTTATTTCATTTACTGAAAACCCTCTTGTACAAAAAATCGGCTCTAAATTTCCTGTACCAAAAGGTTCAATTTTCTCTAAAATCTTAAATAACTCCCAGTTTAAAAGATTTATACTTAAATCACAATCAATTTTTAACTTTCTCTTAAAGTTGTAGTTAGGATATATTTTTTGAAACTCCGTTATAATTCTCTCCTTCAATTTCTCAAAATTTTCAGGAAGTAAAGAGAATCCGGCAGCTTGAGAATGACCTCCGTAAGACTTAAAAATATCAGATATTTTACTCAAAAGCTCAACTATATTCACTCCCTCGAGTGAGCGTGCGCTTCCTTTCAAAACACCATGGCCTTCTGATACGACTAAAGCAGGTCTGTGATATTTTTGAAGTATTTTAGAGGCTATTAAGCCCATTACTCCTTCGTGGTAGTTTTTATCAAATGAAATGATTATCTCTGGAAGGTTTTTTTCATCTATATCAACTTTATCTAAAGATTCTGAAGTTATTTTTTGTCTTTCTAAATTGTTTGAATTAATAATTTTGATACACTCTGTCATTTTCATTTCATCTGTTGAGGTTAGCATTTCAATTGCTATGTCAGCTGTTCCAATTCTTCCCGATGAGTTAAGTCTGGGCCCAATCCCAAACCCTAGATCTACAGTACTTATCTCTTCTTTTTTCTTATTGATACTTTCAATCAACCTATCAATTGGTTCAAATGGTTTTTTTCTAAGTATCTCTAACCCGTGCTTAATTATTGCCCTGTTTATATCTTTAAGAGGAAACACATCTGTTATTGTTGCAATAGAAGCAAGTCCTAGATATGCAGGGTTTTTATTACCAAGACCTAAAGATAAAATCCAGGACAAAGTAGACCCGACTACTTTATCACTCCAAATTATAGCTTCACACTCTGGAAGACTCTCACCTTTATGATGGTGGTCTGTTACTATAACTTTACAATTGAACTTTCTTAAAGCTTCAATTTGCTTTAATGCTGTTATACCGCAATCAACTGTTATTAGCAAAAAAGGTTTATTAAATGAGAGGTCAAGCAACTTTTGAACTGTTTTATCAGATAAACCATAACCGTCTTCAAATCTATCTGGAATAACATAACCACAATTGTTATAACTCAAAACTTTAGTAATTGTGTCAAACATAATTGATGTAGCACAAACCCCGTCCGCATCGTAATCTCCATGAATTAGTATTAATTCGTTATTATGTATAGAATCTAAGATTTGCTTTTTAGCATTTTTTAAATTATCCAGAAAATCTAAACCAAAATACTCTTCAGAAATGAAATCTTTAGGATGAGGTGGGTTGTAATATTCAGAAAGAGATAAATCACCACACCTTGATTTTAAAAGAAAATTTTCTAATTCATCAAGCGTTTTACAATCGGATAGAATCTCCCACTCGTACATACTATTTCTTAAAAAATTTATTTAAGAACAGAAGAGTTGGTGTAGCTATAAATATTGAGGAGTAAGTTCCAGCAATTAAACCTACAACCAAAGCTAATGAGAAATATTTAATACTCGATGTTCCAAGAATAAACAAAGAAAACATTATGATAACTACTGTAAAAGAAGTTGTTAGAGATCTATTTAATGTTTCAAAAATAGATATATCTGCAATCTCAGGTACGCTCTTTTTTCCGCTATATTTTTCAAGATTTTCTCGAATTCTGTCAAATACAACAATAGTATCATTTATCGAAAAACCAATTATAGTTAATATTGCGGTTAAAAACAAAGCATCAACTTCTACATTGTAGAACTTTCCTAAAATCGAAAAGAGGCCTGTAACAATTACAATATCGTGAAGCATCGCAACTAAAGCGGCTATACCAAAGCTATAAGGAGAAAAGTTTCCCGAAACTCTATAAAAAGAGTAAGCCATAAATAAAACGACAACAATTAAGGCTAATAATACGCCCATAAAAGAATTTTTGGCGAACTCAATTCCATATGAAGGGCTTATAATTTCTAAATCTTGAATTTCATAATTTTGGTTTTCAGCTAATTTTTTTTGAAGTTCTCCTAATTTTATATTTGAACTCTCATTAAGTTTAAAATTAAGAATACCTTCTGATTCTGTAATTTCAGTAATTGTGATTCCAAATTTTTCGATTTCCTTCTTGATAGTTTCTTGAGAATCATATCTTTTAAAGGAGATATTACTTCCCCCAGTGTATTCTATAGAGAGTTTAAATCCACTAAAAAAAATACTAAAGATACTTAAAAGTATAAATATCAGAGAGATGGATACAAAAAAAGGACTATACTTTAAAATTTTAATCATACTTTATATCCTTTTATAAATACGCTAGTCATAATTCTAGAAAAATAAACATTTGTAAGTAATGAAACAACAATACCAATCATCAAAGTTAAGGCAAATCCTTTAACAAACCCTGTTCCAAATATAAATAATATCAAAGAAGCCAAAAAGGTTGTGTAATTTGAATCTTTAATACTACTCCACGCCCTTTGGTAACCAGAAGAAATCGCAAGTTGTAAACCTTTTCCCCACCTTAGCTCTTCTCTGATTCTTTCAAAAATTAAAATTGAAGCATCGCAAGCTACCCCAACTGAAAATAAAAATCCAGCTATTCCAGGAATTGTCAATACAACTCCAGAGGTTGACAGAATATTTGAAAGTTTAAATATTGCAAGAACAATAGCTATATAACTGATTAAACAAGCAACTGCCACAAATCCTAACCTACCATAACTTACAATAAAAAATACAAATATGATAATTAAAGCTAATAGTCCAGCAATCAAACTTTTGTATATGACATCTTGTCCTAGGGTAGCTCCAATTAGGTTTTGTTCCACAATTTCAATTGGAACTGGTAAAGCCCCAGCTTTAAGTAAATTTGAAATCTGCTTACCTTCTTCTAAAGAGACCCCAGTAATTGTTGGATCATTAACAACCCCAGAAGCAAGGTCCTTTGAAACAACAGGAGCTTGAATTAACTGATTATCTAAAAAGATACCCAAAGGTTTCTCAACATTTTTTTTAACAAGTTCCGAAAATTTCTGTCTTCCTTCATTTGAAAATCTAAGTTGAATCACTGGTTGGTTTGTGGTTGGATCAAATATCACTTCACTTCCTATTAAATCTGTACCAGAAACATTTGATTCTATAAAGTAATTATTTATATTAAAATCTTCTGAAACTGTTTTTGGAGGCCATTCTGCGCCTTCTCTTAAAGATTTAAATCTCAACTGAGCAGTAGATCCAATTGCCGAAACCGCACCTTCTATATCTTTTTGACCTGGAAGTTCTAAAGTTAATCTATAGTTATTATTAGACTTTGAGATATAGCTACCTGTTTCAGAAACACCAAACAAGTTTACTCTTTTATCAACAATATCTTTAACAGTTTGAGCTGACTGCTCTCTTTCATTTTCAGGTATTTGAGACATATCAAGATTGATTACAATTTTCATACCTCCTTCAATATCTAAGCCTTTTTTGAAATCAGAAAAATCATACAAATTGTTTCCAATTCTAACAGAATAACCTCCAATTGAAGTTGCAATATTTATCAATGGGTGAGAGTAATCAATTGGAATTTTTGGTAAAGAAAGCAAGGCACTTATTGTCACAAAAATTGTTATTACTATTAATTTAGAGGAGTTACTTTTAAGCATCTTTATTGTATCCTGCTTAATTCATATTCACTTCCATGAATTGTAATTCTTGGTTGAATCAAAAACTTTATAACAAAAGTATCAAACTTTCTTTTTCTTATCAAAAACTCTTCTTCAGTCAGAATTGTATAATTTATTTCCCTTTCCTCTTGCTCAAACTTATGAATTATACCTTCTAAGACTGTCAAATTTGGATTCCCAACTACTAAAAGGTCTAATTCAAGTTTAGATGCAGGTCTTCCTTTACAAAACTCTTTTGAAAGAGCAATAAATTGAATATCACCTAAATTTGAAATACTTTTCAATATCTTACTTCCTATACCTTCCTCTTTATAAACCATTGAAACTAAGTCAAATACAAGTGGAGACTCCTCATTAATCTTATAAAATACTTTATTACCCCAAGGATTTTTTATACAGACATTTAAATTTGTAAGTTTTTCTAACTCTCTTCTTACCGCGTTTATCTCAACACCTAACTCTCTAACAAGAGCCCTAACATGAAACTCTTCATTGAAATTTTTTATTAAAAATTTGATTAAGTTAACTCTAACTTCCGAGATAAATAATTCTTTTAACATTTAATCACCTTCCAAACTAACTACTGTCCTTAATTTTTTGAAACTACTTCTCCAAAATAAATTTGGTTTTCATTTCTTGAGGGTACAACACTTACCCATATTTTACCTCGATTTAATTCAATTTCATCAGATTTTTCATTATAAAATCTGGTTCTTGAATCCAATGAATCTTTTTTCCAAGTGCCTTTTATTAATTTACCATCCTGTAAAACATAAACATTTCCAGAACCTAATACTTTGTAATCAAGCCTATTTTTATCATCATTTGGAATTGGAAACTCTAAAGCCATTTGAATAATTACATTTTTTACTCTTATTTCTTTTTTAGTTTCCCTATCTAACAATATTTCAGGCAATCCGTTTTCAGAAACACCAGAATACCTAACATAATCATTAGTATTTGGGTCATATTTAAAGTAACCTGTATAGTCTCCGGGATACCAAAAATCAATTTGAGCAGTATGAACTTCTTGTAATTGAGAATCTTTCAGACCTTCTGCTTTAAATTTCCACATTTCAATTGGTTCAGAGGTAGCGCCTCTTAGATTTTCAGAAAATTTAAAAAGATCTTCTCCTTTAGAATAAGCGGTATGTTCTGTAGCGACATTAAAATTACCGTGATTATCCCTGTAAAAATCAGCGCCTTTTAGACCAATTGAAAAAATTTCCCATTGTGAGATTTTTTGAAATGCTTGAGGTGAATAACCAATGTGCATAAGTGAGGCTTTGCCATTTTCTCTAACAAAAGGTAAATAATACTCCCTAACACTTCTTATAGGACCAACAATATCTGGAGTTTTTGAAAGATAAATCGCAAGATATCTTGTTATCCCTCCTTCAGCAACAATTTCGTAAATCAGATCAGCGTCTGTCAATCCTGATTGGGGCCTAGCCGGGGTCGCATTATTTACCATAACAGCAACTGGAAATCTTTTTACATTTAAAGATGTTGATTCATCAAAAATCTCAACTCCATTTAAAGGATTTATTGCTAAGGGCTTGGGTTTTTCTTGAGTAACCTCTTTAAAAATATCAACTGGGTTTTTAAAAACTTGATCTGATGATTTAGAAATTGTTGTTCTAGAATATAAAAACCAAGCGACAGCTAAAACAACCAAAAGAATTACAATAGATAAAATTAAAAAACGATTACTAAATTTATTCATAAATAGATTATAATATACATTATGAAAAAGGATAGAAAACTAAAAGCCAAAATACAAGCACTTCAAAATGAGCTTCAGTTAAAAAATGTTTCTAAAAACAAGAAATCCACTTCTAACTTGATAAAAAAAGAAGAGCCAACAATTACACTAACTAATGATTTTAAATTCAAAGAAATTAAAAAAGATTTAATTAAAACTTTAATTTTTATGACTCTTTCTTTTACTTTAGTTTATATTTCTCAATACTTTTTCTAAACTTTAGGGTAAAATTATAATTTTTATTTTTTAGACTGAAATTTCTTTTTGGATAAACATATCTAAATTTCCATCTAAAACACCTTCTGCATCAAATTCTTCATGTGCAGTTCTTAAATCTTTAACAAGTTTGTAAGGATTTAAAACATAATTTCTTATTTGATTTCCCCACCCAGGAACTTTGTAAACTCCTTTAACTTCTCTTCTTTCTTTTTCTTGTTTAGCAACTTCCAGAGCAAAAAGTTTTGATTTTAGAACACCTAAAGCTATTTCTCTGTTTTTGCCTTGAAATCTTTCAGTTTGATTTTCAACAACTATACCAGTTGGAATATGCTTTATTCGGACTGCGGTAGAAACTTTGTTAACATTTTGACCTCCTTTACCTCCGGATCTGTAAGCTTCAAATTCAATTTCTGAGTCTTTTATTTCAATGTTTATTGTTTTATCCACCAAGGGAATAACTTCAATTAAAGCAAAGGAAGTTTGCCTTAAGTTATCAGAATTAAAGGGTGAATTGCGCACTAACCTATGTACTCCAGCTTCATTTTTTAAAAAACCATAAGCGTATTTTTCTTTGATTTCGATAGAAACTTCCTTGAATCCTGCTTCATCACCATAAACCTCATTAATAACATCAAACTCATAACTTTTTTTTGTAAAGTACATTTGATACATTCGAGCCAACATAGAAACCCAGTCCATAGCCTCTGTTCCCCCTTGACCTGCATGAATAGTTAAAATACATCCAAGTTTATCATAATCTTTTGCTAAAAAAGTTTTAAGTTCCAAATTTTGATAATTCTTATCGAAAGATTCATAATCTTCTTCAAGTAAATTAATTTCTAAATCATCTATTTCAGATATTTCATCTTTTATGTTTTTCAATTCTTTTGATACTTCTTGACCTTTTTCCCAATCTTTCCAGACCTCTTCAGAATTTACTATTTGATTTAGTTCTACCAATTTTTGTTGCAAAAAATCATAATTTAAAAACATTTTTAAATTTTTAAGTTTGTCCTCTCGTGGAATCATTAGTTAATTTTACCATTTTTAATGTGGGCAGGAGGCAGTGATTAGTTCATGACACCGAATTCAAAGTCAAAGGATCCGGTAGCCCCTTGTTTTGAATCAGTAACCCCTTCAGCGCTAAACTGCAATACATAAGACTTAACATCATTAGGTTCAAATGAACCTAAAGAGAAACCTTCAGTTTTCCATTTTACGAAATTTTTACGACCTAAACTTTCACCTAATTCCCCCTCTTCAACAGTTCCGTTTTTATTAGTATCGTTCCATTTGAAAATTTCAACATGTAAGGAATATCTTAAACTTGCAGGATCATTTGCTGTGGCATAATTCGCAAAAGAACTAATATTTAGTGCGGAACTTGAGATGTTTACAAGTTTAACAGGGTATTTGTTTACCCAATCATTCGTAATACCATCAAAAGAAATTCCAGAAAGCTCTGAAGTAAGATTTTCGTTTTCAACATTTAATGAAAGATTTTTTAAGAATTTTAATTCCACGGTTGATGTCGTAAATACGGCTCCTTTCATCAAAACTTTGTTACTTAGGGCTGCAAGTGCCACCCCTCCAATAAATACACCAGCGACCAAAAATGAAATTAATCTTCTTAATTTTGGATTAATCTTTATTTTCTTCACCCCCTTTACAATTTAAATAAAAACTTAAAAGGATTGTAAAATCTAAATAGAAATTTAAACCATTATGTAATCTATAAATAATAGGAAACAACATTAAATGACAATATAAATTTTCTAAAACTCTCTTACAAATTCTATTGAGAATAGATAAATAAAACTTGCAAGAATAAATTCTTATGATATTCTATATCGCAATGGAAGTAGGTTTTCAAATCAAAAGATTAAGAGAAAAGCTAAACATTTCCCAAGATAGATTTGGGAAAAAAATAGGGGTCACTGGAAAAACTATCAGTGCTTATGAAACAGGAAAAATTACTCCATCATTAGATGTAATGAAAAGAATATCAAAAGAATTTGATGTAAATTTTTTGAAGAAAAGCAATACTAAAATTGAGAGAAAAATAGCTGAAATGGAAAAATCTCTTCAAGAACTCCAAAAACTGTTTAAAGAATCTTTATCATTTTAATAAAAATTTTAATAGAATAAAAGTTGTAAAAATAATAATTGTTTTGTTTAAAGTCTACTTTTGAATCTCAATTTCACTATTTAATATTATCTCTTAGAAAATTGTGGTCCTTTTCTTGCTTTTTTAAGGTTTGGCTTCTTTCTTTCAACCATTCTTGCATCCCTGGTAAGCATATCATTCTTTTTCAAAATCTCGCTGAACTCTGGATTTAGATCAGAAAGTGCCTTAGAAATTGCTAAAACAACAGCTCCCAATTGAGAGGATTTAGAAGATCCTGTGACTCTTACAGATATATCAAATCTTGACTCTGGGGAAGCAATACCTAGTAAGTAAAATGGTTTTTTAAATATTGAAAGTTCTTTTTCAGAAGGAAAGTACTTTTCTACTTCAAGATTATTTATTTTAAGATTTCCTTTCTCATTTTTGAGAAAAACAGAAGCAACCGCAGTCTTTCTTCTTCCACTTGAAATTACCATGTTGTTTGAATTTTTATCTTGAGCCATATTATTTTATTTGACCTCCATGAGGGTGATTATCACCTTCGTATACATATAAATTAACAATTCTCTTATCTCTTAATCTGTTTATAGGTAGCATACCCTTTACAGTACTTACTAAAAGTTTAGATGGATTCTTTGCAAAAAGCTTTTCAAAGTTAGTTTCCTTCAAACCACCAGGATAATTTGAGTGAGTATAATACTTCTTATCAATAGACTTGTTTCCAGTCACTTTTAATTTTGAGGCATTTATAACTATTACCTTTTCATTTAAAACTTGGTTAGGAGAAAACTCTGGTCTATTCTTACCTATTAAAAGCTTGGCAATATCAGATGCAACTCTTCCAAGAATTTTATCTGAAGCGTCAATTAAATGCCAGTTCAAAGGAACTTTAGCTGGATTTATTGCGGTAGTTTTCATTATTTGTTTTCCTCTTCTTTAACTAAACTAGCAGAATCAGAACCAACCTCTGTATCAGAAGAACTAACAGAATTCTCGTTTACATTTAAGTTATTACTCGTATTTGAAACTATTTTTTTATTTAAAGCTTTATCAGATTTTCTATCTGATTTCTTATTTTCTATAGATAAGTCTTTCTTTAATGCTAATTCACTTGTTACAAGCTCGATAGTAGCCATTTCTGAATTATCACCCTTCCTTATCACACCTAGTCTTTTAATTCGTGTGTAACCTCCAGGTCTTTGTAACATTACAGGAGCAATCTCAGAAAAAAGCTTTTTAAGAGCATCCTCATTAGAAATTTTAGTTCTTAAATCCCTAAGAGAAGAATATGAATTGTTTTTAGCTTTTGTTATTAATTTTTCAACAAAAGGTCGAACAAACTTAGCTTTTGTAATCGAAGTTTCAACCTTACCGTGTAGCAAAACAGAAATTGCAAGGTTTTTTAACAAAGACTCTCTATGATCTTTGTCTCTATTAAGTTTTTTTCCTGCAACTCTGTGTCTCATTTTAAGCCCTTCCTAATAGCTTTCTAATTTCTTCAATTGACTTTTCTCCTAAATTCTTAATGTCAGATATTTCGTCATCAGATTTAGATCTTAAATCTGAAAGTGTTGTGATACCGTGCTTTTTCAATGCATTTATAGTTCTTGTATTTAACGGTAAGTCATCAATACCAGAATTATCAGTTTTAACTTCCATAACTGATGCGGATTGATATAAAGAACTTAAAGATTGTGATTCTTCTGAAGTGGCGAATTTAGCAAAAAAGTCTCTAAGTATTGCAGCAGAAGTCTTAATAACATCAGCTGGTTTTACCGAACCATCAGTTTCAACCTCTAAAATTAACTTATCTAATCCAGATTGTCTACCTACACGAGCTGTTTCTACAGAGTAAGAAACATTTTTAACAGGTGAAAAAATTGCGTCAACTAATACATTTGATAAAGTCTTATTTTCGCGACCTTCTGTTGGAGAAAATCCGACACCTGTATCAACTTTAATTTCCATTTCTATTGTAGAATTTTTGTCAGCCAAAGTGCAAATTACAAAATCCTTATTAACAACTTCTAGTTCTGAAGTAATATCTATGTCACCAGCTGTCACAACACCTGGACCTTTTTTTGATATTTTTCCGGATGTAAATGGACCATCAGAATGGGCTTTTAATCTGACTTCCTTAAGATTTAATGTAATCTCTACTAAATCTTCTTTAATACCATCAAGAGCTTGGAAGGAATGTGTTACTCCCGGAATACTGAATGAAGTAATAGCTGCGCCTTTTATAGAAGTTAAAGCAACTCTTCTTAGTGCAGATCCTAATGTATGACCAAAACCTGTAGGTAATGGCTCAAATGAAAATACTCCTGAGTTATTGTCCTCAGATACCTTTGTAAACTTTAGTTCGTACTGATTTAACATTTTTAAAACTCCTTATCTTGAATAGAATTCAACTATTAACTGAGTATTCACTGGGACTTTTAATTCATCGCCCTCAGGAAGTCTGTCTATTTTAACATATTTTTCAGAAACATTAGCAGAAAGCCAAGCAGGGGGTGAGTAAGATTCTCTCAAATGCATTTTTTCAAATGAAATAGGTTTAACAATATCTCCCGGTTTAATAATTTGAGAAGGTATATTTACAGTTATATTATTAACTGAAAACAATCCTCTTCTAATAAACTGTCTTGCTTCAGCTCTTGAAGTTGCAAAACCACATCTGTAAACAACATTGTCTAACCTTGATTCAAGTAATTGCAGTAAATTATCAGAAGTAACACCTTTATTTTTAAAGGCTTTTGCAACATATAATCCGAACTGCTTTTCAAGTAAACCATATAATCTTTTCAACTTTTGTTTTTCTCTTAATTGAGTTCTAAATTGAGAAGCTCCTGGTTTTCTTGAATTACCGTGTTGTCCTGGACCGGTTTGTCTTCTAGTTAAAGCACATTTTTCGGTTTCACACCTTTCACCTTTAAGATAAAGTTTAGTGTTTTCTCTTCTACATAATCTACATTTTGGACCGTGATATCTTGCCATTTTATACCCTTCTTTTCTTGCTTGGTCTACACCCGTTGTGAGGAAGTGGAGTAGTATCAGTGATTGATAAAACTTTTAAACCAGCAACTTTAAGAGCTTTAATAGCGTTGATTCTACCAATGCTAGTGCCCTTAACATAAACATTTACTTCTCTAACCCCTGCATTGAAAGCTTTTAAACCAGTCTCTTCGGCTACTTTTGTAGCAGCATAAGGTGTAGCTTGTCTTGCATTTTTAAAACCAAACATTCCAGTACTTCCATTATAAAGAACATTTCCTTTTTCGTCAGTGATTGACATTAATGTGTTATTGTTACCAGATAAAATGTAAACATTACCTAAGGATGGTATAACTTTTGAAACACTTTTTTTTGTATTTTTTTTAGTTTTTATGTTTTTATTTGCCATATAAATTATCTTCTTTTATTTTTTAGCTAACTTCTTTTTAGTTCCTCCGACTGTTTTCTTTTTACCCTTCCTAGTTCTAGCATTTGCTCTTGTCTTTTGACCTCTAACAGGAAGTCCTTTTTGGTGTCTTATTCCTCTGTAGGCTCTAATTTCAATAAGCCTTCTTATATTTTGAGAAGTGATAGTTCTTAATTCACCTTCAACTGGAATTTTAAGCTCTACAATTTTAGAATTTATACCTGCTATTTGAGAGTCGGTAAGATCTTTTGCTCTAATATTATAGTCTATACCTAAATCTGTAAGTATCTTTTGAGACATAGGTAGTCCAATACCTTTAATATATGTCAAAGAATACTCAACTCTTTTATTGTTTGGTATATCAACTCCAGAAATTCTTGCCATTTTATCCTTGCCTTTGTTTGTGTTTTAAATTTCTTTTACAAATAACATAAACAACTCCTTGCCTTCTAACGACTTTACAATCTTTACATATTTTTTTAACAGACGCTCTAACTTTCATTTTTATTTATATCTATAACTTATGCGACCTCTTGTGAGATCGTATGGAGAAAACTCTACTTGAACTTTGTCCCCTAATAATACCTTAATATTGTTAGTTCTCAAAGTGTTTTTTAGAGTACATATAGCTACTGACTTACTTTCATCTAACTCTACTCTAAACTGACTACCCATCAACATCTCTACCACAACACCGTTTTTTTTAATTACTTCTTTTGTATTCATCAATTTTTCCTGGTTTAATAATGTGAATTATACTAAAACATTTACTATTTTTCAACATCCAAATTTCACTTTTTAGAAGTTTAGAACAATTTTATGTCAAAATCAACGGCCCATCTCTAGTTATTGCCACAGTATGCTCATGAAGACCTCCTAAAGAACCGTCTTTAGTTTCAATTGTCCAGTTATCCTTTAAAATTTTGGTTATTGGGCTCCCTTTTTGATAAATAATCTCTATTGCAAAAACATACCCTTCTTTAAGCAACAAACCAGTACCTTTCTTTCCGTATGGGGGAATTAACGGTTCTTCATGCAAATTTTTCCCAATCCCATGCCCTACCAAAGTTCTTGAAACAGAATATCCATCTATTTCTATAGCTTTTTGCATCTCATAAGAGACATCTCCAAGATGATTTCCTACAATGCAAGATTTAGCTGCGTTCTCAACAGCATTTATTCCAGCTTGAATAAACTTAGTTTCGTTTGAGGTTGCTATTTCTTTAGTAGCAGAGGTATCTGTATGAAATCCCTTATAAAAAGTACCTAAATCAATCTTTATAAGATCTCCAGCTTTGAGTTTATAATTATTTGGTATACCATGAACCAACCCAGAATTTACATTTATACAAGTTGCGTGGTGATATCCAGGAACTGTTTTAAAAGAGCAAATTGCACCAGATTTTTCAATGAACTTTGAAACTTCTTTTTCAATCTCTAACAATGTTATCCCTAAGTCACTCATCTCAAGAGCCAGCTTCAAAGCGTTTTTCGAAATTTTACCCCCTTGTGACATTATTGAAATTTCTTCTTTAGTTTTAACCGTTATCATAATTTTTCCAAGATAGAGTTTATATCCTGCAAAATACTTGGGATATCTCTATTTACATCTACTTCTTTAAGAAGACCTTTATTTCTGTAAAAATCAATTACCGGATATGTAAGATTTTCATAGATTCCCCATCTCTTTTGAAAAGTTTCTTCTGAATCATCGCTTCTTTTTTCCATAACCCCACCACAAAGAGAACAAACACTTTCAGAAAAAGAGTAATATGCACCATGAATTTTACAAATGACTCTGTTTAAAATTCTATCTTTACAAACTTCCTTTGGGCAATTTAAAAACAAAGCGACATCTATCTTGGGCTCAAAAACATTTGCATCTATTAATTGCCTCATCCAACCATCCAATACATACCCTGAAGGAAATTTATCTACTTCCTCCTCTACAATTTTTCCTGTAATTGTATTTGGCGCTAAAACACCTTGTTTCATAGCAGTATTTACAATTTCATAGTACTTACTACCGGGTTTTAGTTCTCGAAGTAAGGAGCCTGTTTTAATGAATGGAACATTGTAAATTTCAGATAATTTTGTTGCAAGTACTGTTTTTCCAGCTCCTGGCGGGCCAATTAACAATATCTTCATCATGCTACATTCCCAATAGAGATTTAATCTCTTCTTCTTTAGACTTCATTTCTTTTTGGAGTTTTGTATCCATTTTTTTCATTGCCTCATTTATTAGATCTTTTAACTCTTTACTTTCCTTACCGTTAAGCACTAATTTGAGGACTTTTTTATCTCCACTAATTACAATCGAGTTTTCACCTTTCTGTTCAAACACTGATAAAGCACTCATCATTTTTTGTAAGTCAGACTGTGCTTTTTTTAATTGATATGCTTGTTTCACTTTATCAATCATATTTCCTCCTAATCTAAGAAACTATCATACTTTTTAGCTACCATTAAAGACTCTGCTTTTCTAATTGTCTCAAGAACTACAGAAACAACAATTAAAAGGGAGGTTCCACCAAGAGAAAACGCATCAAAACCAATAGTTTTATGGATTATAAAAGGTAATATTGAAATAAAGCCTAAAAACACTCCTCCTCCTAGAGTTATTCTGTTCAAAATTACCCTTAAATAATCTGAAGTATTCTTACCAGGCCTTATCCCAGGTATAAAACCACCTCTTTTTTTAACATCAGTTGAAATTTTATCAGGATTAAATTGAAGAGAAGTGTAAAAATATGAAAATACTACAACCAAAATAAACATTAATACATTGTATAAGTAAGAGTTAGCCTGAAAATTTGAAACCAAAAAGTTTCCGATTTCAGTGCTAAAAGTAAAATTTTGTGTAACTAAGTAACTTCCTAAAAAAGACGGGACCAAAACAACAGATGATGCAAAAATAACTGGTATAACACCAACCTGATTTACTTTTAATGGTAAGGAGGAGTTAACAACTGAACCCCCAGAAGCTACTCTTCTACCATATTCAACAGGAATATTTTTTACTGCCTCGTTTAGATATACAACTAGTGCAGTAACTCCAAGTAAAGCTAATCCAAAAATTAGAGCATTTAGAAAAGACTCAGGCCTTAATAATTCATAAAATCTGTAAATACTTTCTGGAAGAGCTGAAATTATTCCGACAAAAATAAGCAAAGAAATACCGTTTCCAAGTCCTTTTTCGGTTAACAAATCACCGACCCACATTAAAATAAATGTTCCTGCCATCATGCTCATTATCACAACCAACATATCAATTGTATTTAGCTCTGGGATAATCCCTACCTGATTCTTAAGAAGAGCATAAAAACCAAAAGATTGTAATATACCAATCGGAAGAGTAAGTAGTTTTGTGTATTGATTAATTTTTTCTCTACCGTACTCTCCTTCTTTTTGAAGCTCTTCAAGGGAAGGTACGATAGTTGTCAGAAGTTGAATAATGATAGAAGCGTTTATATAAGGGGCTAAACCTAGAATAACTATGGAGAAGTTTTTAAGGCCCCCTCCAGAAAACAAATCAAATAAACCTAAAAATTGATTATTACTTATAAAAGCTCTTACAGCCTCTAAGTTAACTCCAGGAATTGTGACATGGGTTAGAACTCTAAAAACTAATACAATAAATAAAGTAAAAAGAATCTTATTTCGTATATCTGGGATTTTAAAAACCGATAAATTCATACTACTCTATTTTACCACCTGCATTGGAGATTTTTTCCTTTGCAGTAGATGAAAAGAGAAAGTTTTTAAAGGTAAGTTTTTTAGTCAAATCACCGTTTGCAAGAATTTTAACTCCAAACTTTGGTAATGATTTTAGAGTGGTTCCAATTAACATCTCAGGTGTAACTTCAGTACCATCTTTAAACTTGTTAAAAATATCTAAAGAAACCATTGCAGTTAGTTTAGATCTTGGGTTAGTAAAACCTGTGTTTTTAGGTAATTTCTTATAAAAAGGGGTTTGACCACCTTCAAAACCATATCTCAAACTATTTCCAGTTCTAGATTTTTGTCCTTTAGTTCCAGTTCCAACTGTATGAAAACCTTTTCCGGAACCTGCACCTCTTCCAACTCTTTTCTTGCCTTTATTTACTCCTGAAAATTTTTGTAAATTATTTAGTTCCATATTATTTAATCATTTCTAATGCTTTGATTGTACACATAACATTAGTAAATTTGTTACTAGATCCAAGTTGTTTTACAGATATATTTTTTACACCAATTATACTCATAATATCCCTAACAGCACCTCCTGCAATTATCCCAGCTCCTTCGGGTGCTGGCATTACTATAATTTTAGAAGATTTATATTTAGCGGAAACAGGGTGAGGAATAGTGCCATTTACAAGCTTTAAGTCAACCATTTTCTTTTTAGCTTTTGCAACTGCTCTTTGAGTAGCTTGAGGATATGATTGTCTGCTTTTACCCAAAGCATAACCTATTTTGCCTTCTTTATCACCAACAATTACAAAAGAAGTAAATGTTTGAGTGTTTCCACCTGTAACTTTTTTAATAACTTTTTTATTATCAATTACTTTTTCAATTAGTTCTTTTTTATCCATTAACATATTTAAAATTTAAGACCACCTTCCCTGGCACCATCTGCAAAACTTTTAATTCTTCCATGATATTTATAACCATTTCTATCAAAAACAGCTTTATCAACCCCAGATGTTATGAGTTTTTGTGCTAAAACCTTACCTGCTTCAAAAGAAGATGAAACTTTGTTACCAGATTTAACTTCTTTAGTAGAAACACAAAATAGAGTTTTACCTGACAAATCATCAATTAACTGACCATATATAAATTTATTAGATCTAAAAACTGATAATCTAGGTTTAGAAGGAACTCCCGAAATTTTTTCTCTAATCTTCATTTTTCTTTTATAAAATTTATCGTTTAAAATCATTTTCATAAGATTATTTTCCTTTAGTTGCTGATTTTCCAGCTTTTCTTCTTATCACTTCACCTACATACTTAATTCCTTTACCTTTATAAGGTTCAGGTTTCTTGAGCTTTCGGATATTTGAAGCAACTTGACCTACTAAACCTTTATCAAAACCCTTAACAGTAAACTTGGTGTTTCCTTCAACTTCGAATTTAATGCCTGCCGGAGCTACAATATTAACATCGTGAGAGAAGCCTAACTTAAAAACTAAATTAGAACCCTGTTGAGCAACTCTGTAACCTACTCCTTCCAACTCTAATTTCTTTTCGAAACCTTTGGTTACACCGTCAATCATATTCTGAACTAAAGCTCTTGTTAAACCATAAAAGGCTTTTGAATCTTTCGATTCAGTTCTAATAGAAAAAGATAGAACATTGTTTTCAATAACACCAGTAATTTCAGGTCTTATATTGTGAGTTAAAGAACCTAAAGGTCCAGAAACACTAACAACATTATCTTTAATGTTCAAAGTAACTCCAGAAGGAACATTAATAGGTTTTTTTCCAATTCTTGACATTTTAATAAACCTCACAAATCAATTCGCCACCTAATCTTTTCTTCTTAGCTTCACGAATAGACATTAAACCTCTTGAAGTAGATACTATTATTGTTCCAAATTTACCCATTTTATTTACTAAATCATCAACTGATCTATAAATTCTTCTTCCAGGCTTTGATAATCTGGTTAAACTGTTTATAGATGGTTTACCAGATTCTTGGTAAGAAAGGGTAACAT
>Ga0172376_10002400_pt1 | contig 22983 bp, 15 predicted proteins | sample Lak35m_FD_121114 | JGI IMG/M metagenome (GOLD analysis project Ga0172376, IMG submission 121114) | Freshwater microbial communities from Kabuno Bay, South-Kivu, Congo - kab_092012_35m | ecosystem: Environmental > Aquatic > Freshwater > Lake | place: Democratic Republic of the Congo: South-Kivu... | reverse complement strand
TGTCGATTTCGACAATCTGGATCATTTGCGGTTTCAACTGCACCAGTTCATTACGGAATGGAATCAGGTCGCTCACCCGTTCCACTGGACGACTCAATCCTTCGCCAAAGTCATGGCCAGATGCGAAAACACAAACGAACCATGCCTCAGAACCGCAGCATGATTTACGATCCTTTATTCATGGGACCGGTAGTAAGCTGGCTGGCACTGGGCACTGGCTGGCTCGTGCGGACGCACTGGCTGGCTGCTCCTGAGACTCAGTCTCAAGTGGCAGGCGTGGAATATCCAGCGGTCTCTGGTGCGTCAAGCGAGTCGGCGAAAAACTTCCGGGAACAAACGTGACCATCGTTGCGCTGGTCCCGGAGTTCGCGGGTTGATATGTCCCGCCGCAGGCTGAGATCTGATTGACTGAATTGCCGGGCAAAGCCCGGTCTACCGGAGCGAGCCATGAATTTTGAGCATCCGCGCGATCAGATTCTTCGCATGATGGAGCGGATCTATCGCTTCCGCATGACGACCACCTCCGGGGGCAATCTGTCGATCCGCGAGGACAATGGCGATGTGTGGATCACGCCGGCCCGGCTCGACAAGGGCAGTCTGCGGCGGGATGACGTGATCCTCGTGAAGGCGGATGGTTCGATCGAAGGCCGGCACCGGCCGTCCTCCGAGCTGCCGTTTCACCTGGCGATTTACGCGGCCCGGCCGGATCTGCGAGCCATCGTGCATGCACATCCGGTGGCCCTGGTGGCCTTCAGCATCTGTCGGCAGGTTCCGGATACGCGCGTGCTGAACCAGTCCTGGCGGATCTGCGGTGAGACGGGCTTTGCTCCGTATGCGCTGCCCGGCAGCACGGCACTGGGACAGAACATCGCGACGACTTTCGCGCGCGGGTTTCAATGTGTCGTGCTGGAGAATCATGGCGTTGTGACCGGTGGGGAAACGCTGCAGCAGGCCTTCGAACGGTTTGAGACGCTGGAGTTCGCCGCGAGGACGCTGCTCAAGGCCAGTCAGCTCGGGCCTGTCCGGTATCTCGATGAAGGATCGCTGGCTCTGCAGCCGCGCGTCATGGAAGGACCAGCCACGGGGGGCCGGCCGGGAGTGACCAGCCACGAGAAGGAACTGCGCCGGCAGATCGTCGAGTTCGTGCGGCGCAGCTATCAGCAGCGGCTCATGATCAGCACCGAAGGCGCGTTGTCCGCGCGGCTGAGCGACGATTCTTTTCTGATCACTCCGCATGGCGTCGATCGCAGCCGGCTGCGCGCGGAAGACATCGTGCTGGTGCATCGGGGGCAGCCGGAGCCTGGTCGGCGGCCCAGTTCCTCCACGGCCGGACATCGCGCGATCTATCAGCGGCAGCCGCAGGTCGAAGCGATCATCAACGCCTATCCCGTCAACGCCACGGCCTTCAGCGCGACCGACGCGGTCCTGGATTCGCGGACGATTCCGGAGAGTTACATCTTTCTGCGCGATGTGCTGCGGTCTCCGTTCGGAGCACGAGTGGGCGATGGCCAGGAACTCGCCGATGGACTGTCGCTCGACAATCCCATCCGGCTGATCAACAACGACGGCGTGGTGGTCATCGGGACCAGCGTGCTGGATGTCTTCGACCGGCTGGAAGTGCTGGAATCGACGGCGGAGGCCATGATCGACAGCCGCCCGCTGGGACCGCTCGTCCCGATGTCTGACGACGTCATCACCGAACTGCGACAGGCCTTCTTCGGCCATGCCTGATGACGTTCTACTGCTCGCGGTCAGGAATGAGACATTCGATTGTTTGACCTGCAGCCGAAGGCGCAGGCATCAAATGGCTGTCGAACGCCGAAAACGCCTGCGCCTTCGGCTGCGGGTCAAACGAAGGCCTCAGAGGTCACGAACATCTCGCTGCGAACCACACGAAGTATCAGGCGACGGGCTGAGCGGTCGCGAGTTCATCCAGCAGGCTGCGAATGATGTGTTCGGCGTTGATCTTTTCCCTCAGCCAGTCGTCGCGCATGTGACGCCATGAAGCTTCGCGCTGCTGCCATTCGGTGACGCGGCTTTCGAGCCGGGCCTGCTGTTCCTGCAGTTGCTGTTCCCGCTCCTGCATCCGCCGCGCAAAGGACTCGCGATCGGAACGCAGTCGCGCGGCCTGTTCTTCGAGCTGCCGTTGCGCCAACCCGACCATGCGCGACTGTTCCACGGAGTCCTCGCCAGCGGAGGCCTGCACGTCACGGTAATGAGCGGCGATAACGGACCGGACTTCCTCGACACGCCGCATCGTTTCCTCATCGCCGATTCGACTGGTCAGTTCCGCCAGAACTTCTTCGGCCGCGACGCGGGCTTCGAGATTCCGGAGGCTTGCCTGTTCCAGTTCCCTTCGCACTGTTTCCAGGCGCGCGGCACGTTCTTCCAGTCGCTGGCGTTCCGAGGCGACCTGTTCCTGGAGGACGGACTGTTCCTCATCGAAGGCCTGCTGCTGCTGAACGAGCAGCGTTGTGGCATCTTCCAGTGCCTGATGATCGGCCGTCAGTTCCGCATCCAGTTGCGTTCGCGTCCGTTCCAGCGCCGCCTGTTCGCGTTCCAGCGACCGTTCGCGTTCCGCCAGCACATCCCGGAAACGCTCGGCCTGCTTCTGTCGGAGACGCAAAGTTTCCTCCCGCTCTGCCCATTCCGCCCGCCAGCGCTGCCGTTGAACGTCCAGTGCATGCTGAGCGATCTGCACGCTGCGAGTCTGCGCGGCGAGGCGTTCGGTTTCGGAGGCCTGCTGCGATTCAAATGCGGACCGCGACTGATCCAGCGTGAGCCGTTCGGCGGCAATCCGCGCGTCGGCATCCGCGACGGCCTGCTGCCAGGCGGCTCGCTCCTGTTCCAGAGCCTGTCGCTGTTCGCTCAACTGCGATTCTTCAACGGTCAGTCTTTCGCGCAGATCCAGTTCAAACCGGCTGCGCAGCGCCGCGAGCTGCGTTTCCTGTTCCGCCCGCTGCAGGACCAGGTCTTCTTGAAACTGCTGCCGATCGTGCAGCAGTTCCGCGCGCGCCTGACGGATGGCAGCCTCCTGAGTTTCGCGCGCGTCCTTCAGAGCCGACTGTTCGCGTTTCTGCCGCGCTTCAAAGGCCGCCGATTCTTCTTCGAGCCGCCTGCGTTCGGCGGAAAGCTCGGCAAAGAGCTGCCGGTGCAGGCCGGCGCGTTCCTGGTCCCAGCTCTGCCGCAGTTCGGCGAGCTTGATCTCTCGAACGCGACGGTCTTCCGCTTCCAGTTCAATGCGTCGCTGCTGCAGCGTTTGATCGAGTTCCTGGCGCGCGGCGTCCAGTTCTTCCCGAACGGTCAGCAGTTCCCGGCGTTCGGTATCGCGCTGAATCTGCCAGGCGGAGTGCTCCCGCTCCTGTTCCTTCAGACGCTGCTCAAGCTGTTCCTGGTCGCGGCGGAGATGTTCCCGCTGCTGTTCAAGCTCCGGTGAACGTCCCTGCTGCAGGCGTTCCGCGTCGGCTCTCAGCCGCGCCCGTTCGGCTCGCAGTTCTTCTTCGATCTGTCGGAACGCTTCTCGATGGAGTTCGCGTTCGCGGATGAGCTGCTGTCGTTCAGCGTCCTGCTGCTGCCGCCACTGGTCCTGGGCGGCAGCCAGAGCCGTTCGTTCGACATCAACATCCTGCGCGACCTGACTGCGCACGCGGCGGCGTTCGGCCTCCAGTTCGCGTCGCATCTGCCGGAGCGCGGACTCGTGTTCGCTCCTGAGCTTCTCAACCTGCCCGGCCAGTTCCTGGCGCTCCAGATCCAGTCGGCTTTGAGTGGCCTCCAGCCTGCGGCGTTCTGGCTCCAGTTCCTGCTGCAGTGAATCTCGCAGCCGGTCGCGCTGTTCGTGCAGTTCGCGCTGAGCGGCCTGCTGCTCCTGTTCGCGGGTTCGCAGTTCCGCGACGAGTTCCTGGCCTTCCCGAAGACGCTGTGTGAATTCCGCCTCGCGTTCAGCCAGTGCCGCTTCGCGTTGCGTGAAGTCCGCCTCCTGTTCCTGCCGGATCAGCCGCAAACGCCGCTCTTCCTTTTCGAGCGCGGCGGCGTTCTCTGAAAACTGCTGTTCGCGCCGTTCCAGCTCATTCAGTCTGGAACGCAGGCCATCGGCAATCCGACTGGTCTGCTGAAGCAGCCGGACTTCTGAAGCTTCTGAAGGTTGAGGAGCCGCGTCTTCATCGACAGGAGTGGTCTTGTTCTCCACGGTGAGGTTCGGAATGCTGGCTGGCATTTCGTCCGGCGCTGTTCGTTCCGCGTCGGGCCACGGGAAATCGTTCGACGACTGCAGGCGGCGCGCATTGGCCTCAGCCAGCGCGCGAACGGTCTCCAGCATCTGTTGCAGATCGGCGGCCGCGTCCGCGGCGTGCGCTGCCGGATGCGCTGGGGAACTCTGCGGCGCGGATGAGTTCGATGACTCCTGGGGGAACGGCATCGCATGTCCGGTGACTGGCATGCGTGGAATCCTCCTGACTGAAGCGGACAGAGTTGAAGTGAGCAGCACCAGCGGGAATACAGACGGGATCAACCGTGAGGCGGCTGATGATGAACGGTCGGCGGCGAGCCGGTGAATCGCGGTCTTTCTGGAGCCGACGGGGATCATGCTCCGCTCCGGCAAATGACGTCAACGCCCGTTTTTTGAGCTGATATCGTGCCGGACGCGCGATGCGCATCGCTTCGGCAAAGAACTCGAAGATCCCTGCGTTCCGCCGCTTTCCGGCTGCGCAGTTCGCCTCTAAACTCCGCCGCCTTTCACGGCCGGGCCGGCCGGCCGACCTGCTGCGGTGCTCACCGGATGCCGTCCTCCGTCAGCGTCCGGACGTTTCAAAGATTGCTGGCCAATGGCTCGCGCACAGCTCACCGAACATTCTGATGGTCTGATCAAAGCGGCTCGCGGACTGGCCTGCGAGCAGAAGGTGACTGCCATTCTGCTGCTGGCGGAACGAGCCTATGACTTTCATGAGATCCAGCATTTCCTCGGCGAAGTCCGGCTGATTGTGTCCTCTGACAAAGCCGATGTGATCGAGGCGGCCCGCAAGGACGACATCAGCACCGTGCCGGTTCTGGAGGAGCCGGAGACGCGCCAGATGCAGTTGATCTCGGCGATGCTGGAGGCCATTGCGGACGAACTGGTCAAAAGCGGCGACACCATCATTGCGCTGTACGCCGGTTATGAGCGGGAGGAATTCGACACGCTCAGTATCATCGACCTGTCCGAGCATCTGACCCGCCTGACCGCGCGCGATCTGCAGCGGCTGGAAACCACCGTTCCCCTGGAGACGCTGCGACAGGTTGTGAATCTGGCGGTGGAGATCGGGCGGGATGGTCGCGAAGGCCGTGCGATCGGGACGCTGTTTGTTGTCGGACATCACCGGAAAGTGCTGCAGCAGTCGCACGAACAGGTTCACGATCCGTTCAAAGGCTATCCGCGCAAGGAGCGGTCTCTGCGACTGCCGCGCGTGCGGGAAAGCATCAAGGAGCTGGCTCAGATTGACGGAGCTTTCGTGATCTCCGCGGATGGCTATGCCGAAGCCGCCGGGCGGATTCTGGATGCTCCTGCGGCTGGATTGACGCTTTCCAAGGGCCTCGGAGCGCGACACTGGGCGGCCGCCGCGATTTCGAAAACCACTGAAGCGATTGCCATCGCCGTTTCTGAATCGACCGGGACCGTCCGCATTTTCAAGGACGGCAAAGTCGTGCTGCGGATCGAAGCCATCGACCGGGCCATGAAATGGACCGATCAGGAACAGGATCTGGAAGGCAGCACGGGGTAACCCGGCCCGCGCCCGCAGCCGCTCTGGAAGTTCCTCGGCGAACGGAACGTTCCACGGGGAGCGTCCGGGTTTATCATGAGGCCTCGCGAGGCAGGCGGAACTCCCGCTCGATCAACCGCGAGTCCATCGGAACAATGACATCAGACCGGCTGTGCGACAGCGTCGCCGGTTCACACTCGATCGGAGCAATCCGACTACTGACAGGAATGATTGAAATGAGCGCTCACGATTCTCTGCAGCACACCGTTCACCGCAACGAGCAGATCAAGCGGGTTGCGGTTCTCTTTTCCGGCGGTCCGGCTCCGGCCGCCAATGCGGTCATTTCGACCTGCGCCGAATCCTTCATCAAGGCCGGCATTGAAGTGGTTGGTGTGCTGCACGGTTACAGGCATCTGATGGAATACGCGCCGGATCATCCCATGACCGAAGGCGAGGACTATGTGATCCTCGACCGCAACCGGCTGAAGCGGACTCGCAATCAGCGCGGCATCGTCATCGGCACCGCCCGTGCCAATCCCGGCAAGAACATGAGTTCTCAGGCGGATGTGCGGAATCCGGAAAAGACGAAGCCGATGAAGACCGTCTACGACGCGCTGTGTTCGCTCGGCGTCGATGCGCTCGTTTCCATCGGTGGAGACGACACGCTGAAGACGGCCAACAAGTTCAAGCTCTATCAGGAAACGCTGCCAGCCGGCAGTCGGCACATCGCCGTCGTGCATGTCCCGAAGACCATCGACAACGACTACAACGGCATCGACTTCACGTTCGGCTATTTCACGGCGGTGGAAGTGTTGGCCGGAGAGTTGCGGAATCTGATCGCCGATGCGGAAGCCAGCGAAGGGTACTTCGTGGCGGAATGCATGGGCCGCAGCGCGGGCTGGCTGGCGTATGGAGCGGCCATTGCCGGCGAAGCCAGTCTGGCCATCAGCGTGGAAGACATCACCGGGGAGCTGGCGGCTCAGGAAGAGTTCGTCAATCCGAAGACCGGCGAAAAGAAGATGCGGAAGATCATGAACATCGACGGTGTTGTGAAACGCATCGTCAAGACCATGCTGGCCCGCGAGAACAAGCACCGCAAACGCTTCGGAACGATCGTCCTGGCCGAAGGTCTGGCCGAGATGATGCCGGCCAGCCACCTGGAAGGAATTCCGCGCGACGATCACGGCCACATCGCCGTGGCCGATGTCGATCTCGGCAAGAAGTTCTCGAAGCTGGTCGCCGCCGAATACAAGGCGCAGACCGGCCGGTCCCGCAAAGTGACCGGAGTGCAACTGGGTTACGAATCCCGGTGCGCTCAGCCGACCGCCTTCGACGTGATGCTCGGCAGCCAGCTCGGCGTCGGCGCCTTCCGGGCTTTGGTGGAAAAGCAGCTCAACGGCGTGATGGTGTCGATCGTCGGGCAACTGGAACTGCGGTACGTCCCGTTTGAAGAGCTGGTCGATCCGGCCACTCTGGTGACCGTCGTGCGGTACATCGAACTCGGTTCCGACTTCCACCGCCTCGCCCGGTTCCTGGAAACCGACGTCGGCTGAGATCCGAATGTCGCGACTGGAAGCAGAATGGTCACGCGGCGGGCAGGACTCCTGTCCGCCGTCAGGTGGTGCTCAAGTCGATGCCTGATGAAGTCACGCGGCCCTGAGCGATGCGGATCGCTGAGGATGATTGCGCGCTGACAAGCGTGCCTCGCGCAGGTCTTTTCAGAGTTCCGTATCAAGCGTCTGCTGATTGTCTCGCGGGCGATGAATCCGCCAGCGAAGCAGCAGCGCGAGGGACAGGATCGCCGCCACCCGTTGAGTTTCCGGGCGGCCGAAGATCAAGGTGGCGTTGAAGGCCATGAACAGCACGAAGCATTCGGTCCCTCGCTGGAACCACTTCAGCCGGGGCTGACTCCCAGTCCGCGGAAGCCAGCGGCTGAACGCATCCAGCGGCCACAGCGCGGTCAGGGCATAATTCAGAAACAGTCCCCGGCCATCGGCCACGCCAGTCAGTTCCGCCGTTTGTTCGGCAGTGGCGCGCAGCGCGGCGGAATGGCTCCAGTGATGCACGAACTGGAATGCGCAGAAGACATGGACCAGATGCAGCACAGCCGCCAGAGTCCAGAGCCAGCGGTCTGAGACCGGCCATGCGGAGCCGGGTTTTCGCGAAGCCCGGTTCCACAGGAAGGCCGCATAGACCAGCATCGCCCCGCGCGCCGTCCAGATCGTGAGCAGTTCGCCCGGCTGCATGGGAATCTTCCGCGTCGGAGTGCGCCCGGCGAGATCAGTTCCGGGTCACGGTTTCGTCGAGGTTCATGACGAGATTGGCCAGCATCGTCCAGGTGGCGGTCTCGACGTCGGATGCGACTTTCTTCGGAGTCGATTCGCCGGTGTGAATAGCTTTGCGCGCCGATTCGGGATCGGCGGCGAACAATTCCTGCTGCCGGGCCAGAGCCTTCATCAGCAGTCCGGTTTCATCGGGATCCGGCCGCCGCGCGAGCACGACTCGATAGAGGAATGTCAGCCGCTCTTCCGGACTGCGCCCGCCTTCCGTGAGGACTCGTTCGGCGAGTGCCCGTGACGCCTCGAAATGCTGAATGTCATTCATCAACTGCAGAGCCTGCAGCGGTGTGTTGCTGCGTTCGCGGCGGGTACAGAACTGCTCGCGGTTCGGTCCGTCGAAATTGCTCATGAACGGCGGCGGTGCCGTTCGCTTCAGGAAGCAGTACAGACTGCGGCGGTACAGAGCCGGTCCGTGATCCTGCATGTAGTACCGGGTATTGCTGTTCTGATAGCCGACCGGTTCCCAGATGTTGGGCGGCTGATAAGGCATAATGCCGCGTCCGCCCATCTGTGGATTGAGCAGGCCGCTGACGAACAGAGCGTTGTCGCGGATCTGTTCAGCATCGAGCCGGAAGCGCGGCCCGCGGGCCAGCAGCCGGTTTTCCGGATCGCGGGCCACAATCTGCCGGGCCGCCTCGGAGACACCACTGCGGACTCCTGTCGCGGACGACTGCCGGAACGTGGCGGATGTCAGAATCAGCTTGAGCAAGCCCTTCTGATCCCAGCCGCTTTCGCGGAAGGTGACGGCCAGCCAGTCCAGCAGCTCCGGATGACTGGGCACTTCGCCCTGCGAACCAAAATCGTAACTGGTCTTCACCAGACCGGTTCCGAAAAGCTGCTGCCAGACACGATTGACCTGCACGCGGGCCGTCAGTGGATGGTCCGGCGCGAGCAGCCATTGCGCGAGATCGAGCCGCGTGGCGCGGACCTCCGGCGCGGGCTTCTTCAACGCAGGAAAGACAGCCGGCACAGCCGGTTCGACCTTTTCGCCGGGCTTGTCGTACTGGCCACGGAGCATCACGAAAGCCTCGCGCGGCTGAGGCTGGTCTCTGAAAATGAAGGTGCCGGGGATGGAATCCTCCAGAGCGATTCGCGCGATCCGGGCCGCTTCGTACTTTTGATGCAGTCCTTCAGCGGGAGATTCCTGCGGACGCAGGACATGCACCAGAAAGAATCGCTGAAGCCGCTCGCGCTGTTCCGGAGTGTGTTCTTTGTCCGGGCCGGCTTTCAGAACCGGCCGAAGATCTTCCGGCGGCTCAGGCAGATCCCGTCCCGCACTCCGCTGCCACCAGTCCTTGAACGAACGGCGCGGGTCGCTTCCGGCTTCGGTTTCTCCGTGGCAGATCAGTGCGTCAAACCAGACTCGCCCGCCTTTCTGGCTCAGCGTGATCTGATTGATCCGGTCGCCCGGCTTCAGGCCCGCCTTTTCCAGCGGGAACTCCAGACGCACCCATTCTCCGGCAGAAGGCATCGGGCCGATGATCGCTCCATCGGAACCCGGTTCTCCCCAGGCGACACGCGCATTCTGCTTGCCCGTATTGAACTGGATGTTGAGCGTCTGCGGGGGATAGTTCGGATCAATCCGCAGCCAGACTTCGACAAGACTGTCGGCCGGGACGATCAGCGGAATGAGCGGGCTGTCGATCTTCGTGTCGAACGCATCGGAGCTGGCCAGTTCCAGCACGCGCCGGCCGGACTTTGTCCCGAAGTCCGGGTCGAGCAGCCAGTCCGAGGCATTCCGCGAGGTGTTCGTCACCTTTGCCCCGAGGGGGAAATCGTCATCGAGCCAGACATCTCTGACGCGGCGTTTCTGCGAGGCCGGATCACCTTCCACTGGATCATTCCATCCGGATGCGGTCAGAGCATCTTCCAGCGCGGTCTTCGCCAGCGCTTCTTCCTGAGTCAGGTGCTTCAACTGCGCGACCTGCTCCGGAGTCGGCACCTTCTGGAACGGCGCCGTGTGCCGGACGTTGCCGTCCAGACCGGGATCGGCTGCCGAGAAAAAGAAGGCATACAGCGAGTAGAACTCCTTCGAGCTGAGCGGATCGTACTTGTGGTCGTGGCAGACGGCGCAGCCACCGGTCAGTCCCATCCAGGTTTGAATCATCGTGCTGGTCCGATCGACCGCGTTGCGGAAGACCCACTCCTCACCGATCGAACCGCCTTCACTGGTGGAGACGTTACACCGGTTGAAGCCGGTGGCGACGAGCTGATCCAGCGTGGGATCCGGCAGCAGATCGCCGGCGAGCTGCCAGGTGGTGAAGCGATCGAAGGGCAGGTTTTCGTTAAAGGCTTTCACAACCCAGTCGCGATAGGCCCACATCTGCCGTTCGTTGTCCAGGTGCAGCCCGTGCGTGTCGGCGTACCTGGCCACATCCAGCCACAGCCGCGCCTGCTCTTCGCCGAAGTGTTGCGACGCCAGAGACCGGTCCACCATTTTTTCATAGGCATTCGGAGCCGGGTCGCTCAGGAACTCATCGACTTCCTGGACTGTCGGGGGCAGACCGGTCAGAGCGAATAACACGCGCCGGATCAGCGTCTCGCGATCCGCTTCCGGCTGTGGTGTCAGCTTTTCCCGGTCCAGTCTCGCGAGCATGAAGCGGTCGATGGAGTTCTTCACCCAGGCCGGCTTGCTCACCGCCGGTTCCGCTGGCTGGACGGGAGTTTCGAAGGCCCAGTGCTTTTCGTACTTCGCACCTTGCTCGATCCAGCGGCGGATGAGCTGCTTCTGCTCCGTCGTGAGGGATCGCTTCGTGGATGGCGGCGGCATGACCACATCCGGATCGTCGCTGACGATGCGCGTCCAGACTTCACTTCCGGCGATGTCACCGGGCTGGATGGCCGCGGCGCCGCCCGAGCGTTCTGCGAAGGCACCTTCGGCCACGTCCAGCCGCAGCTCCGCCTTCCGCTGCTTCTGATCGAACCCGTGACAGGCGAAGCAGTTGGCAGAAAGAATCGGCCGGATGTGTTCGTTGAAGCGGACCTCTGCCGGCAGGTCTGCCGCAGAGGCGGCCGTTGTTGTGATCGCGGTCAGGAGCAGGCCGGGAATCCATCGCATGCTTCAGGTCTCCAGTGCGGAACAACCTCTGAACGGATCGCAGAAGGGATCTGCGTTCGGATGACCGGGAGGGCGAGGCTCCTGTGATCCGTCATTTATACCTCACACGGTCAGTGATTGAGTTGTTTGACCCGCAGCCGAAGGCGAAGGCGTCGATGGCTGTCGAATGCCGAAAACGCCTTCGCCTTCGGCTGCGGGTCAAACAATCGAATCTCATTCCTGACCGCGCACGGAATAACCATGTACTGCGGATGAGAATCGTTCGCCGGAGGTCCGGGAGCAAGTCTGCGGGTGGTCGGTTCTCCGGACGGCCTGTCTGGACTCCCGGACCAGGACCGGGACGAATCCTGGTAAACTCTTCCGATTTTGCCGATTCCGCTGATCAGGCAGGCCTTTTCGAGCCGATAAAACCACCCGGAGCACTGTGTCTTCGGCCGGGTCTGCGTTGTCTGGAAATCTTCCGGTCCGCTCGGCTTGACACTAAATCCAAATCTGGTTTACCGTTCTGACTCGTATCCGTTCCGGATTGGCAGCCCCTCGGCACCACTGGGTGGAGACTCAGTCGTGACGAAAAAAGACATCGTCAAAGCAATCTCCGATCAGATTGGGATGACCCAGCTGAAGACCAAGGAGATTGTTCAAAAAACATTCGAAGCCATTATCGAGACGCTGGTTGCGGAGGGTCGTATCGAACTCCGCAACTTCGGAGTCTTCGAGGTGAAGCAGCGGGCAGCCCGTAAGGCTCGCAATCCTCGAACCGGCGAGCGTGTCGATGTGGCTGAGAAGTTTGTGGTCACGTTCAAACCCGGCAAAGAGATGGAGGAGCGGGTTCGGCAGCTCGAGCAGGATTCAGCCCTGCGAAAAGAAGCCGAAGCTGCCGCCGTCATTTCCGAGCCGGTCCCGTCAGTTTTACCAGTGAACGCTCAGGATCACGCCGCTCCGGCTGCCGGTCCATCGTCGCAACCGGCTGATCTGACACAGAGTTCCAGTTGATTCCTGGTTCCATTGATTCTGCCCGCATCGCCAGCCTGTGCGATGTGATTCCGGGGCTTTCGCGATACTCATGGAGGAGTTTCGATGCGAAAGATGCTTCTGACAGTCGTCCTTGTCAGCATGGCTGCCGTGCAGACGGGCTGTGTCCTGCCAATCTATTCGTCCAGCGCGGATATCCGGACACGGCAGATGATCTATGTGTCCGAAGGCCTCCGGCACATCAACGAGATCTGGGAGCGCATCTGGGGACTGGAACTTCCGGACCTGGCGACTCCCTACCGGACTCATGGCGGCGTGATCTGAGCCAGCGAGGCTGATTTCCGGTCTGCTGTTGTTCGAAGCGATCCGCAGCTGCCTGCGCAGGCTCAGCAGTCGGTGAATAGTGCTGCAGCACTGCGACAGGCCTTCGTACTGATTTCGATCGTTTTTCAGAGCGTTATGCCTGAACGACTATCTCGGCTCGATCACGGAGGAAACCATGCGTCTTCTGATGCCAGCACTTCTTGCCATCACTCTCGTGCCAGGCCTGGCAAGTGCCGAGTCGCTGGGCGGCATCTGGTACGTGACTGCAGTCGAATGTCACGGCAAGCCAGTGGATCTTTTCACGGTTTCAGAGTCGGTGAACGGTGGTGAAGTCACTGCCGTCTACGAGCTTGAATCGCTGGAATTTTCCAGCCGCAGCGTCACTTTCGTTTCCGGCAGACACCTCTTTAAGTTATCCACGGGCCTGCGCGTACCCGGCAAAAAGGGCAGCTTCAAAATGAAGCTGCTTGGGGAACGCAGAGTCGTCCGGTGGATCATTGACGGCGAAGTCCTGACTCTTTCGATTCCCGGACTGGCAGTCGAGCCGGTTGTGGTCAAAGCGACTCGGAAGCAAGTTGTCAGGGCCGGCATAACCACCACAACCACGCAGTGAGCGGGTGCCGCCGATGAAGTGGAATTTGAAGTCATAGTTTTCTGTCGGCGGCCCAGTGACCGCAGTCGTTTTCCCCCGCTGCGAGAGCCGAGCTGTGACCGGACGCGATTGGGCATCGTCTGTGAGTTGCCGCTGGTTCCTGGCGATTTTCTGTCAGTTGATATGTGCCGGCCTGATGTCGTTTCTGTCTCCGGCCGCGCCGGCCGCGGAGTCAGACGGCGACTGGGTGGATTACCGCACGGTCGGTCGCTTCCAAATCCGGGCGGAGTTCCGGCTGGACCGGTATCGCGAACTGGTCGAATTCCTCGACGGCATCGGGGAGCATGAAGACGACATCATCGCGACGCTCGGCATTTCCCGCTCCGAATCGCCCATCCTGATCAGCATCTTTCAAAACCGCCGCAGCTATCAGCGCGGCATTCAGCGCGAGGCGCCGGAAGGGCTGCGACGTCAGGCGGTTTTCATTCAGAAGCCGGATCACGGACGTCTGTATGTCTTCCTGCACCCGCAGGTGCTGACCGATCTGCGTCACGAAACCACACACGCGATTCTGCACGCGACGCTGCCTTTCCTGCCGCTCTGGCTGGACGAAGGACTGGCGGAGTACTTCGAGGTTCCCGCCGTCGAGCGAGCTTCCGGACATCCGCATCTGTCGCGCGTCCAGTGGGCGCTGCGTCTGGGGGGACGTGCTGACATGGCACGTCTTGAAAAGCTCGAAAGTCTTCAGCAGATGGACGGAACGGATTACCGGGAAGCCTGGGCCTGGACTCATTTTCTGCTGCATGGACCGCGAGCCGGCTCGGACGCGCTGCGGCAGTATCTGAAGCAGATCGAAGAACACACGCCGCCGGGTCCGCTCAGCCAGACGCTGGCCGCAACTCTCGGGACTCCCGAGCGGCAGTTGAGCCAGCACTTCAAATCCTGGCGCTGAATTCTGGTTGCCGGCAGGCGCTCAGTTGATCCTTCCAGAGAGATCCAGCAGCCGAACCGGACCCTCCAGATCCCGCAGGCGCCGGAGGTGCTCCAGCCAGACGACCAGTCCCTTCCGGGGATGGAAGTAGAGTTCGTGCAGCGCCCGGCGCGTGCGGCTGCCCTGCTTCATCCGGTATTCAGACGCGGGCAACTGGAAGAACGTGTGAAGCTGGAAGCTGGTCGCTCCCTGCAGCAGGTACTCGACGGCCATTTTTCCCGAGGTGATGTTGCCGGTGGCCGACCACGGGATGACCTCTCCGCAGTGCTGTTCGCGAAAGGCGTTCATGGTTCGCAAGTTACGATCACTGAGATCCGGACCTCCGTAAGCCACACCGCGATGCCCGTCGAATTCCCGGTCTGGATCGAACAACCGGTTGCCCCACACCAGCCAGTCCGGACGGCTGTTCGCAGGAGCTGCATGCACGGCCTGCAGCAGTTCCACCTGGAACTCATCTCCGAACAGGGCGTTGAACAGCTTGATACTCACCAGGACCGGACACGGTTGCGGTTCGGAAGGTGTCTGAATCCGGTTCTGCCACCAGATGCGACCGGCCTCGCGGATCAGCCGGGGCGATTCGCGAATCCAGCTCAGAATGGCGGACCGGGCGGCGGCGCGGTCGCTGCCGGCCAGCGTCGGGCTGAAATCCTTTTCGATCGGCATGGGTGACGGCGGGTGAACTGCATCCACTGAAGCTCCCGCATGCCACGCATTCAGCAGCTTCGCGACCGTGTGCTGATATTCGGATTCGCGCCAGCCCGCTTCCCCCGGTGCCGGCAGATGAAACTTGCAGGATGGAATCACCGGCACGCCAGACTCCAGCGCCAGCCGGCGCGAGTCACGCACCAGTTGCAGATAATCCTCAAACGGTTGCCACCAGCCACGGCCTTTCCAGGTGACCGTCCAGCCGGTCTCGCCCGATGTAGCTTTGATTGGCTCAACAACCATGCGCGATTCCGGAACCGCCCAGGCTTTCATGGACTGATCGCCGGATGAATCCTGGGCGATCACGGTCTTGAGGACGATGAATCCCAGCCCTCCTTCCGCGTCCTCGTGAACCTGGTTCAGATTCATGGAGAGCTGCCCCGAAGCCTTTCCCCACGGATTACGGATCAACTGGCCGGCGTACTCGGACCTCACGTCCAGGCCGTATTCATCGAGCAGGAACGCTTCGAGATTTTCCGGATGGCCGTCCCGCGCAAACCGGTCGTAATCGCGAGCCACCCGATCGCGGAAGACGGACGGAATGGATGCCTCGGCGGGAAGCATCGGTCCCGGCCCGAGCGGCTGTGCGTTGTCCTTCATGTCCATTCTTCCCTGTCGATGTCGATTCCAGTCGCGGCACGTGTTCCGGGCAACGCATTGACAAGCACGCAGCGCCAGCAAGTGCGTCTGGCGGTTGAATGCTGTCGCTTCGTGTTTGCCTGAGGCCACTCACTCACGTCCGCGAGCGGAATATATTGACGGTGAGAAAATCAGCCTCGTAGAGTTCCGCTTCAAACTCAACTCATGAACCTGCCGGATGATCCGGCCAAACTCCGCCGTTGCGGACAGGGATGTCCGATGTCTCACTTCGCTGCGTCTGCTGCTCAGGCCGGACCGTCCTCCGGGAAGCCTGACCGGCCCGCGTTCCTGATCACGATTGATACCGAAGGCGACAACCTCTGGGCGGCGCCGCGCGAGATCGCGACGGAGAATGCCCGCTTTCTGCCGCGGTTTCAGCAGTTGTGCGAGAAGTATCGCCTGAAGCCCACCTGGCTCACGAACTGGGAGATGGTCGAATCGCCGGTCTATCGAGCGTTCGGACACGATGTCCTCGACCGCGGCACCGGTGAGATCGGCATGCATCTGCATGCCTGGAACAGTCCGCCGCTGATTCCACTGACCGCGGATGACTTCACCTGCACTCCATTCCTGACGCAGTATCCGGAATCGGTGATGCGGCAGAAAATCCGGGTGCTGACCGATCGTCTGGAGCAGGCTTTTGGAGTCCGGATGCTGAGCCATCGCGCAGGACGCTGGGCTTTTAACGAAACCTACGCGCGGCTGCTGATCGAACACGGTTACCGAGTGGACTGTTCGGTTTCACCACACACGCTGTGGCCGCATGGATCACTGCCGGATGAGATTGATTTCCGGGGGTTTCCCGAGCACGAATACTTTGTGGATCCGGACTGCATCTCCCGTCCGGCCACCAGTTCCCTGCTGTTCGAACTGCCGATGACCATCCTGCCGCGCCGGCAGGGACCGCTGGCCCGTGCTGCGAAGTCTCTGCTGCAGAAACATCCATTCGGCCGGCGCGTTGCGGGACGACTCTGGCCCGAAACCCGCTGGCTGCGTCCGGATGGCCGGAATGGCCAGGAGCTGGTGGAGACAATGGAACTGGCTCTGGCGGACGGACGCGGGTATGTCGAGTTCATGCTGCATTCTTCGGAGTTCATGCCCGGTGGCAGTCCGCGTTTCCCCACAGCCACTCACATCGAGCGGCTCTATGACGATCTGGAACGACTCTTTGAAGCGGCCGGCCGCCGCTGTGAGGGGATGACGCTCAGCGAGTACCACGACCGGGTGGTGGCTTGTGCCCGCCAGCGGGAGATGCCCGCGGCGGCGTAAGCGGCGTGTTGTGAAGTTCGGCGCGCGGAGACAAGATGTTCGCATCGCCGGCTGTCGGCCGGATCGCGTTCTACCCCGAGCCTGACGATGCACAACGCTGAGATTGCCCGCCTGTTTGAGGAGCTGGCTGACCTGCTGGAAATTCAGGGAGCCAGCGTGTTCCGTCTGCGAGCCTACCGGAACGCCGCGCGCCTGCTGGAAGGACTGGCCGAGCCCGTTGCGGACATCGCCGAAGGCGGCGTCGCGGCGCTCACCGAACTGCCGGGAATCGGGAAAGACCTCGCCGAGAAGCTGATCGCGATTGTGGAAACGGGCCGCCTGCCGCAACTGGATCAGACGCGTGCGGAAGTCCCGGTCGGCGTTGTGCAGATGCTGCGGATTCCGGGCGTCGGGCCGAAGAAGGCTCTGGCCCTGTGGAAAGAACTGGGGGTCACGTCCCTGGAACAGCTTCGCGAATCGTTGAGCAGTGGAGCCGTCGCGCAGCTCAAAGGTTTCGGCGCGAAGTCCGCGCAGGCGATTCTCGAGGGACTCGACCTGGCGCAGCATGCCGCCGTGCGCGTGAATCTGGCGGAAGCAAAACCGCTGGTGGATGAAATCGTCCGCTCTCTGGAACAGCTCGATGCGGTCACGCAGGTCAGCCCCGCCGGCAGTTTCCGCCGCCGCCGCGAAACAGTCGGTGACCTCGACATGCTGGCGACGGCCACGGACTCGTCGGCCGTCATGGACGCGCTGGCCAGTCATCCGCTGGTGGAGAAAGTCCTCGCCAGAGGCGACACGAAGCAACGCGTCCGTTTGAAGCCGGTCTTTGACGGCGGCACGCAACTCGAGATGGATCTGCGGGTGGTCCCCGATGAGTCCTGCGGCGCGGCCATGCAGTACTTCACCGGCTCGAAAGAGCACAACATCGTGGTCCGCCGGATGGCTCAGGAACGCGGTCTGAAGATCAACGAATACGGTGTGTTCCGCGACGACCACTATGTGGCCGGACGAACCGAAGAAGAGGTTTACGCCACCATCGGCCTGCCGTGGATCGCGCCGGAACTGCGGGAGAACCGGGGCGAATTCGATCTGGCGGCGCATGGGAAACTGCCGCGTCTGATTGAGCTGTCCGATATCCGCGGCGACCTTCACATGCATACCACCGCCACGGACGGCACGGCGACCATTCGTGAAATGGCGGAGGCAGCTCGCGACCGGGGTTTGAAATACATCGCCATCACGGATCACTCCAAACGAGTGGCCATGGCCAACGGACTGGATACGGAACGGCTGAGGCGGCACTGGAAGGACATTGAAAAAGTGCGTGGGCAGGTCCAGGGCATCGAGATTCTGTGTGGAATTGAATGCGATATCCTGGAAGACGCCACGCTGGATCTGCCCGACGACGTTCTGGCGGAAGCGGACTGGGTCATCGCGGTTCTGCACTACGGACTGAAACAGCCGCGCGAGCAGATTGACCGGCGACTGCTGAATGCCATTCGCAATCCGCATGTGGACATCATCGGTCATCCCAGCGGACGTGTGATTGGACGCCGTCCGGGAGCGGATGCCACCTGGAGTGATATTTTCAAAGCGGCGGCCGATCATGGTGTCATGATGGAAATCAATGCGCATCACAGCCGGCTGGATCTGGACGACACACATGCCGCCGCCGCGAAGTCGCTGGGTATTCCCATTGTGATCAGCACCGACGCTCACAGTACGACGGGCTTTTGTGAAATGGAATTCGGTGTGTACCAGGCGCGTCGAGCCGGCCTGGAAGCGCGCGATGTTGCCAATACGCGATCCTTTCCTGAATTTCAGAAGCTCTTGAAGAGTTGAGGAGCTGACGATTTCATGAAAGTTCTGCCGCTCCTGTTTCCGGTCGTGTTGCTGATCTCAGGGAGTATCACTCCACTCATGGCCGCCGGCGGATTCGACCCGGCCTGGTGGCTCAGTGAGGACGTTCGGATTCTGCAGGAAGAGCGCGAGTTTCTGGAAAAGCGTTTGAAGTCGCTGCCGGCCTTCACAACTCCATCCGGAATCCGCACCGGTTTCCACAGTGGCTTCCGCAATGCCGTCAATCAGGTGGAATGGGTGCAGGTGGATCTGGGCCGTCCGCATGTCATCACGTCAATTGCGCTGGTGCCCGCTTCGCTTCCGATTGGTAATGAAGTGGCGGAAGGTTATGGATTTCCGATCCAGTTCCGGGTGCAGGTTTCCAATGATGTGAATTTCTCGCAGGCGGCGCTGGCATCGGATCAGACGGCCGCGGATTTTCCCAATCCAGGACGCTATCCGGTTCTGGTGAGAGGACTGGATCTGCGCGGGCGTTATGTGCGCGTCACGGTGACAAAGCAAATGGCGGAAGCCGGAAGAGCGTTCTTCGCCCTGGGAGAAATGATCGTCCTGTCCGGTAACCGCAATGTTTCTGTGCGCCGGCCGGTCCGCTCTTCAGACTCGCTCGAAATCGAAAACAGCTGGAGCCAGTCGTATCTCGTCGATGACCAGTATGCACTGCCATTGCCAATGTCGGTTTATGGAAGTACGACCAATGGGTTTCTCTCCCGGCCCAGCAATACGTTCGATGAAGAGCACTGGGTGCAGGTGGATCTGGGCCGGGACTATCCGATTGATGAAGTCCGTCTGATTCCCGCGCGGCCGATCGGCCAGGCCGACCTGCCGGGCTGGGGTTTCCCCATGAAGTTCCGGGTCGAGGCTTCCCGGCAGCCGGATTTTTCGGAAGTGGAAACCTTCTGCGACTACTCGTCCGCCGAAGTCCGGTACTGGACCGATCGCCCCATGATCCTTCCGGCCGACACCCGTCTGATCAACACGATGGACTTCAGTGTGACTCAGCCGGCTCCGGATGTTTTTCCCGCCCGGCCGGTGCTGGCACGCTATGTCCGCCTGACGGCCACTCGACTGGATACCCGGCTGGTGCCTTCGTTTCTGGCGCTGGCGGAAATGCAGGTCTACTCGCAGGACGTCAACGTGGCGTCGCAGGGGACCGTCAGCTTTTCGGACTCGGCCGGAGTGGACGCCGGACGCCGCTGGTCGCCGGATGCGTTGATTGATGATTTCACCAGCCGCAGTCGATTGCTGGAGTTTCCGGCCTGGCTGGAGCAGATCGAACGGCGCCGGGAGATGGAGAACTCGCTGCGGGACATCAGCCAGCAGCTGGAGACGGCCGTGGTCGATGTCTGGCTGCAGGTCGGTTTCACGATCGGCGGCAGCGGTCTGTTCCTGATCACTTCGCTGGTCTGGTTCAACTGGCGGCAGACGCGCCGGATGCGAAGTCAGACTGAGGAACTGAGGACTCAGATTGCCAGTGATCTGCACGATGACATCGGCAGCAACCTCGGCACAATCGCGCTGCTGGTCCAGACCATGAGGCATCAGGAAGGAGTGCCGGAGGAATTGCGGTCCGAGCTGGAAGAGATCCGGGATGTGGCTCTGGAAACCGGCGATGCCATGCGCGACATCGTCTGGCTGCTGCGTCCCACGGCGTCACGGCTCGACGATTTCGCGCAGCGCCTGAGGACGACCGTGTCCCGCCTGCTGCCGGGGTTGAGCGTCACGTTTCAGTGTCCGGAGGAACTGCCGGGAATCACGGTGGCCCTCAACTGGCGACGGAATGTGTTTCTCTCATTCAAGGAGTCGCTGCATAACATTTCCCGTCACAGCCGCGCCACCACGGTGTCGATTCGAGTCAACGTCCTGCCGGACCGCATGGTGATTGAGATTTCGGACAATGGAGTCGGCTTTGATCCGGCTCTGGCCACGGACGGACTGGGCCGCACCAGTCTTGGGAAACGCCTGACGGAGCTGGGAGGCATCGTGGAATTCCTGAGCGCCCCCGGCTCCGGGACAACCGTCCGGATCGAAGCCCCGTTTCTGCGTCCGCGACCGCGCTGGATGAAATGGCTGCCCCGCGTTCTCACTCAATGGTAAACCGGCTGGTGCATTCCGCGTCTATCAGTCCGTTGAAAAATGCTATCCAAAGCAACCCGCCGCGTGAGCAAGGGGTTCTTGCTCGACGAATTCACCACTCTTTCGCCCTTGCTGACGCTGCGGGTTACTTTTTCAACGGGCTGATAGACCTCGCACGGTCGTGATTGAGTTGTTTGACCGCCAGCCGCAGGCGTGCGAGTTGCCCGCTTGACGCCTGCGCCTTCGGCTGCGGGTTCAACGATCAACGGTCTCATTCATGGCCGCGCGAAGAATACCTCCGGCTGGCCTGAAGACGGGACTGCGAACGGGGCTTCCGGCTATTGTGCGCGCCAGAGCACAGAGGCGACGCCTGAACGTCACGGGCGGAGTTGGCGAGCGGCGGATGAGGCGGTGTTCCGGCGGAGTGCGATGGCACTCGTGAGGTGAGACGATGGCGAAAGCGAAGCGGGCTGAAGAAGGGGATGATCCGAGCGGGCCGCCAGCGGTGGCGAGACTGCCGGCGGGAGTCACGCTCGGGCACGTGCTCGCGGGGCATACTCGCGTCGTGACGAGCGTGGCATTTGATCGGCAGGGCGGGACGCTCGCCAGCGGGAGTGGCGACACGACGGTGAATCTCTGGGACGTGGCCAGCGGCCGGCTGCTCCGCTCGCTCGATGGGCATAAGAACTATGTCAATAGCGTGGCGTTTGATCGGCAGGGCGGGACGCTCGCCAGCGGGAGTGGCGACACGACGGTGAAGCTCTGGGACGTGGCCAGCGGCCGGCTGCTCCGCTCGCTCGATGGGCACACGGCTGGGGTCGGCAGCGTGGCGTTTGATCGGCAGGGCGGCACGCTCGCCAGCGGGAGTGCCGACCAGACGGTGAAGCTCTGGGACGTGGCCAGCGGCCGGCTGCTCCGCTCGCTCGATGGGCACAAGAACTATGTCTTGAGCGTGGCGTTTGATCGGCAGGGCGGGACGCTCGCCAGCGGGAGTAGCGACGACACAGTAAAGCTCTGGGACGTGGCCAGCGGCCGGTTGCTCCGCTCGCTCGATGGGCACAAGGGCTCGGTCTACAGCGTGGCGTTTGATCGGCAGGGCGGGACGCTCGCCAGCGGAAGTGCCGACCAGACGGTGAAGCTCTGGGACGTGGCCAGCGGCCGGCTGCTCCGCTCGCTCGAAGGGCATACGGGATCGGTCGAGGCCATCGCCTTCTCGCCCGATGGGTCGCTGCTGGCTTCGAAGAGCGACGATGACACGATCCGGCTGTGGAGCTGCGCGACGTGGGAGACGGTCGCAGTCATCCCGGTGCCGACACACTCGACGTATTGGATTCCCGCGCTGGCCTTTCATCCCGACGAGCAGCGCGAGCGAGCGCTGCTGGCCACCGCCAGCTCGCCGCCGGATACGCCGGAAGACAAACGCTGCCGCGAGATTCATCTCTATGAACTGGACCTCGATGTGTTGCTGGGCCGTAGCACGGGCTCGCGGTCCGAGAGTGCCAGTGACGTAGGGTGGGACAAGCTCGATCAGAGCGCCGGCCCACCAGCACCAGCGCGCGGGGATCGGTGGGCCGGCGCGGCTGAGGCCGCTGGTCCCACCCTACAAAAGACGGTGCATTCTGCGACGGCGAAGATTGTGCTCGTGGGCGATTCGGGAGTGGGGAAGACCGGGCTGGGGTGGCGGCTGGCGCATGGGGAGTATCGCGAGCACGATTCGACGCACGGGCAGCAGTTCTGGGTGCTCAACCAACTGGCGACGACTCGTAAAGACGGCACGCAGTGCGAAGCGGTCTTGTGGGATCTCGCCGGGCAGCCCGACTACCGGCTGATTCACGCGCTCTCGATTCAGGATGCGGACCTCGCGCTGATCCTGTTCGACCCGACCAACAACCGCGATCCGCTGGGGAGCGCCGAGTACTGGCTGCGTCAGTTGCCCGCCGCCTGCCCGAAGATCCTCGTCGCCGCGCGCACCGATCGCGGCCATCCGGTGCTGACCGATCAGGAACTCAACGAGTTCTGCCGACGACAGGTGATCGCTGGCGGCTGGATCAAAACGAGTGCTCGCGAGAACGTCGGGCTGGATGAACTGCTGGAACGCATCCGGCAGGCGATTCCGTGGGACTTGAAGGAGGCGGTCTCGACCGACGCGGTCTTCAAGCGGATCAAAGATTTTGTGCTCGCGTTGAAAGAGAGCCGGACTCGCAAGCAGGTGCTCTTCACGGCGGAAGAACTTCGGAAAGCGATTCTCAAGAAATATCGCGGGAGGGCGAGGCTCCTGCCGAGCCGTGCGGACGAGGAGAGTCAGTTGGCGGATGCGGCTCGGCAGGAGCCTCGCCCTCCCGGTGTCGCAGAGCCGGTCGAAGACTTCACCGACGCTCAACTGCTGACAGCAGTCCGGCATCTGAGCAGTCAGGGTTTTGTGCGGATGGTGACGCTTTCGTCGGGCGAAG
>Ga0172376_10002399_pt1 | contig 22986 bp, 18 predicted proteins | sample Lak35m_FD_121114 | JGI IMG/M metagenome (GOLD analysis project Ga0172376, IMG submission 121114) | Freshwater microbial communities from Kabuno Bay, South-Kivu, Congo - kab_092012_35m | ecosystem: Environmental > Aquatic > Freshwater > Lake | place: Democratic Republic of the Congo: South-Kivu... | reverse complement strand
TCGGCCACCGCAGACATCTCAGACAGAATTTGATCGAGTGTCCGGCCTTGGCCAAGTTGCTCACCGACGTGTCGATTGCGACTGTGCCGACTGACACACGTCGTGATGAGATCACCGAGTCCAGCCAATCCAAAAAGCGTCGTTGGGTCTGCGCCGAGCGCCGATCCGAACCGCGTCATCTCTGCCAAGCCGCGCGTCATCAGAGCGGACTTAGCATTATCGCCAAGGCCCAATCCGTCACAGATGCCCACAGCAATCGCCAGGACGTTCTTCAAAGCACCGCCAAGTTCAACGCCGAGTGTGTCCTCATTGGTGTAAACCCGAAAACGATCCGTCGTGAAGACGTCCTGCACCTGGATGGCAGCAGCGAGATCATTCGACGCTGCGACGACACTACACGGCATCCGATTCGAAAACTCTTCGGCATGACTGGGCCCACCCAGCACGACAACGCGCGATGCATCGAGTACCTCGCGAATGATTTCACTAGGCCGCGCGAACGTCGCGTTCTCGATGCCTTTGATCACGCTGACCACGATCGGATTACCACTGACAAACGGTTTCACGGTCACCAGTCCGTCGCGCAAGAACGCGGTCGGAATCGCTGCAATAAGCATGTCTGCGCCTTGCACGGCCATGCCCAGATCCGAGCTGATGACCACTCCATCGGGAATGCGAATCCCGGGTAGAAGTCGGCGATTCTCACGGGTGCGGTGCATGTCGGCGACAAAGTCGGCATTTCGTGCCCACAGCGTGACATTGAGTCCCGAGCGATCGCCGAGCAGCACTGAACAACCTGTGCCCATGGCGCCGCCACCCAAAATGGTGATCTTCATCATGCGTCGATTCTGCTGGTCATTCCGGTCGTAGGGAGATCCCGGCAGCGAGTTTTTGATTGCTCGCCGTCGTCATTTGCCGGTGTCGAAAATGCGACCTAGGTTGAAGGCGATGGAGTGGCAGTGCGCCGCTCCCTTTGACGAGGTGTTTTCGTAGAACACTGCGGGCCAAACGCAGCGTCCTTCGGAGGATTCTTAATGCAAGCCGCAACCCTTCAACAGCCGCTCGAAGGCACCCAATTCATTGATCGTCGCCGCTCATTCGGTGGGCATCGCCCCGATGGTCCAGAGCGTCGCCAATTCCGTGATGGCAACATGTCGCTCGACCCACAAGTCCGCGAACTCCAAGACGCCATTGATGGCTACAAGCTGTCGAATCATCGACGCTTCATCACAACACAAGAGCTCTACGACGTCATTAACGAACTCGGCTATCGCAAGTTCGAATAACAACGGAGCGAGTCTAAGTGGCGACATTTCAACGCCGCCCTTTTCGTCCGCGCGGCTTTCTCTTCTGAGGCTTTGCGGGTTCATGCTCGCTTAACGAGACCGCGTTTCCGATCTGTTTCTTGAGCGGCATGATGCGGTCGCGAAGCTGTGCAGCACGTTCGAAGTCCAACTGCTCCGCAGCAGCCAACATCTCCGCTTCCAGTTCGGCGATGAACTCTTGAGTGATGTACGTCGCGTCGTCTTTCGTTCCAGACGACTCCTGTACGATATGTCGCGCGGCAATCTCTTCCTCAATGCCGCGACGAATCGCCTTCTTGATCGTCTCAGGTGTGATGCCATGCTCGGCATTGAAGGCCAGTTGCAATTCCCGACGACGACGAGTCTCCTCGATCGCCGTATTCATCGAGTCGGTCATGGAATCCGCATAGAGGATGACCATTGCGTTCACATTTCGAGCGGATCGACCAATCGTTTGAATCAAGCTCGTCGCACTGCGCAAGAAGCCTTCTTTGTCAGCGTCCATAATTGCCACCAAAGAAACCTCAGGAAGATCCAAGCCTTCGCGTAGCAAGTTCACTCCCACCACCACGTCGAACTTGCCTTCGCGTAGTTCACGCAGGATCTCAACGCGTTCAATCGCATCCAGTTCAGAGTGGAGCCACTTGCACTTAATGCCTTCTTCGGTGAAGTAAGTTGAGAGATCCTCTGCGAGCCGTTTGGTCAGCGTCGTGACGAGCGTGCGTTCGCCGACGGCAGTGCGTTTGCGGATTTCACCCATCAGGTGCTGTACCTGACCACGAGCCGGCACAACCTCAATTTGCGGATCAACAAGTCCCGTCGGTCGAATAATTTGTTCGACGATTTCACCCTGAGCCTGTTCCAACTCCCAATCCGCCGGAGTGGCACTGACGAAGATGGTCTGGCCACGCCGCTCGTTCCACTCGTCGAACTTAAGCGGGCGGTTATCGAGCGCCATCGGCAGTCGAAAGCCGTGCTCAACCAACGTTGTCTTGCGCGAGTTATCACCGGCCCACATCGCCTTAATCTGCGGAACGGTCACATGCGACTCGTCGACGATCAGCAAAAAGTCCTTCGGGAAAAAGTCAAACAGTGTGTCCGGCGGAGAACCGGGCGGACGGCCCGCCAAAGCTCGACTGTAGTTTTCGATACCAGGACAAAACCCCGTCTCTCGCAGCAGTTCGATGTCGTACCGGGTCCGTGCTTGTAGCCGCTGAGCTTCGAGCAACTTGCCCGCTTTCTTAAACTCGTCGAGCCGCTCATAAAGCTCCTTCTCGATCGCCAGCGCCGCTTCTTCGATACGACTTTGCGGCATCACGAAGTGCTTAGCCGGATAGATGTAGATGCTCTCGACTTTGCGGAGTTCTTCCCCCGTCAACGGATTGATGACCGCGATCTTCTCGACTTCATCGCCCCAGAGTTCGATGCGATAGGCGAACTCTTCGTAAGCCGGCCAAACTTCGATGACATCGCCACGCGCACGGAACTTTGCGCGAGCAAGTTCGAAGTCATTGCGGTCGTATTGAATGTCGATGAGTTTCAGCAGCATCTTGTCTCGATGCACTTCTTCGCCGACCTGCAGCGCGACCATCATCTCGTAATAGTCCTTCGGCGAACCCAAGCCATAAATGCAGCTCACGCTAGCCACAACAATCACATCGCGCCGCGCCGCGAGAGCACTCGTCGCCAGCAACCGCAACCGGTCAATCTCTTCATTAATCGACGAGTCCTTCTCGATGTAGATATCGCGCTGCGGGATGTAAGCCTCTGGTTGGTAGTAGTCGTAATAGCTAACGAAGTACGCCACCTGGTTGTGCGGAAAGAACTCCTTGAACTCGCCGTAAAGCTGCGCCGCCAATGTCTTGTTGTGTGACAGCACGAGGGTCGGACGATTCAACTGCGCGATGACATTCGCCATCGTGAAGGTCTTGCCCGAGCCAGTCACACCCAGCAGCACCTGACTGCGTTTGTCGTCATCGATCCCTTTGACGAGCTTTTGAATCGCTGCCGGCTGATCGCCACCTGTCGCGAACTCACTGACCAATTGGAAGAACGACATCGAGTGACTCGTACGAGAAGAACCAACCAACACACCAGCAGCGGTGACATTACCCGGAGCCGCTTACGCCTCTTGAAGATTCAAACTCTGCCGTCGGCATATGCCGAGGATCTAAACCGGATAGTTAATCTCGCGAACGTCATCCCGCAGATGCTTGAGTCGCAATTCAGGGTTTAACACCGCGATCAGCTCATCAGTCAGACGCTGCCGTTCATAGATCGCCTTCACGGCGTGCAACGGAACTGCGACTTCGAAGTACTCCTCGGCCCACTCTTGATAGGTTTCAGGCAACCCGTCGAACGGTAGCAATAAATACTCAGATCCATCTGGGTCTTCGTCGTCCGGCACCGTCACCGAACTGTGATGCCACGCGGGTTCTTGATAACCGCGCCACAAGCAGAACGTGACTTCGCTCGCCGAGAACGCAGCTTCATCAATGCAGTAGGCATACTCAGCCGGCAGCCCGCGATAATGCTCCAGCGGATCAATCCCGGCGGCCGCAGCCGGGCAGTCATGCACAAAACCTTTGAAGAAGCAGCCTTGCTTGTTGAACACAGCAAAGAACTCGTCGCCCTCGCCGTCACGCATGGACGCCATTTCCTCGCCGTCGCTCCAATGAGCATCGAATGAGTAGTAGCGGTAATCCCACTCGGGACAGAGAATCGCATCGAGCATCGCCATCGACCGCAACAATTCTCGCACTGCCGCCGCGTTTGGAAGCGATGTGAGATTCCGTGTTGAGATCGGTGACATTGTCATTTTCCTTACACATCGAGATCAGTGACATCGAGCGCATGCTTCTCGATGAATTCGCGACGCGGTTCGACGGTGTCGCCCATCAGGAGCCGGAACATCTCGTCGGCAGCGGCGGCGTCTTCCATTGTGACCTTAAGGAGCAGTCGCTTTTCACGGTCCATGCTGGTCTCCCACAACTCTTCGGGATCCATCTCACCTAGTCCTTTGAAGCGCGTGATCCGCAAGCCCTTCTCACCGAGCTTTCGCAATTGCGGGCCGAGGTCTCGCAAGGAAGTGAGCTTCGTCGCTCCGTCCTCATTGACAATCGAAAACGGGTAGTACGGCTCGCCGTTGCGATTTCCCGCCGGCAGCAAGTCTTTGAGCTTCACACCGTAAGATCGTAGTTGCTGCAACAGATCATTGATGGTGCGGACTTCATGCAGATCAAGCACCGCTAAGTGATCCTCGGGCTGTACAACTTTCTCACCTTCAATCGGTATTGCCACTTCAGCAGCGACTTTCAATTCACCACCACGTTTCTTCTCTTCAGCCCCAATGAATGCTTCGACCTCCTCCTTAGACGAGAACCAATGCTGCTCACGCCCAAGCAACACGCGATAGCGCGGCAAGTAACCATCGGCAGTGGCATACCGAGTCGCAATCTGTCGCAAGTCGATGCCGCGACGCTCCATGGCTTCCAGCGGTTCCTCCAACAAGCGAATGAGATCAACCAGCTTTCGCATGTGATCGCCGTCGAAAACCGTCCCGTCGTCCACATGCACCGAGCAGCCGTCTAAACCGAGTTCAAGTAATTGACCCATCATGGTGTCGTGGGTGTCGACGTACCGGACCTTCGCCTTCTGTTGCACGCGATACAGCGGCGGCTGAGCGATGTAGATGCAGCCGTGCTCGACGAGCCCACGCATGTGTCGGAAGAGGAAGGTCAACAACAAGGTGCGAATATGGCTGCCGTCGACGTCGGCGTCGGTCATGAGGATCAGCTTGCCGTAGCGCCGCTTGTTGATGTCTTCAAGTTCCGCACCCGGCGGGACTCCGATCGCTTTGAAGATGTTCGAGATCTCGGCGTTGTCGAGCACCTTGACGAGCTGCGCTTTCTCGACGTTCAGGATCTTGCCTCGCAGCGGCATGATCGCCTGAGTATTCGAGTCGCGACCTGTATCTGCCGACCCGCCTGCCGAGTCACCTTCGACGAGATACAGCTCCGTGTCATCGAGCGACTTGCTGCGACAATCACGCAGCTTGTCCGGCAGACCGGCTGATGTGAGCGTGCCTTTGCGTCGCACTAACTCGCGAGCCTTCCGCGCCGCTTCACGAGCTTCCGCCGCGAGCACCGCTTTGCTGCAAATGATCTTCGCGACTTGCGGATTCTCTTCGAAGAATTTGGTAAGACCTTCGTGAGCGATCGAGTTCACCACGCCTTCGACCTCACTGTTGCCGAGCTTCGTCTTGGTCTGACCTTCAAACTGTGGATCGGGGACTCGCACTGCGATCACGACGGTCAGACCTTCACGCAAGTCTTCGCCCGTCGGCACATAGTCTTTGAAGAGCTCCGCCTTCTTGCCGTAGTTGTTGACCGATCGCGTCAACGCAGACCGGAAGCCACTGAGATGCGTGCCGCCTTCGATGTTGTTGATGTTATTGGCGAAGCTCCGTACCAGCTCGCTATCGCGGTCGGTGTATTGCACCGCAACATCGACTTCGACGTTATGCTGCTCATCGCGACCTTGAATGCGAATGACCGCAGGAAACAACGCCGTATCTGAGCGATTGAGATGCTTTACGAACTCGGTGATGCCTTCCGAGTAACAGAACTCATCAGTTTGCCCGGTCCGATCGTCTTGAATCTTGACACGAATGCCTGCATTCAAGAACGCCAGCTCCTGCAAGCGTTTCGCAAGAATGTCGTAGGTGAACTTTGTGTCAGGAAAGATCTCGTGATCGGGTTTGAAAGTGATCTTCGTGCCCGTCGAATCGCTACTGCCGAGCCGCTGCAAGCCGTGCTTCATCACTCCACGAGCGAAGTCCATCGTCCAAACGTGACCTTCGCGCCGCACTTCGGCTTCGAGCCATTCGCTGAGCGCATTGACCGCCGTAATACCGACGCCGTGCAGCCCACCTGTTCCGGTCTTATAGCCGCCCTTGCGATCAAATTTGCCGCCTGCGTGAATCTCGGTAAGCACCACTTCCAGGGCCGAGCGGTTATCCATGTCCTTCATTTCGCCGACCGGAATACCGCGGCCGTCGTCGATGATCGAAACGCTGCCATCGGGATTGATCTTCACGAGCACCGACTTCGCATGGCCATTCACGGCTTCATCGATGCTGTTGTCAACGACTTCATACACAAGGTGATGCAGACCTCGTGGAGTCGTGTCACCGATATACATCGCTGGCCGAGTACGAATGCCCTCAATGCCTTTGAGAGCGCGAATGGAGTCCTGCGTGTACTCGTCCTGAGCCACTGGTTGAGAGATTGTTTCAGAACTCATGAGATTCCTTTCGAGATCGAGACCTTCACCTTACGGTTCCTTCTTCTTCAAATCCGTCCGCAGTTTGAACTTCAAATCGCGAATCTTCTGCTCGGGATATTTCGCTTGCAGCTTCGGAAGCAGCGTCAATCGGTGAAACGAATTGAGTTCCGCCAGCAACGCCGAGTTCGCCACACCGACTTCGAAGACCCCACGTTGCAGACAGATCACTTTTGTCATCGACGCGATCTTTTCGCCCGCGACTTCACGCCACGCGACGGCCAACTGAGTGACGCCTTGAGTCCGAGCCAATCCCCGCCGCGCAATCAATTCCGCTAAGGCTGTAGAAAGTGGTGTGGGGTCGGACATCAAGAGCCTTCTTGGAATGCTCGTCACAGCGTTCAAGTGATTCACACGTGTCATTGGGGAATCAAGCTAGGCGAGATCACGGGAAATCATCCCGATCGCCAGCCGCTACTGATCCCGGCTCAGCGGCATGACCACGTACTTATAGCCATCATCCGTGGTCAGTACCGCGGGACTCTCGCCGTCAATCAGGTTCAACTTCATGGCCGAACCGTTGTCGAGAATCCTCAAAAAATCAGCGACAAACTTCGGGTCGAACGTGATCGATAACGGACCACCGTCGTAGGAGATGGGCAGCTCAATCCGCGATTGACCAATGTCTGCCGCGCGGCTGGAAAGCATCAGTTTGCCGTTCTCAAAGATGAAGTCGACACCGCGGCTCTCTTCGTTGGTGACGATCTGAGACTGTCGCACCGCCGCATAGAACGGGCCAACAACCATATCGACCGAGGATGTGAAGCTGGTTGGAATGACGTCCGCATAACGCGGAAAGCGGCCTTCAACCAAGCGGCTGTAAATCGTCGTGCCTCCGCACTTCACGAGCACATGATTGGTGTGAATTGAAACCAGCACCGGATCTTCATTGTCCGGCAATGACCGTTCGATAAGCCCCATCGCCTTGGAAGGGACAACTGGCATCGTGTTCTCGACTTTCGCATCACCGATTGCTTGGCAGGCACCGCTCATCACTGCGAGGCGTCGACTATCTGTTGCGGCGAGTGTCATCTTTTCGCCGGCGAGTTCGACCAAGATGCCGCCGAGTGCATAACGAGCACTCTCCGTATCCGTCGCGAAGATCGTTCGGCGGATCATGTTTTTGAAAGTACTGGCCGCAACCGTGAAGTAAGCCGCATCTTCAAACCCTGCGACATTGGGGAACTCGGTAGGATCTTCGGTCGACAGATTGAAGTCGCTATGAGCACCGCGCAGCACCAGGGCATGTTCCGTCGCGTGGAGTTCGACGTGTTCGTCTGGCATTTCACGAAGAATCTGGACGGCCCGTGCTGCAGGCAGCAGGACTTCGCCCGTTGATTCCGTCTCAACATTTGCGACGTCTTGCCGAATCCCGATTTCTTGGTCGGTACCAATCAGCACCGTCTTACCACCGTTCACGGTGAGCTTGATGTTTTTGAGAATCTCTTTGGGAGTTCGTGAAGGCACGACACCGCTCACGGTGAGCAATGCGGCGGTCAAAGTGGGGCGATGGCACTTGAGCAACATGAAAACGTCATCCGTGAAACTAGAGAAAGAAAACTAAAACACAGCAGTAGTATTTGGGCGCGACCGTATGCTGTGACTTGGAGTTAGCGAGTCGACGGAAGCGGAGAATAGGCCAGAATTTAGGCCCAAACAAACGACCCAGAACTGTGTTGAAAAGTGGTTCAAACCGAGTTGATGTGTCGTTCAAGCCGTGTGGCCTGATGTGGTTGAAAACGATCTTGCCGCGAGGTTGTGTTCGTAACCCACCGAGTCATCATCAATCGACTACCGATGATCGACGAGTTTTCGACAGAGCGATTCAGATCGAAAGTGACCGGGCCGCCTCGCACGGTAGTTTAGCCGAATTCTGCTCGAATTGATCCTCGGCGAGCCTGTTTGCTCGTCTTCTTTCTGTGTTTCAAACACATTGAAGAGGGCGGCCAAACGCGTGGCAGAGAGAGCACAGAGTTCATCTCCAACAGGATGCGCGACCAAGGACAATCCGTGACTCATTCCCGTCAGCCCAATCGTTTGCTTCAAGAAACCAGTCCGTACCTCCAGCAACATGCTTACAACCCAGTCGACTGGTTTCCGTGGGGTGATGAAGCCCTGGCCCGAGCCCGTGAACTCGATCGTCCAATCTTTCTGTCGATTGGCTACAGCGCGTGCCACTGGTGTCATGTGATGGAGCATGAGAGCTTCGAGAACTCGGATATAGCCGCTGTCATGAATGAGCACTTCGTGTGCATCAAGGTCGATCGCGAGGAGCGACCGGATCTCGATCAGATCTATATGACCTCGGTGCAAATTATGACCGGGCACGGTGGTTGGCCGATGTCTGTTTTCTTGATGCCGGACCTCAAGCCGTTCTACGGCGGGACGTATTGGCCGCCTGAGCCGCGGATGCGGATGCCCGGCTTTAAGCAAATCTTGATGGCAATCAGTGAGGCTTGGCGTGATCGTCGCGTCGGTCTGGAAGAAAACGCGAAGGAATTGACCGATCGCATTCGTGACTCCAGTGGGATGCTCGACGAGCCAACGTCGTTGACAGATTCGTTATTGAGAAATGCCGAGCGCGGATTGATTCGCGTGGCCGATCGCACGAATGGCGGTTTTGGAGGCTCGCCGAAGTTTCCGCACCCGATGGACCTGCGCGTGTTGCTACGGAGTTGGAAACGGTTCGGGAACCGCGAAGCCCTTGATGTTGTGACGTTGACGTTGGAGAAAATGTCGCAGGGCGGCATCTACGATCATTTGGGTGGTGGGTTTCATCGGTATTCAACCGACTCACAATGGCTAGTCCCGCACTTTGAAAAAATGCTTTACGACAACGCGCTGCTCGCGCCGTGCTATCTCGAAGCGTGGCAAGCAACTGGTCACGCCGATTACCAGCGCGTGGTGCGCGAGACGCTCGATTATGTCTTGCGCGAGATGACGCAACCTCAAGGCGGCTTCTTCAGCACGCAGGATGCCGATAGCGAAGGCGTCGAAGGCAAGTTCTTTGTCTGGTCTGCAGACGAAGTGCGAAAGCTGCTCGGAGCCGACGATTTTCCAGTTTTCGCGTCTTGCTATGACGTGACGACCCACGGCAACTGGGAACATCACAACATCCTCAACCGTCCGAAGTCACACGCGCAGGCGGCGAGCATGTTGGGAGTGGAACCGGAGCAACTTGCCGCCACGCTCGCGCGGTGTCGCCAGAAACTGTTTGATGAGCGGTCCCAGCGGATCGCACCCGGACGCGATGACAAAGTGTTGGTCAGTTGGAACGGCATGATGATCTCGGCGCTGGCACAAGCGGCGTTGGTCCTTAATGAACCGCGATACCTTGAGGCTGCTGTTCAAGCGGCGGACTTCATCGTCACTCAGATGCGCGACGACAACGGACGTTTGCTACACGCCTTTAAAGATGGTCGCGCGCGGTTCAATGCGTACCTCGATGACTATGCGTGTTTGATTGATGGCTTGATTGATCTCTATCAAGCGACCGCTGCTGAGCGCTTTGTGGACATCGCGATCGAACTTGCGTCGCGGCTGATCGAACAGTTTCACGACGGTGACGAAGGTGGTTTCTTCTACACCTCGAACGATCACGAACAGCTCATCGCGCGGACGAAGGATTCGCAGGACAACGCCACACCGTCCGGCAACGGTATGGCGGCATACGCGTTACTCAGGCTTGGGCGGCTCACCGGTCGCACCGATTTGAGTCGTTACGGCGAGCATACTTTGAATGCGATGTCCGGCCAGTTGGCGCGTTCGGCGATGGCCAGCGGGCAAGCGTTGATGGCGCTCGATTTCTTGATCGGTCCGACCTACGAATTGGTTTTTGTCGAGAGTCCAGATGCCGCTGCGAACTCGTCCGCGATGAACGCTTTGCAAACCGGATTCATTCCAAACAAGTTGTTGATTCACGCTGCGACCGCGCGACGTAATCTCGCCGAAGTCACGACAGGTAAGACGTTGATTGGCGACCAGCCAACGGTCTATCCGTGTCAGTTGGGAGCCTGCCAAAGGCCGCTCGCGGGAACCGCTGCCATCAGGGATTGGGCGCGCGGTTGAGCGCCCAGATCACTTGCTCGTGGTTACTTGGCATCCGGCACGATGAAGCTCAGATGCAGCTCGCAGTGCCGCAGGGTCAGCATGACCCATTCTTCCCGAGTCATCTTGCCCAAAAACGGATGCGGGTGCCGGGGCAGTTCGGAGCTGAACCGTCCCACGGCGCGGCGGAGATGCTCGGCGGCGGTCTCGAGATCGATGTCGGGTGCGGGCATCAAATCACGAGCACCTTTCGGCAACTTAAAGCCGGCTTTCATCCGTGAAGTGAGCAATGAATTCTTCCTGAATGGAGCGATGAAGGTTCTCGCGAACCATGGAGCTTTGAATTGCATGCCGTCGAATGCGCCGTCAATCGCCAGAGCTAAGTGCTCCAAGATTTCTCCGGCAGTCCATTGGCCGACAGTGATGTAGGTGCCGGAGAGGACTTGATCGACGTCGTCGAGGATTTCAGACAGCACCGAGAAGCGAACGGTGCGGCGAGCGGGTTGAGTCGCAGTCGTCATGGTTGCCATTCATGTCATCAAGAGAGCGGGCATTGAGTGCGGTAGGAGAGCTTAGATCGCCTGCAGGCAACTTTCACTTTGGAGCACAGCGATTCTCCCCTCGCCCCTTTGGGGAGAGGGGGCGGGGTGAGGGGTTGTCACGGTCGAGCCGGATACCACTCAGCCTTTCGCTCGTCTTTCCGAAAAGTGGAAGGGAACCAAACCCGCAATGCTCAATGATCCTGTGGCGATTCTTCTGAGGCCATTGGCGGGCGAGTTCCCAGGAATTGGTAGTACGTACAAGGCAGTTTGCCGTTGTAGATCTTCCGCCGCCGAGTCGCGTGTCGATTCACGATCCGTTCGAAGCCACCATGCGTCGTCAGTACGAAGTACGACCAGTCTGGTAAGAATTCCCACACTTCACCCAGATCGTGATACAGCCGCTCGACGTCCGGCAGATCGCCGCTGCGTTCGCCATAGGGTGGGTTGCTGATCCAACAGCCGAAGCGGTTCGACGACTTGAAGGTTTCGCAGCGCGCCTGACTGACGCGAATGCAGTCTTCGACACCGGCTTGTCGCACATGATACCGCGCCAAACTGAGTACCTCTGCATCGATATCTGACGCGAGCAATTTCTCCGTGGGAGCGGGCTGAATGAGTGCTTGCGCTTCGTCCCGGAAATTGCGCCACAGCGCACGATCAAGCTGCGGCCACTGACTGGCTGCGAATTCGCGTTTCAACCCCGGAGCGACGTTCTTGGCGATCAGTGCGGCTTCGATTGGAATCGTACCGCTGCCACAGCAGGGATCTGCAAAGGGTCGTTCCGGGCGCCAGACGCTCAATTGCACGAGCGCTGCTGCGAGTGTTTCGCGTAAGGGAGCTGTCGCCGTCAGCTTGCGATAGCCGCGTTTGTGCAATCCATCGCCACTAGTGTCGATTGTCAGCGTCGCGTCGTTTTTCAGGAGCGAGATTTCGACGGCATACGTGGGCCCAGTCTCAGGGATCCATCCCAGCCCGTAGGCGCGTTTCAGACGCTCGACGATGGCTTTCTTGACGATGCGCTGGCAGTCGGGTGTCGAATGCAACATCGACTTCACCGAGCGGCACGAGACCGGGAACTGACCGTCGCTCGGGATCCACTCTTCCCAAGGCAACGCCATCGTGCGATCGAAGAGTTCTCCGAAGTCGTGTGCCGGAAACTGTCCGAACACGAGCCCCACTCGTTCCGCAGAACGCAGCCACAAGTTGCTACGGCAAATGGCCTCCATCGGACCTTTGAAGAAGACGTGCCCATCGATGTTGTGTTGATCGGTGTAGCCCAGGGCTTGCAACTCTCGACTGACAACAGCTTCGAGCCCGAAGCTGGTGGTGGCGACAAACTGAAGTGGATCAGACGGCATCGGGAAGCATGACTTTCTTGGGGGAGCACTCCGGCTTGCCGGAGCTTTCCAGGAGTCGACTACGGCTGTTTAAGTGCCGCGTCGATCGCTTTGTCGAATTCGTTGGCGATGTCGATGTCGAATGGTTCGTCGGGTATTTGAGCGTCGTCGGCTGCTTCTTGGGCTTTCGCCAAGAAGGCGCGGACTTCGTCGTCGGTCATCTTTTGTTTGATCTTTTTGCGATCATCGCCCTCGTCACGCATCACATGCTGCAGGACTTCGTCTTGTTTTTGAGGAGCAATTTTTTCCTCGAACAGTCCGCGTCCGAAGCGTTCCAGTGTCCGATGCGCGGCGGCCTTTTCGTCCGCATCAAGCCCCGACGGTTTGACATACTGATTCTCTGCGCTTTTCACGAGCGCGATCACGATCAGCGGACTCTGCGCAACCTTTTCGATAATGCCGCCAATCTGTTCTTTCGAGAGGCGGCCTGCTTTGAAGTCCTCGGCCAGTGCATTCAGGCGTTTGCGAATCCGCTCTTTACCTTCTTGAGGGATCTCGGACTGATCGACTGCCTGCATCGCGAGTTCGACCGTGAAGTTCGACACAAAAGTCCGCCAGTTGAGCGCGATGACGACGGCAATGACGACGCCCACGATCGCGATCAGGACTGCCGCCACCCCACAACCAATCGCCGCATTACGGCAGCCTCGATTTTGAGCGTTTGAATTGACTGAACCGACATCGTCGGCGGGATCAACAAGCACCGGAATCACTTCCTCCGGATTGACCTGCTCACTCATCACAACTCTTTCCTCAAAAATCAGCTCGACGTCTCTGGCCGCGACGGCCCGGCTTATCGCCGGAGTGATAGGGCAACGCGTTCGCGAAGTCCCGCGACGCCCGCTCGGGCCCGTCTGCTCTTTGTGCCTTCGTCTGAAAAGGCATGGGAATAGGAGCCAACAGAGGGAGCAGTGAGGGACCAGGGGCTTGAATTCAGAGACTCACTTCAGGCCCTCAAGTGGCTCTCTCGTGAGAGCGGTCGGCACTGATGCTCAACAAAGAACGCCGCTCCGAAACCGGAGCGGCGTTCTTGTTTTCGTAGGTCACTCAGCCGCTCTTGGAGCGGCGATCGCAACTTACTTCGCGACGCTGTTAATCGTCTTCAGGATGCGAGCGACGATCTTGTAGGGGTCGCCTTGCGAGTTCGGACGACGATCTTCGAGGTAGCCCTTGTAAGCATCGTTCGCGACGAAGCTATGAGGAATACGGATCGAAGCACCGCGGTTCGCAACACCGTAGTTGAACTTGTCGATGGACTGAGTCTCGTGCAGACCCGTCAAACGCAAGTGGTTGTCAGGACCGTAAGCCGCGATGTGCTCGTCCTTGTACTTGTCGAAAGCAGCCATCAACTTCTCGAAGTAAGCCTTGCCACCGACTTCGCGCAGATGAGCCGTCGAGAAGTTGGTGTGCATGCCGGACCCGTTCCAGTCCACGTCCTTACCGAGCGGCTTGCAGTGCCAGTTGATGTCGACACCGTATTGCTCGCAAATACGGAGCAACAAATAACGAGCCATCCACATGTCGTCACAAACCTTCTTGGCGCCCTTGCCGAAGATCTGGAATTCCCACTGACCCTTCGCCACTTCGGCGTTGATGCCTTCCAGTTCGATGCCGGCATCAAGGGTGATGTCGATGTGCTCCTCGGCCAACTGACGAGCGAGGTTGCCGCAGTTCTTGTAGCCCACGCCCGTGTAGTACGGACCTTGCGGAGCCGGATAACCCTCAGCCGGGAAGCCCAGCGGACGGCCGTCTTGATAGAAGAAGTACTCTTGTTCGAAACCGATCCACAGATCAGCGCTGTCGTCGCAGGTGGCGCGGAAGTTTGAGACGTGTGGCGTGCCATCCGGATTGAGGACTTCGCACATGACGAGGAAGCCATTGATGCGAGTGCTGTCTGGATAGAGAGCAACGGGCTTGAGCAAGCAGTCCGAGTTCTTGCCTTCGGCTTGTTGGGTCGAGCTACCGTCGAAGCCCCACATCGGGCAGTCCGCAGCGGAACTGGGTTCCTTGCTGACGATCTTGGTCTTGCTGCGGAGATTCGGCTCCGGCAGATAACCGTCCAACCACACATACTCGAGCTTAAATTTGGAAGCAGATGACACTTGAAGATCCTTGTTAGAGGCGAGGAAGACGAATTCAAAACCAGTCCCTTCCGGGGACACATCATCGAGCACCGAGGACTTTCAACCGACGCTCAGAAATCTTTGGCACTGAGTGACCGGCCATCGCAACTCGGTCTGGTCTCAGCGTTGTCGGGAAGTCGCTCCACAAAGCCGCTCACGCGCATCCCTGCGGATCGGGCGGTCCGCAAAAGTTTTTCGATATCGGGCGAGCGCTCCTTTCTGTGAATTCGACGGACAGACGACCAATGCTTGAGGGGAAGGCAAACGTGCCCGTGCCTCAGGCATGCGTGAAGGTCGCATGACCGGCTATCGCGTTGTTCAAGGCCTGTTGGCGAGTGTCGCCGCAGGGGCGAAAGTTGCTGCAAACCTACGAAAAACGCCGTGTTTCTTGAGGTGCGGCTGAGTCTTCAGCCAACTCACGGCGACCTCTCGACGCGGAGCCTGACCGCATCGGCGAGAGACGTGAGTGACACCCGATCCGAAAAAGCAATGGCTGTGCCAGCGATGTCTCAGCGCGGCTGACCAAGTCTTCAAGGACGTTCGACTACGGTCATCGGGCTAGCTGGTCGCGACAACGGGGCGGGAGCATACTGGTGCTCATTTTCGAATTCTATTGAGGTCGAAAGAGGTTCCCTCATGACGCTTTTTGGTCAGACAGCCTTCGTCACCGGAGCAGCACGCGGAATTGGTCGTGGTTGTGCAATCGCTCTGGCGCGAGCCGGAGCAGATGTTGTCATCAATGATTTGCAGCGCACTGCCGACGTCGAGCAAACGCTCGCCGACATCCGCGCTTTGGGTCGCTCGGCAGAACTTGTCGAAGGCGACATCTTTGACCGTGCTGCCTGCGAGCGAATGGTGGCGCGGGTCATCGAGCAACTCGGCCGAATCGATATCCTCGTCAGCAACCCCGCGTTCTCGCGCCGCGCGGACTTTGTCGATGCCGATCCCGCGCAGTTCGAGGCAGTTGTCAAAGGCACGTTGCTCGGCGGATTTCATGTCAGTCAGCTTATCGCGCGGCACATGATCGAGCGCGGCGGTGGCGGCAAGATAGTCTTCATCTCGAGTGTGCATGCCGAGATCCCCTATGTCCGCAGCGCGGCCTACAACGCGGCCAAGGCGGGGCTCAATCACATGGCCAAAACTCTCGCGGCGGAAGTCGTGCAGCATCGCATCAATGTGAATGTCATCGAGCCCGGCTGGATTGACACTCCCGGCGAGCATGCGACCTTCGGCTCGGCCTTCATTGCTGAGCAAGGTCCCAAACTTCCCTGGGGCCGCCTCGGTACGCCGGACGACATCGGCAAAGCCGCCGTGTTCCTGTCATCCGCCGATGCGGACTACATCACTGGCACGACACTCGTGGTCGACGGTGGGTTTCTGCTGAGAGCCGCGTTGCCGCTGCGCTGATCAGCAGAGTCAGAATGTTCTCAAGAGACCTGCGGCACCGCTTGCCTACGCAAACCAAACGCCCCTCATAGAATTGCCCGCGATCTACGACCGACTTTTGTTCCTCGACTGTGAAGGCATTGTGATGGACTTTGAAAAGCGGCTTGAAAGTGCGATCCAGCGCGGGCAGCGGCAACGCTCGGCTCAAGGTGCTGCCGACGCCGCGCGCGCACTTAGCGAAGAAGAACTCCGCAACTTGCATTCGTCCGCACGCATCAACTTGTCCGAACACATCGAGGCGGGACTAAAGAAGCTGGCCGATCATTTTCTCGGCTTTCGCTTCGAAACCATTCTCGACGACACCGGCTGGGGCGCCCGGATCAGTCGCGATGACGTCGCATTCGGCCATTCTCGTTCTGAGCCCGCAGCCAAGCGCAGTGCGACCTCATTCGTCACCGAATCGATCACCACACGCCGCGCCGAGAACTACTACAGCCGCTTTCAAATGGTCGTGAAGCCGTACTCCGAGAAAGCCAAGATCGTCGAGATCGCCGCCAAGGGCACGATCCGCAACAAAGAAGTGCTGACGCGCAGCCACTTCCACTTGCTAACCGAACTCAATGAGCGTGCCTTAGCCGACTCGCTCGACAACTGGATGATTCAGTACGCGGAGAAATTCGCCGCTCAGGAATAGCCCTTATCGAGACTGCGGCGCGTCATCAGCACGCTTCATCGCCGCCTCAACATCACGTTCACACCACTCATTCAGGAACCCTTCATGAGCCGCGAAGCCAATCTGCAACGAGTTCTCAATACCGGCATTGTCTCGATCATCCGCGCGAAATCGGGCGAGCAACTCGTCAACGTTGCGAAGGCGCTGTACGAGGGCGGCATCGATGTCATCGAGGTCACATTCACGGTGCCGGGAGTGCTCGACATCATCGCGGCGGTCAAGAAGGAACTCGGCGATCGCATCCTCTTGGGAGCAGGCACGGTGCTTGATACCGAGACGGCTCGCGCGGCGATCTTGGCCGGTGCCGAATTCATCGTGACGCCGACCGTGAACCCCGACGTCATCAAGCTCTGCAATCGCTACAGCAAAGTGATCATGCCCGGCGGCTTCACTCCGACCGAAATCCTGACCGCCTGGGACGCCGGCGCGGACATCGTGAAAGTCTTTCCCGCCGACATCGGCGGCCCGTCGCTCCTCAAGGCAATCGCGGGCCCATTGCCTCAAGTGCGACTGCTGCCGACCGGCGGAGTCACGCTCGACACACTGCCGTCCTTCATCAAAGCCGGAGCCTGCGCGGTCGGCCTCGGTTCGGCACTGGTCGAAGCGAAAGCCGTCGAGTCCGGCGACATGGCCCGCATCAAGTCGCTCGCCGAGCAATACGTCGCCCTGCTGAAGAAGTCGCGGCAGGAGCTGAAGTAGTCGTAAGCGGTATCAGCTCCTATCCAGGTGACACAGAGAGTTGGTCACGCGAAGGCGCGGAGTCGCGAAGAGAACACTTCCGGCTCGCTCTACTTCGCGCCTTCGCGTGAGCTTTATTTGGGGAGAGCGCAGGCTTTTGAATGCTGGCCGTGCCATCAACAATGGCCGCAGCGTCGCGCTTGGCTCGGTCTCAGCCTGCTTTCACCCGGAGGAATCATGATGGTGTCGCTGCGTCAGACTGCGTTGTGGATGTTGCTCACGCTCGTTGGCCCCATCGTCGCTGCGCAGGCAGCCATCGAGCCCGTCGTGAAGGTCGAGCGGCAGCCTCTGATCTCCGCGACCGAACGGCTCATCGAAGCACTGACGTATGTCGGTGCTCCGCTCAATGAGAAGGACCTCGCGGCCATCAAGGCGGCGACGATGGAGAAGCAAGATGTCGACGCGGTGCTCGGCATTCAGAAGGTGCTCGATCCGCATTGTCTCGCCTTCATTCACATCAACCCCGAGAGCCGCGTGAAGCTCGAAGAGGGGCCGGTGAAGAAGGAGTTGATGCAGCAAGGCTGGCGCACCTTCTTGGTCAAAGTCGCGAACGAGTCCGGGAGCAACGCGGTGTTGCAGCCCGATAGCCCGAACATCGCACCGCTCTATCAACGCGGTAAGGGAGCCCGTCAAAAGCCGAAGACCGACGAGAAACTCGTTGATCCCGAGGACGTCCCGGCGCGGTTCCTTGATTGCATCGTCTATGACGGACAGCCGCTAAAGAAGACTCTGTCGGGGCTCGCGCTGGAGTACCGCATCGTCCAGCTTTACTCGCGAGACGTCGGACGCAGAGAAGCGAAGCTCGGCTTTCATATTGGCACGGGCACGCAAGACATCGGCTTTCGCAACACCGTGCCGATCCTCTTTAACTGCGTGCCGGCGGTCGAAGTGGTGCTCGATGTGAAAGACACCGACGGCTCGCCGACAACCGCTGCGTTCGTCATCCGCGACGACAAAGGCCGCGTCTATCCGAACCCCGCGCGGCGGCTCGCTCCCGACTTCTTCTTCCACAATCAGGTCTATCGAGCCGACGGTGAGAGCGTGCATCTCCCGCCCGGTGATTACTCGGTCGAGATCTCGCGCGGGCCGGAATACCTCACGACGACGCACTCGCTGAAGGTGAAGGACGGCGTTGTCAGTCAGAAGGCATCGTTCCCGCTCAAACGTTGGATTCAACCGACGAAGCGACAATGGTTTTCCGGCGACCATCACGTTCACGCCGCCGGGTGTGCTCATTACGACAGCCCGACCGAAGGTGTGACTCCGAGTGATATGATGCGACATATACTCGGTGAGGATTTAAATGTCGGCTGCGTGCTGACATGGGGCCCGTGTTGGTATCACCAAAAGCAATTCTTCGAAGGCAAAACGTCCGCGCTGTCTCGTCCGACGAACTTGATGCGCTATGACGTCGAGGTCTCCGGCTTCCCCTCATCGCACGCCGGTCACTTGTGTTTGCTACGTCTCAAAGAGGACGACTACCCAAATACAAAGAGCATCGAAGACTGGCCGAGTTGGACGTTACCCGTCCTGAAGTGGGGTAAAGAGCAAGGCGGAGTCGTCGGGTATAGTCACAGCGGTTGGGGACTCGCGCTGCCCGACTACGGCCAAAACGGAGAGCGTCTCCCGTTAATTACCTACCCGCCAAAACCCGGTCAGCAATCCGGCCGCGCCGCCGACAAGCTCCCTGATTACGCAATGCCGCCGTTCGATGGCATCGGAGCGAACGAGTATATTGTCACCGTCGCGCACAACGTCTGCGATTTCATCTCGGCAGTTGATACCCCGGCCATTTGGGAACTCAATATCTGGTATCACACTTTGAACTGCGGGCAACGAACCGTCATCAGCGGCGAAACCGACTTCCCATGCATCTACGGAGACAAAGTCGGCCTCGGTCGTATCTATGTGAAACTGCAGCCAAAAGAAGAGCTGACGTTCGACAATTGGGTATTAGGAGTGAAAGACGGTCGCTCCTACTGCGGCGACGGCCGCAGCCATTTGTTCGACTTGAAAGTTGATAACGTCGAACCCGGCCAACCCGGCACCGACGGCAAGCTAAGTCAGCTCAATCTCACCGCGCCTCGCAAAGTAAAAGTGACCTGCGAAGCCGCCGCCCTGCTCGAAGAAAAACCGACCGCTGCGACCGAAGCGATCCGCAATCAACGGCTCGACCAAAAGCCCTATTGGCACATCGAGCGTTGCCGCATCGGCCAATCGCGCAAAGTGCCCGTTGAATTAATACTCAACGGCTACCCGATCGCGAGAAAAGAAATCGAAGCCGACGGCTCTTTGCACCCGCTGAGCTTCGAAGTCGAAATCCCCCACTCCAGTTGGCTCGCCGTCCGCATCTTGCCGTCGGCTCACACAAACCCCGTCTACATCGAAGTCGCCGGCAAACCCATCCGAGCGAGTAAACGCAGCGCCGAATGGTGTATCAAAGCCGTAGAAACCTGCTGGCTGAAAAAGCGAAACGCCATCCGAACCCCGGAACGCGAAGCCGCCCAATCCGCGTATGACTTTGCTGCGGCTGTCTATCGAAAAGCCCTCGCCGAAGCGGTTACTGAGTAATTCCCTGGAGTACTCCGTCAAGCTGGAGCACTCCAAGTGTTTGCCGTTTTATGTGCGGCTGAGAGACGGCCAGTTTCGTTTTCTCAAGTCAGCACGAAGTCTGCATCGTTCGTCGCTTAGGGGATGCCGTAAGAATTTGATATGAATGCACCGCCCCTCAGATACCGAATCTGAAGGTGCTCCAGTGCAGCAATGACCGTCGCGATAGCCGCTTCACTCGTCATCAAGGAGCACTCCTGCGTCGCAGTAATGGTCGGCGTCATTCAGTCACTGGGCGATGGCGAGTCGGCGGCGGACTTTTTTTCGACTTGCTCGTCGGTGAATTCAGGAGATGCCGCCCGAATGCCATCGCGCATCAAGCTCAGGCAGCGATCGAACAACTGCAGACCCTCCATCATGCGTTCGTCGATCGACATCTTTCGCGCGCGACGCACCTTTTCGGGCCTGACGTCGGTCATGACAGGTCTCCATTGTGGCTGGCGAGGAGACGCTTAGGCCGCGTTGTCTTCAGCCAATTGGCGCTGTCTGAGCAGGTAGAGCACTGCCATGCGTACCAACAGGCCGTTAGTGACTTGATCCAGAATCACCGAATGCTTGCCGTCAGCCACTTCGGGAGTCAGTTCAACGCCGCGATTGATCGGGCCAGGCGCGAGGATCAGCACATCTTTCTTGGCTTTGCGGATGCGGTCACCGTTCATGCCAAAGAAGTGCGCGTACTCGCGGATGGATGGGAAGTATGCGCTGCGTTGTCGTTCGAATTGGATGCGCAGCAAGTTAATGACATCGGTTTCGGAGAGGACTTCGTCGAGGCTGTTAGAAACTTCGACACCCAACTCGGTCACGTGTGACGGGATCAACGTCGATGGGCCGCAGACGATGACGCGCGCACCAAGTTTTTTGAGTCCCCAGATGTTGGATCGCGCGACGCGGCTATGCAGGATGTCGCCGACTAATGTCACTGTTAGCCCCGAGAGGTCTCCGCGATGCTCGCGGATTGTGAAGATGTCCAGCAGTCCTTGTGTCGGGTGCTCGTGCGTGCCGTCTCCAGCGTTGACCACGCCAGCCTTGAGATGCTTCGCGAGCAAGTGCGGAGCTCCCGAACTGCTATGTCTCACGACAACAAGGTCGACGCCCATTGCCTCAATGTTCCGGGCCGTATCGACGAAGGTCTCGCCTTTCGAGACGCTGCTGCCCGAAGCCGTGAAGTCAACGGTATCAGCGCTCAAGCGTTTGGCTGCGAGGCTGAAGCTCGTCCGCGTCCGTGTCGATGGTTCGAAGAAGAGGTTCGAGACGACGGTGCCCGAGAGTGCTTTGAGCTTGGTCTCACCTTCGGCCGCGAGTCGTTTGAACTCGGCAGCTTGATCGAGAATTTGTGTGATCTCGGCGGCGGACAATTCTTGAAGACCGAGAAGATGTTTGCGGGTCCAAACGGGAGTCGCTGATCGTTCCGTTGTCGTCGCAAGAGACATAGCACCCTCTTAGTCGTTGGAGATTCGCATACCGTCGTCCGGGCGGTTCGAAAGGTGGGGAACCATATCGTCTGGATGTCGAACGCGCCAGAGAACGGGTTGCGAGGTTTCGGCATCAAGCCCGACGCATTGTTAACGGCGTTCTCGTTTTTGACGGTTGTGGATCTCTTCTAATCGCTGCTTCAACGTCGCCTCGAACCCACGATCAACGGGGCGGTAGTAGTGACGTTCGATACCCAGATAATCTTGATCGACCCAGCCATCTTTCGAACGATGCGCGTACTGGTAGCCGTCTCCATGTCCAAGTCGCTGAGCTCCTTTGTAATGCGCGTCTTGAAGATGAGCGGGGACGGGTAACACCGCATGTGTGCGGACATCGTTCAAGGCTTCATCAATGGCGACATAAGCCGCGTTCGATTTTGGTGCCAACGCCACATACGTCGCTGCTTGAGACAAGATGATGCGGGCTTCAGGCATGCCGACAAACAACGTCGCCTGTGCTGCGGCATTGGCCACCAATAACGCTTGAGGGTCCGCATTGCCGACGTCCTCAGCGGCCGCGATCACGATTCGTCGCGCCAAGAACCGCGGATCTTCTCCGGCTTCGAGCATCCGCGCAAGCCAGTACACAGCCGCGTCAGGGTCACTGCCGCGCATGCTTTTGATCAGCGCGCTGGCGGCGTCGTAGTGAGTATCGGTGTCGTAACGCACCGCCTTCTTTTGAATTGATTCTTGAGCGACTCCTAAGTCGATCGTCCCGCCCATCATCGATGAAGCAGCGATCTCCAGTGCTGTGAGGGCGTGCCTCACGTCGCCGTCAGAGATCTCGGCGAGGAAGTCGAGAGCTTCATCTGTCGCTTGAACAGACAGCTTGCCGAGTCCACGTTCGCAGTCTGTTAACGCTCGCACGAGAACGCGTCGTACGTCGCTCGCTGTGACCGGCTTGAATTCAAAGATCTGACTGCGACTCACCAACGGCGAGACGAGCGAGAAGAACGGATTCTCGGTCGTCGCTCCAATGAGACGCACCACTCCTGCTTCAACGTCAGGCAAGAGGACGTCTTGCTGCGTGCGGTTGAAGTGGTGCAGCTCATCAATAAAGAGCAGCGTGCGTCGACCGAGGTTTCTGAGCCGGTCGCGCGCTTGCTCCAGCAGTTCGCGCAACTCTTTGACTCCGGCAGACGCCGCGTTGAGCCGTGCGAAGACCGACTTGGTGTGAGTTGCGATGATGTCCGCGAGTGATGTCTTTCCGGTCCCCGGAGGTCCATAAAAGATGACCGACGACAACCGATCGGCCGGGAGGATTCGCCGTAACACTTTGCCTTGGCCGGGG
>Ga0172376_10002394_pt1 | contig 23007 bp, 30 predicted proteins | sample Lak35m_FD_121114 | JGI IMG/M metagenome (GOLD analysis project Ga0172376, IMG submission 121114) | Freshwater microbial communities from Kabuno Bay, South-Kivu, Congo - kab_092012_35m | ecosystem: Environmental > Aquatic > Freshwater > Lake | place: Democratic Republic of the Congo: South-Kivu... | reverse complement strand
GCAGGACTCCACCCAGTCCCCATCGTTCATGTAGGTCACACCATCTATCACCTTGATCTCGGCATGGTGTATGTGCCCGCAGATCACGCCATCGAATCCACGCTTGCGGCAGTAGGCCGCCAGGTTGCGCTCGAACTGGAACACGAAATCCACGGCCTTCTTCACGCGATATTTGAGATATCTGCTGAGGCTCCAGTAACCAAAGCCCATGCGCCGACGCAACCAGTTGAAACGGCTGTTGAGCCTGAGCACGATGTCATAGGCCTGGTCGCCCAGGAAGCTGAGCCAGGGCGCGACCCGCGTGATGCCATCGAACATGTCGCCATGCACCACCAGATAGTGCCGGCCGTCGCGCCCGATGTGTTCGGCATGGTCCGCGATCTCTACCAGGCCGAAACCTATGCCGTAGGGTATGAGCGGGCGCAGGAACTCGTCGTGGTTGCCCGCTATGAACACCACCCGCGTGCCACGCTTGGCATGGCCCAGCACGCGCCTGACAACGTTGGTATGGCTCTGCTTCCAGCGCCACTTGTTGCGCTGGATCTTCCATGCATCGATGATGTCGCCCACGAGATACAGGGTGTCGCAGGTGTGGTGCTTGAGGAAGTTGTTGAGCGCCTCGGCCTTGCAGTCCCGTGTGCCCAGGTGCACGTCTGAGATGAATATGGATCTATAGGTATGTGGCATCACACAATATTTAGGTGTCGCCGGGCGGGAGAAATACCCTGTTATGACCAAAATATGACGCCGGCGCCGGCGGCACCAGATCTGCTAAATACCCCGAAGGAGCAAACACCAGTGAACGACAAGAGGCTATTCAAATGGCTCGCTCTGCTGATCATAGCACCCGTGGCACTGGCCATATTCGGGGGAGATCGGTTCCGTTATCCCTGCCATGACCCCAAGAACTGGGACAGCCCCCAGTGCCAGAAACCCTTGTGCGATGTCACCCGCACCTGCCCCGAACACATATTCAAAGGACAGCGAGATCCACGCCTGGGACCGCCCCCAGAGGGCGCTGCTCCCATGCCCATGCTCGCACCACGACCCGCTACAGGAGCTGAATGCAAATGAAGATACTAGAAAAGATCGGCGTGAAGTCCGATAAAAAAGCCACGGACGATTTCATGTATACAGACGAGCAGCTGATGGCCCGCTTGAAGTTTTTCATAGGTGTGTGCCTCACGCTCACGCTCACTGGCATCGTGTTCGTGGTGCTCTACTCCATCATATTTGTCACCCAGCCACTCAACGCCATCAGCCCCATAGATCAGAAGTTCTTCGAGATGCTGGTGCCTATCTCTACCTTCCTTACAGGTATACTCAGCGGTATCATGCTGGCCGGCAACGACAAGGACCTGCAGGCCCGAGCGATAGATGCTGCTACCGGAGCCAATGCTCCCCCGAGGCCGCCCGTGTCGCCCCTGTCAGGCGCTCCTGGCATGCCCCCACGTCCCGTCATGGCGCCCGGCCTACCACCTCCCGCGAGCATGCCCGGCATGCCGCCACCCCCACCACCTCCTCCGGGCGCGGCACCTCCACCACCCCCACCCCCGCCACCGGTGTTCTAGCATGAGCTGGTTTGGACACAGGCCGCATCCATCAATAAATACCAATAGAAAGACGGCCTATGAAAAAACTCACGCTCCTCTCCCTCCTGATCATCGCTCTACCCGCATGGGCCCAGCAGTGGCGACAGGTGGAGAACACGGTTCCGTGCGGTCCGTTCCGGGACATAGTGAAAGTGCTCACGCAGGAAAAGTATAAAGAAGTTCCGCTCTGGGTGGGACGCAGCGGGCAAGACCCTACCAGTTTCACCCTGTTCTATAACAGTGACAGGGGCAACTTCACCCTGCTACAATACTACAGGGAAACCGCCTGCATCTTGGGCATGGGCGATTCGAGCGACATCGTCAACCTGGCTCCATTCACCCAAAAGCAGTAACTATTTTTTTCTACAATTATTACCGTGCCAGCGGCTGTAATTTGAAAGTCCTTGACCAGATCGGCCACATGTTTTACAGGTCCATTTGGCTTGTGATGAATGTAGCCCTTTTGACATTAAATTACGATTATGGTCAATCAACCGTTGACGATGTGATGGATCGAAAAAATTATGTGTTTTATTTTTTATGCTTGGTAGATTTTTAGGCAACATTCCCGCAACCCACTGGTTTCCAGCAGGTTTCTCTGGTGATGATATGTTTATTTTGCCGTTATTGTACCAACGATAACCCTTTGTAATTGATTTCTGATGTTTCCTTCCAGATTTCCAATTATCTCCTGGAGGAAAAAGACAGAGTTTATCTATAGTTCCATCAGTGTACCAACGATACCCTGAAAATCCTCCATCTTTGCCATTTTCATTTTTGAGATTGGCCCATTGGTGAGATTCAACTATATTATTTTTTTGACTGAATTCTTTAGCGAATGCTTCGCATTCGCTAATTTCCTCAAAAGCCCACACGTTAAGAGTTTCAATATCATCGCCGTGCTTGGCCAAATGAGAAGACCAATAAAGTCCAGATCCTGTATACTTGTATGGGTTTTTATTTGTGGTTTTACCGAAATACTTTAACCCGGTAACTTTGTGTCTTTTGACGTATAGGTAAGTAGTCATGGCTGTATCTCCTTACAGATATAGAGTCGGTGGATGTTGACGCATCGCGACCGACACCTTTATTTATAAATATTTCATGCTCCTTAACGAACTAACCGACGATCCAAATACACCTAATAAGCCACATTTATATTTGGATATGGATGGAACTATTGCGGATTTCTTCACGGCCTGGGCGCAGTGGCACAACAGGAAGTTCGGCCAGAGCCATGTGGAACGCTACAAGGACATCGGGTCGAAAGAACAGCGCGAGCAGAGCATAGCCGAGCTGTCGGCCGAGGGTCCAGAGTTCATCGAACGCTACTTCGCCACCCTGCCTACCTTGCCCGGTGGACAGCGCTTGATCCGCTGGCTGCGGCAGAACCGGATCCCATTCACCGTGCTTTCTGCACCTCTCCGTCGCATGCACGAGCCCAGCATCTCAGGCAAGCGCACATGGTTAGACGCACACAACCCTGGCACCTCAGCCGACGCCATCTTCACCAGCACCAAAGAACGTTACACCACCCGAGGCGGACAGCCCAATGTCTTGGTGGATGATTTCAAGAAATACATCAACGCCTGGACCGAGGCCGGTGGCATCGGCGTGCTTTATCGCGACAGTGACGTGGAAGGTGCTATCCAGCAGCTGGCCAAGATCTACCAAGTGCCCGTGAGCGAATCACAGGACTTCCAGAGCCACGGCGCGCGGCTCAAGAACTACATAGTGACTTTGAAAATCGCACAGGGTGCTGCCTATCAAAGGATGGATACCACGGTCACGGCCCGTAACCCCGAGCAGGCCAAACGCCTCGTGATCCAGCAGTACGGTAAAAACATAGTGGTCGGCCGCCCGAGAGAGATGCGATGAGGGCCCGAGAATTCATCACCGAGATCAAAGGTTGCGGCGACTGCTTTAAAGTAGCGGGCCGTGCCATGATCACGCCTGAAGTTCCTGAAATGCGATTGGTGCATGCCTATGTCACAGGGCAAGGTCCGATAGCGGGCAAGAGATTCAGCCATGCCTGGAACGAAGTAGGTGATGTGGTGCTGGACTACAGCAACGGTCGCCAGGTGGTGATGCGTAAGCCGCAATACTACGAACTGGGCCAGGTCACCACGGAACCCGGTGAGTATGCAGTGTATGATGACACCGAAGCCAAGAAACGCATGGTGCAGACCCGGCACTGGGGACCATGGGATCTCGATCCCGCCAAGGAAAAGATAGACGAAAACTTTGCCGACGGTAAAGTAAAAGGCAAAAGCCGCCCCGGACGCGTTAAGCGGTCTGGTGCATCCTGCAAAGGCTCAGTAAGTGACCTGCGTAGTCGTGCTAAGAAGTATGGCGGAGAACGTGGCCGGATGTACCACTGGTGTGCCAACATGAAGAGCGGCCGCAAACGCTCAAAAAAATAATCCCATAAATACCGTATGAGCGCGGTATTCGTCAAAGCCTGGTTCGATCTTGACTGTGAGTGGGAGGGGCTTCCTCCCATCTATCGTGTGTATGTGAATGACGAATTGTTCGCCGAGCGCACCTGGATCTGGACCGAACACTATCTCAGCGAGATGCTGCAGATCGCAGCCGAACCCGGGCGCTACGAAGTGCGCGTGGAACCAGTGGGGCCAGCCCTCGCTGCCTTTACAGTGAGCAATCAGAGAGTAGAAATTGGACCCGGTCGGTGGATCAAGAAAGGCCGTGTGCTGGAGATATGGGATGAGAGCCCGAGAATTCCTGCCTGAAAACGCCACTGCGGGCGCCACTGGATCGGGCTCGATCGCCACCGTCAGCCAGCCCTTGGGCACTGTGATCTCGCGCGTGGGTTTGGGCAGGCCCGCTAAATATATGAACAGCGCCATTAGGGCCAAACCACGGAAGAAAAATGCTGGTAGATGATCTAAAGACATTCTTGGGCACAAGCTACGCCTATTTCACCAAGGCCTGGGGTTTCCACTGGAACGTGGAAGGTTCCAACTTCGGCGAGCTGCATGACTTTTTCAACGCTGTCTATGCCGACACCCATGATAGCATAGACAAGACGGCGGAGTTCATCCGCACCACGGACGAATATGCGCCCGGCAGCCTGGAGCGTTTACAGGAGCTGAGCCAGATCACGGGCCAGATCAAGATCCCGCGTGCGCGTCTCATGCTCGCAGAACTCCTGGCCGACACCCAGACCATGATCGACCTTTCACGTGCGCTGTTCCAAGCGGCCACGCAGGAAGGTCGAGAAGACATAGCTAACTTCGCCGCCGAGCGGCAGGAAAGCCATGGCAAGTACGCCTGGCAGATGAAGAGTTATCTCAAGGAAGCGCGGGAATGAGCCACGACATCTACCAGATCCTGGAAAGCCTGGATGCCGCACAACGGTCAGTGAAACAATTACCGGCCCTGTTCAAACCAGCACAGACCAGCCCACAACTGAGCGGACCTTACCCCGGCGCCAATGCCACACGTGGTTATCTAGTGGGCGAAGGCGAAGGCGAAGACATGCCTGGAGATGAACGCAAGCAACTGCTGACTAAATTCAAGAAAAAACAACTACCCCATCAAAACTTTGATCTGGTACAGAGAACCACACTCGATCAACTGGAACAAAATCCCATGGCCCAGGCAGTGGCACGCAGGATCTCTAACACTCAACCAGAATTGTACATCACATATGGCGCAGATGCAGTGCTGCAGGCCATCGCGGACGTCACAGAAGGCGATACCGACTGGGAAGAGATCGGATCTAGTGATGTCTCGGCCTATGTGAACTATGTGAAAGATGCGCTTACCGATCGCATGGGCGGGCGCGAAGAGATGGCTGATCGTCTAGCGTTCATGGAGGCAGCCACCACGGAAGATGTCCTATCCTCCATGAAGAAGAAGCTGGGCGACTATTTCCAAGACGTGGCCACCGCCATCCGGACCGATCCCGATCTCAAGGACCGGATACCCCAGACCATAGACCAGATCAAGGCCGTGAAGACCATCCGCACGGACGATGGCAAAGAGATCAAGATCACCGGCAACGATGATGATGGTTTCCGCATCAGCATCCGCGACCGGGAGATCAAGACACCATTTCGGAACCTCGATGAGGCCGTGATGGCTGCAGAGATGTACTGTGCGCGCCGTCGAGAGGCCGCTGCCCACGCTGACTACCTGGATGAAGCATAATGTTGATATCTACCATAACTGACCGAGATCCCTTGTTGGAAAACAAGATTTACCGCGACTTCCATCGCGTGGGCCAACTGTTGGTCGAGCGCCGGCTGGAGGACAAAGAAATACAGGACCTGTTCAAGGCAGTGGAAAAAGGCTACAGCGATTCCGGACAGAACCGCACCATGATCGGCAAGGGCAAGGACGTGGCCACGGATGTAGGATCAGCTATAGCGAATGCCTATCGTGGAGTGGCTGACAAGATATCAAAATCTGGACCGGTGTCCACATTTGACGTGGAGGTTGACAAGCTCATAGACAAACTGAAGTCCGTGGCCGGAGGTGATTCAGGCCCGGTCATGAATGCCATCTACAAATACAGAGAATTCGCCAAGAAACATCCTGTCATGCAGGGCGCGATCTATGCAGGTCTGATCGCTCTCACAGGGTTGAGTGGGGCAGGCCTAGGAGGCGCAGCACTTCTAGGTGGAATCAAGGCCTTTGACAAGATGCTGTTGGGTAACAAGGCCAGCTCGGCATTGTGGTCGGGATTCGTCACAGGCGCCACTGCCTACGGCGTGAGCAAACTGGCCCAGGCCTATGCCAGCAGCCAAGCACCACAAGGTGGCGCAGGCGCAGACGCAGATCAAGTCTATCAGGGTGCAGCAGGCCAGGCTGGACAAGCGGGCACCGATTACACCGTGAAAGCTGGTGATACCTTGAGCGATATCGCCAAGGCCAACAATGTGAGCGTGGATGAACTGCTGCAGGCCAATCCCAACATCACCAACCCCGACGTGATCCGGGCGGGACAGAATATCAACATACCAGCCGAGACCGGAAGCAGCGTGTATCAGGGCGGCGTTGGCACAGCGGCAGATACCGCGGCCAAGGTCAAGTCAGGCGCTTACTCACCACCTGGAGCAGGCGGTGGTAATGTAGGAGATATCCAACCACCATCGGCACCCGCACCACCGCCTCCACCCGAGGCCGTGGCACAGACCGCACGCGCCGCTGGCAGCTCAAGCGGCACGGTCAGTGGAGTGACGGCTGATCAGATCGCTAACAATCCCGTTTACAAACAGACATTTGATCAGACTCTGGCTAGATTTGGCCCCAATCCTTCTGCAAGCGCCATACAGTTCGCCAAAACTGTCGCTACCGAAAAAGCCTATCAATCTATGGTGCGCGAAGGCACTATCATCGCGAGAGAAAGTCGCACGCGCATCCGACCATTGCCTCTGCGCCATCTGGTGGACAAAGACCACACCCTATGGCACTGGCGCCTGGACGAGAGCCTGGATCGCCGGCGCGGTGGCCTGCAGTTCAATCGCCGCGGAGTGAACCATGTGTTCCGCCTGATCGAACAAGAACTCACTGAACTAGATGTAAAAGGCGCCCGCGCCCAAGACATAATGGCTCGCAGAGGAAAGGCCAGCCAACGTCCGGCCGCGACCATCGCAAAACCTGCTGCTGTAGCGCCACCTGCGGCTGCTCCGGCCGCGCAGGCCGGTCAACGAGTAGAACCCACATTCAATCCAGCCGCCGCTGCTCCGTCAGCACCAGCACCCCAGGCCGCCGCAGAACCTCCCGAATATCTCCGTCCTACCAGGCCCGGTGCTCCTGTGCAACAGCCAGAGAAACCCGGACTCATGAGCCGGATAGGACAGGGCCTCCAGACATTTGGTCGCCAGCTCACGACCAAAGTCACGGCAGAAAAACTCAACACCAACTGGAAAGTGGCCGGCTCACCCACCGACAGCGACAAGATATTTGCTTTCCTTATCCAGCAAGGTGTGCCTGACGCAGTGGCCCGACAGGTCTACGGTGATCTTAAATTACAGCCACCTGCTGCCGCCGCGGGCACAGACAATACATCCACCGGTAGCGTGCCCTACGCACCTCCTGTTGATTCGGACTCTGCTGCAGCTGGTACCGGTACCCAGACGACTGGCGGCGCCGGTGCTGCTGCATCATCAACCGTTAGCAGCAACTCGCAATCTGCCAAGATGACCGCGGATGATATTGTGGGCCAGATCAAACCCATCTGGGACAAGATCACGGCCAATCAAGACAATCCCATCGGAGCGCCAGCAGTCAAGCAACTGATCAAGAGCATGTGGATGGCGACTGGTGGGACCAAAGTGGCTGAGTCACGGCGCAAGAACAAAAAGAAGGTAGATGAAAACATCCGCTGGGCCATCGACCATGTCCGCCGGCGCCAAAAAATGTTGAATGGACAGCGACCATCATGATACTGGACGACCTATTTGAAGCGGATCTGCCCGCGCACATCAAGAAATCAGACCTACCTCCAGGCATGCGCGGTCGCCTGACCATGCGCGATGTCGAGGCCGAGCGCCCCAAAGGCGCATATCGTTTCCGGGTCACGCCCAAGGATGCAGGCGAGTCTCCTCGAGATTTCCTGGATCAGCCCGGTGCCGAGGCCCATGCCCAGGCCACCGGCGGCCGGGTGGATGCCATCCGCGAACAAAACCCAAAAAAAGAATCTGGCACAGGCCCCAGCCTGCAGCTAGAAAAAAAGCGCCCGCAACCAACCAACCCCGACCTCTGGGGCCGGGCCAAGTCGGCCGCGCGTGCCAAGTTTGATGTGTATCCTTCGGCCTATGCCAACGCCTGGGCCTCCAAATGGTACAAGTCAAAAGGCGGTGGCTGGCGCATGGGCAAACCCAAGAAAAAATAACAAGGAGAATCAAATGCTAGACACACTATTCTGGATCGCAGTAGGAGCATTCGTGGGTTGGAACTTTCCCCAACCGTTCTGGGCTAAAATCATCCAGACCAAGATCACGACCATGATCAAACGATAACAGGAGTCGACGATGAAAACTTTCACATTCCATCGCTGGGTGGTTGAAAACGGCAGTCGCATCTACAAAGAATTCACGTTCACTGCCCCCAACTGGACGGCCGCTCGCAAGATGATGAGCGCGGCCATGAAAGCCGCGGCATGAGGCACTTGATCGACCGGATGGAGGCCATCGAGCGGGGTTGTCCTCCTGCCACCCAATCGATCGATCTCAATCTTAAAAATCGCCAGAAGGCCATAGATGAGTATGGCTATGGGCCCTTGGATCCCAACGAGCCCAATGAGGAATTCTGGCAGGCCAAGGCCGCAGAATGGAACATGGAGGATCCCGAAGAGGCCAAGTCAGCCCGTTGCGGCAACTGCGCGGCCTTTGATATCTCGGATGACATGCAAGATTGCATAGCAAAAGGTATCGGCAGTGAAGCCGGGTCCGACCCGCATGACACCATCGATGCCGGCGATCTCGGCTATTGCAAGTTTCTCAAGTTTAAGTGCGCTGCCAAGCGTACCTGTGATGCCTGGGTGGAAGGTGGACCCATCACCTGATGCGTGCAAGCGAATTCATTACCGAAGGTGCCTACCAAGGCGGCTTGCGCAAGTGGTTCCGTCAAAAATGGAAAAATATTGGTAAGACCCTTCCAGGTGGCGGCCATCCTGAATGCGGCTCGTCTGGCAAGAAAAAAGGCTACGCCAAATGCGTGCCCGCTGCCAAGGCCGCTGCCATGACCGATAAAGAAAAATCAAGCGCAGTGCGCCGCAAGCGTGCAGCACAATCAAAGGCCGGTAAACCCGGACGCGATGTTGGCGGTGGTGGTAGGAAACCTGTCAATGTCAAGACCGATGAAGAGCAACTAGCGGAACTGACCTTTAAAGGTTCGCAGTGCACCAAGGACTGTTCTGGGCATCGCGCCGGCTATGAATGGTACAAACGCCGAGGTCGCACTCCCAATTCCTGGAGCCAGAGTTTTAACAACGGCGCGGCCATAGCCGCAGCGGGCCAGTAGCATGCACTATCCTGTCTGGCCCGATGACGACGGTCGGGATCTGCCCGTCAATCCCTACAGCCCAGTATGAAGATCAGTGATCTCGCCGAGTCTAGCGGCTACAGCCTGTCTGGCAGTTTCACGCATGATCTCACCACCAGCAAGGTCTGGCTCATGGAGGAACTGGCCCGGATCGCTCCCCGGGTGGGCACCATATACATCCTGGGTTCCTGGTATGGCAATATCAGCCTGTACATGGCCCTCATGCCCATGTTCCGGCACGGTCCGGTGATCAACGTCGAACGCGACAAGAACATGCTACGACAGAGCGAGCGCATGCTGCGCCATGTGGGTGACAGATCCACCCGGCACATGCTGGCCGACGCCAACGATCTGGACTATCGCCAGTTGGGCGACGATGGCGTGGTCATCAATACCAGCCTTACAGACATGCCTGGGCGCGAGTGGTTCGATAGTATACCAGCGGGCACACTGGTCGTCATGCAGGCCAGGGACCACGACCCCGGACATCAGTTTGATAGCACCCAAGATATCCTTGACAAATTCCCTTTGGATCGGGTATTATATACGGGCAGTCTAGATCTCCAAGATCCCCAAACTGCTTACACACGATTCATGGTCATTGGACAGAAGTGAGCGACAGAGAAGAGACCTACATCTACGAAAGCCCCGACGGTGGACACACTGTGTACAGGCGCCAGGTAGGCCAGAGCCCCACCGAAAGAGAGATACACTCTATCTCAGAGCACAAAAGAAAATGGGACCAGCAAGTGGAGCGCGAGATGCGCTGGATCAAGATAGTGAACGCTGCCGATCATGATGCCGTGCTGCGAGACATGTTGGATCGAGTGGAAATATATCACAGTTTAAAATCTCAACCTTAGGACCGCTAGGGTTATGAGTGGGCGGCTGCTGCCCGCTCGATCGGATTCGCTACCCTGATCGACGAAGTGAGCAAACCATTGACATGCCTCAATCTTTCTTATATAATTGTAGCTCAAAGGAGATCCCATGGACACCCGAAATTTCAGCGCAGAACAAAAGGCCAAACTCACCCAGTTGATCAACGAAGGCATGACCGTCATGCATGAGGTAGAAACACTCAACGGTGGACTGTCGGACACGGTCAAAGCCATAGCAGAAGAACTGGACATCAAACCCAACATCCTGAAGAAGGCCATCCGTATCGCCTACAAGGCCGAGTTTGGCAAAGAGCAGCAGGATCACGAACTCTTGGAGACAATCCTTACCACTGTTGGCAAGACGTTGTAAATACTATGCCACACGCACACGGTTCGCCCACGACACGGGCATGAAGCAAGGCATGGCGGGCCATAAACCGCGGGAGACTGATGAGTTACATTGACGCACTGTTTGATCGTGATCACGATCGCATCCACATCGTGGGTCGCCGCGACGGCGAGCGCTACTACGAAGAGCACGCAGCCAATTTCGTTTTCTACTATGATGACCCCCGGGGCAAGTTCCGCTCGATCTACAACACGCCGGTCGCCCGCTTCAGCACACGCAGCAACAAAGAGTTCCGCAAGGAGATGGCCATCAACCGTGGCAAGAATCTCTACGAGGCTGACATCAATCCCATCTTCCGCTGCTTGGAGGAAAACTACAAGGGAGTGGATGCTCCCCGGCTGAACACAGCGTTCTTTGACATCGAAGTGGACTTCGACCCCGAGCGCGGCTTCAGCCGACCCGAAGACCCGTTCAACGCCATCACCGCCATATCAGTCTACATGGACTGGTTGGATCAGTTGGTCACGCTAGTCAGACCACCCCGGCACATGTCCAAAGAAACTGCCCAGGAGATCGCAGGCGAGTTCTCCAACACCTTTGTCATGTGGGAAGAGTCGGAACTGCTAGACACCTTCCTCAACCTCATACAGGATGCGGATGTGCTGAGTGGCTGGAACTCCGAGGGCTATGACATACCCTACACCGTCATGAGGACCACCCGCGTGCTGTCAAAAGATGACACACGGCGTTTCTGTCTCTGGGACCAGCTGCCCAAACAGCGCACGTTTGAACGCTTCGGTGCCGAGAACATCACGTTTGACCTCATAGGCCGGGTGCATCTAGACTACATGCAGCTCTACAGGAAATACACCTATGAAGAGCGGCACAGCTACAGCCTGGACGCCATCGGCGAGTATGAAGACCTGGGATCAAAGACCGCTTTCGAAGGCACGCTGGATCAGTTGTACAATCAGAACTGGAAGACCTTTATAGAATACAACCGCCAGGACGTGCAACTCTTGGCAGCTATCGACAAGAAACTGCGCTTCCTAGATCTAGCCAACACCCTGGCACATGAAAACACCGTGCTCCTACCTACGACCATGGGTGCGGTGGCGGTCACAGAACAGGCCATCATCAACGAAGCTCACGAGCGCGGCATGGTGGTGCCTGTCAGGCGAGAGCGCCTGACAGATGAGGAAACGCAGGCCGCAGGTGCCTACGTGGCCTATCCCAAGAAAGGCATGCACGACTGGGTGGGATCTATCGACATCAACAGTCTTTATCCATCGGCTATCCGTGCGCTCAACATGGGACCCGAGACTATCGTGGGCCAGCTGCGGCCCATCATGACCGACCACTACATCCGGGAGAAACAGCAGGGCGGTGCCAGCTTCGCAGCGGCTTGGGAGGGCCTGTTCGGCACCTTGGAATATACCGCTGTGATGGATCAGCAGCGTGGCACAGAGATCACCATAGACTGGCAAGATGGCGATGAGTCGGTACATTCAGCCGCAGAAGTGTGGCGCATGGTGTTTGATAGCAATCAGCCCTGGATCCTGTCGGCCAACGGCACCATCTTCACCTATGAAACAGAAGCCGTGATCCCAGGTCTGCTCAAACGCTGGTATGCCGAACGCAAAGACATGCAGGCCAAGCTCAAGGCCGCCGACAGCAAAGAGGATGAAGAGTATTGGGACAAGCGGCAATTGGTCAAGAAGATCAACTTGAACAGTCTCTATGGTGCCATCCTCAATCCCGGTTGCAGATTCTTTGACAAGCGCATTGGTCAGTCGACCACGCTAACCGGTCGATCGATCGCCCGGCACATGGATGCCTATGTGAACGAGTGTGTGACCGGACGATACGATCACGTGGGCGATGCCATCATCTATGGTGACACAGACAGCTGCTATTTCACTGCTTGGCCGGCCGTCCGAGATGAAGTAGCGGCCGGCAGGATGGATTGGTCCAAAGAGACCTGCGTGGCCTTGTATGATTCGATCGCAGATCAAGTCAACCAGAGCTTTCCTGGATTCATGGAGCAGGCCTTCCACTGTCCCCGGGAAATGGGCTCGGTCATACGCGGTGGCCGTGAACTGGTGGCCACGCGCGGTCTGTTTATCACCAAAAAACGCTATGCTGTGCTCTACTACGACAAAGAAAACAAGCGCACGGATATCAATGGTCGGCCTGGTAAAGTCAAGGCCATGGGTTTGGATCTCAAGAGGTCTGACACACCCAAGATCATCCAGGACTTCTTGAGCGAGATACTGGACAATGTGCTCACAGGCAGCGAGCGCGAAGAGATCGTGCAGAAGATCAAAGATTTCAAGTACGCTTTCGCTGATCGTCCGGGCTGGGAGAAAGGCTCTCCCAAGAGGATTAACAACCTCACGCAATATGCCAAGCGCGAAGAGCGTGAAGGTCGCGCTAACATGCCTGGCCATGTGCGAGCTGGCATGAACTGGAACACCATGCGCCGCATGAACTCGGACAACTATTCCATGCAGATCGTGGACGGTATGAAGGCTATCGTGTGCAAGCTCAAGTCCAATGCTTTAGGTTGGACTTCAATCGCCTATCCTACGGACGAACTGCACCTGCCCCAGTGGTTCCGGGACCTGCCCTTTGATGATGCTGAAATGGAAGCCACTGTGGTAGATCAGAAGATAGAGAATCTCTTGGGTGTGCTGGACTGGGATCTGGCATCAAGCACCAGTACCAACAACACGTTCCAGACACTATTTGATTTCCAATGAAGATCAGCGAACTGGCCCACTATCGAGAACTGCTGGAGAGTCTCCGACCCACAGCAGTTGAACGTGCCATCCATACAGAGATGGACGACATGTTAGAGACTGTTGGTCGTAATCCCAGCCAACTGCCCGACCATCTAAGTGATTTGCAAAATGCCAGGGATCGCGCACTCATGGCCACAAAGGATTTTGATCTCGGTCTTGATCACATGCTAGCCGATCTGTTGGAACAGATAAAGGCTCTGGAGCCACAGTATCTAGCACAGAGTTATCAATGGTACGAGCGTGCCATGGAGCGCGATACGGTAGAGTACGTGATGCAAAGACGATTTCCAATCTCCGACGAGCGCCGAGAATACATCAAAAGTCGCGTGATGGCCCACTGTGACTATCATTATGCTGGAATGATCATCCGACCGGGTTTGGAAAATTGGATTGAACACATGGTAGCGTGCGACCCGCTCTACGTGGTAGATACCAATCATGACATGTTCGAACCTGCAAAAGAAAAGTTCAATGATATGTATCAAAGCCGTTTGAGATACTATGCCATCCGAGAGAGTGATAGCGAGCCCATGATGCAGCACATGCCAGCAGGACAGTTTGGATTCTGCCTGGCCTACAATTTTTTCCAATACAAACCATTTGAGATCATGCGCGCATACCTCCGAGAAATCTTTGACCGATTGCGTCCCGGGGGTGTGCTGGCCATGACCTATAACGATTGCGACCGTAAGGGTGCTGTTGAACTGGCCGAACGCTCGTTCACCTGCTACACTCCCGGCCGCTTGGTCCTGGCCATATGTGAATCCATTGGCTTCGTTATCGAGCAGGACTATCGTCTTGATGCAGCTGCCAACTGGGTAGAACTGCGTCGCCCCGGCCAACTCGTCAGCCTGCGGGGAGGACAAACTTTGGCCAAAATCGTAGCAAAATCTAAATAAACCTCGTACACTTATACTGATTGGAGACCCATATGAGAGACTATCTTTTAGATCTAGTAGAACATACTTTTGACCTTGGCTGTATCGATCTCGTCAAGATCACTGGCAGTGATAAGGAAACACAGATCGACGGCCTGGCCGAAGACAAATCGGTAGTGGTGCAGGGACGATTCCTCAAGCCCGTGCCCGAGTTCATGGGCACTTTTGGCATGCCCAATCTGGCCAAACTCAAGATCCTCTTGAACCTGCAAGAATATCGAGAGAATGCCGAGATCACGGTCACGCGACAAGAACGCAACGGCTCGCCCACCCCAGTGGGCCTGCACTTCGAAAACGCCACGCACGACTTCGAGAACGACTATCGATTCATGACAAGCGAGATCGTGGCAGAGAAACTGAAAACGGCCAAGTTCCGTGGTGCCAACTGGCACGTGGAGTTCGAACCCACGATAGCTGGCATCCAGCGGCTGAAGATGCAGGCCCAGGCCAACGCGGAAGAAAACACCTTCCAGGCCCGGACAGAAAAAGATACCCTCAAGTTTTTCTTTGGTGATCACTCTACACACGCAGGCGAGTTCGTTTTCCATGCGGGCTGCACAGGCGCGCTCAAACGGGCATGGGCTTGGCCAGTGAAACAGGTGATCTCGATCATGGATCTCACAGGCGACAAGGTCATGCGCATCTCGGATGACGGTGCTGCGCAGATCACTGTGAACTCGGGCATCGCGGAATACAACTACATCTTACCAGCACAGAGCAAGTGATCCAGCAGCACGACCTCACAGCCGCGCAGGGCGATTATGCCATTTTCCTGCCGGCCATCTCTAGCTTTTATGCCGCCTATGTAGGTCGGCAGAGGTCTGGAGTGTATGTGGAGCAGAGCCGCATGCCTGCCCTCATACCCGACATGGAGCAGTTGAACTGGCTGAATCCGCAGCGGGGCCTGTTCCCTTATCGCTGGAGCCTGTACAGTGCGGGACACGCCAATCTTGATCTCAAGAAAGCAGACCCAAAAGAGGACATGGTCCGCAATCGCGATGCCAACACTGTGATGCTGGCCGACTCCGGTGGTTTCCAGATCGCCAAAGGCGTGTGGCCTGGACAGTGGGCTGATACCCAAGATAAGGCAGCAGAGAAAAAGCGCCGCCAGGTCCTGGAGTGGCAGATGGGCATCGCGGCCTATGGCATGACCATGGACATACCTACCTGGACCTACTTGGATCGAGAGGCCAGCGAACTATGTGGCATCCACAGCTACGATGATGCGGTCAATGCCACGCGATACAACAACGAATATTGGATAGCCAATAGATATGGATCGACCCGGATCCTTAATGTGTTGCAGGGATCCAACCATGCCGAGGCCGATCACTGGTATGATCTCATGAAACACTACTGCGATCCGCACCGGTACAAGAATCATTTCAACGGCTGGGCCATGGGCGGGCAGAACATGTGCGACGTGCATCTGGTATTGAAACGCCTGACGCATCTCATACATGACGGGCTCTTGCAAGAAGGTGCGCACGACTGGATGCACTTCCTAGGCACATCCAAACTGGAATGGGCTGTGCTACTAACCGATATCCAAAGGGCGGTGCGACAGCATGCCAATCCTGCTTTCACTATCTCGTTTGACTGCGCAAGTCCGTTCCTGGCCACTGCCAATGGTCAGCTGTACCACTCTATCGCCTGCGAAAATCGGCAGAAATGGAGCTACAGCATGAGCCCCACTGCCGACGACAAGAAGTATGCCACTGATAGCCGATCCTTCCGAGACGCTGTCATGCAAGACGGAATCCACCCACAGTTTGAAGACAGCCCGATTTCGGCCCGGCTCAAGATATCCGACATCTGTCACTACCGGCCCGGCGATCTCAACAAGATCGGCAAAGAAGGACGCACATCGTGGGATAGTTTTAGCTATGCCCTGCTCATGGGCCACAACGTGTGGACGCACATCGAGGCTGTGCAACGGGCCAATCGCCTGTATGATTCGGGCACTTGTCCTGACATGATGGTGCACCCGCATGATCCTGTGTATGATGCCCGGCGCGTGATCGAGCGGGTGTTTGCCGCGCGTGATCGTTCTCGATCATTGGCCATCATCGATGAGCACAGCAAGATATGGGAGCGGATCATCGGCACGCGCGGCTTCACGGGCAAACGGGTATGGACTGCGCGACCCATGTTCACCAGCCTGTTTGATTTCGACGAACCCCAGGAAGAAGATCTTGATCTGGACCCCACTAAACTTGAAGCACTAGAGGAGAGTGTTGATGTATGAAGGTAGGATACGGCATCTCGAACAGATGCATGCTGTGTTAGACAAGCAGATCGACGGCATGGAAAAAACCGGCGTGTTTGACGACACGCATCTTCACGATTTGAAAAAACAGCGCCTGCAGATCCGGGATCAGCTGGCCGAACTAAAAACCCGGCAACAGGCACACGACAAAGGCACACAGCACAATGGATAGGCCCGGACACGAATCTGCAGACTTTTTCTACGGTCGAGAAGTAGAACACACGCCAGCGCATGGTTGGCCCACCTTGTTCGTGGTGGGCTATCATCAGCAGGAGGCCATAGAGGCCGCGCTGGCTCGGTCCACCTACGAGACCCGGCACATATTCTTTGGCGCCAACGACAGCTATCATCCTCGTACTCCAGACGAACATACGGCCTGGGAGAACGTGATCTCCACATTCCTCATGCGGGGCCTCTGGTGCAGCCTGGACATACCGTTTGAATACGTGGAACAGTTCCACGAAGGCAGCTTGTGCGAGAATGACAGGTTCATACCCATCATCAAGGTGCCTGTCCCTTACATCCGACTCTGGAACTACAATACCTGCCTAAAGATCGATGACAGAGATTTCGCTGATAGCAATCCCGGAGTCTGGGTGCACCGCTTGCATGACCTGATGGACAGGCGCCAGTTTACAGATTGGTGTAAATACGACGGAGACCATGTGATTGATTGATCGAGAATATTTCTGCGCAGCTGCCTGGACCGCTCTCTATCTTCACACCGATGGCACGGTAGATTTTTGTTGTACAGCCCATAACAACCTGGGCAACATCAAAGAGCAATCCATACAAGAGATCCTGGACGGACCACGAGCGCGAGAAATACGCACCCGCATGATCGACAATCAAAGAGTAGAGGGGTGTGTGGCCTGCTGGCGGCAAGATCCGCAGCATCGCATGCAAACTTTTTTTAACAACAAGTACATTGAACAACAACCCATCGGTGGTGCGCGCAGTCCAGATCCCGATCTTACCAGTGATTTTTATCAATCACCCGATAACACCAAACTCAAATATCTTGATCTTAGATGGAACAATACCTGCAATTTTGCCTGTATCTATTGCGGTGAACAATACAGTTCCTTATGGTCGGAAGAGAATCATCGACAGCAAGGTCTAATACCTATCACTGTCAAAACCACACGCGAAGACAAACAGAGCATGCGAGAAGATCTTACTGATTCGTTTGCCGATATCGACTGGATATATTTCGCAGGCGGAGAACCCTTGGCCATCAAGGAAAATATCAGCATATTAGATCACCTGTATGCAGTCAATCCCTCATGTACCCTGCAGATCAACACCAATCTCAGCATGCTGGACAACAACCCCATGTTTGACCGGCTTACCAAGTTTTCTAACGTGCGCTGGATGGTCAGCGGCGAGACCATGGGCGATGTGTTTGAATATGTGCGCTGGCCCGGCAATTGGTTGACCTTCACGCATAACATCCAACGTATCGCAGCCTTGAGAGATCAAGGACATCAGATCACTTTTAATCTGGTGGCCATGAACATCAATCACATGACCTTATGGGACTATGTGGACTATCTGTTGGCACTAGATGTGGTAGAAAAACCCAGCGATATCAACATCAACATGTACAACAATCGCGAAAGCAGCCAACCTTTTGCCATCCAACGCATGCCTTTTGAATGGAAAGATCAAGCACGAGATAGACTGGCTCGTAGCTCATATCAGATACGAGGAGTAGATAACTATCTTGACGCATTGACAGATCCGTTGCCAGCCCTCCATCCTCGATGGTCTGGTTTAGAGCATACTGTGAATCGCTTGCGGCAGTTGGACCAGCAGCGCGCCAAAGACAGCCGGGTTATTTTCCCTCATGTGTATGAATACATCTATGGCCATCCTGAATGACCAAACAGCGCGATAGTTTCTGTCCAGCACCATGGATGACATTCTATCTTGAACCCAATGGCAAGGTAGATCTATGTTGTATCGGCTCGGCCAATCTCGGTAGTGTGCATGAGCAGTCGCTCAAGCAGATACTGTCAAGCAAAAAGATCATCGAAATCAAACAGAACATGCTGGACAATCGGCCAGTGGCCGGATGCGAAGCCTGCCACAACGATTATGATTCCAGCCTGCAACACAGATTCCTACGGCAGTTTGGAGGACGAGAACATGTAGATTACCAAAATGTGCATGATTTCAAATTGAAGTATCTGGATCTGCGATGGAATAATACATGCAACTATGCCTGCGTGTATTGCAACTCTGACCTCAGCAGTCTGTGGGCCCAGATAGATGGAACCCGACAGATCAAGATCACTGCCTTGAAAACTGACCTCGTTGATTTGGTCATGGATGACCTGCACAATCTCCAAGAGATATATCTCGCAGGGGGTGAGCCGCTGATGCTGAAAGAAAACGTCCTTATCTTGTCTCAGTTGGCCGAGATCAATCCCGCATGCAAGATCATATGCAATACCAATCTCAGCCAGATCGAAAACAATGAAGTGTTTGCCCGAATCAATGATTTTGAGCATGTCCAGTGGATGATCAGCGCTGAAGCAGTTGGTGATCAATATGAATATTTAAGATGGCCGGGCAAGTGGTCGGTATTTGAAAAAAATTTGCATACTCTAGCCGGCATGGATCGCCCCAATCATACCCTAGCGTTCAATCTGGTCTGGTTAAACATCAACGGTCTAGCTATCTGGGACTATATTGATCATCTATTGGAGATAGGACTTGACATCACACCCGTGAGTATATTACCATACAACATGGACGTGTGGTCTGGGCCATGGCATCTCAAACACATGCCACGTGACTTTTTACAGGCAGTAAAAGCAAGAATGAGCGATCCAAAGTATCACAAGATATATACCTATCAACAGAACATGGATTTTATTGACAAGCATATTAATGACCTCGCGCATGAGTCTAACCTGTCCATGATCATGGAGCGTCTTACCTATTTTGATCAGTCCCGCGACCTTGATTCACGCAATATTTTTCCAACTATCTACTCCTATCTCCCCACATGAACCAATCCCAACGCGAAACAATCGACCGCATCGCTCAGTCAGCTACCCGCCAGATCTGGGTGACCTTCCGGAAAGAAGGCATCCACTGCTATCCGGCAGCGGCCACCAATCCCCAGCTGGCCACTGGCGATGAGTACGATGTCTCGTTCCTGGCACATCCGCATCGCCATATTTTCCATTTCCGCGTGTGGATCGATGTGTTCCACAACGATCGAGACATAGAGTTCATACAGTTCAAACGCTGGTTGGAACGTCTCTACAGTTCAGGAACACTAGCCTTGGACTACAAAAGTTGCGAGATGATGGCAGATGACCTATATATACGGATAGCCGAACGCTATCCCGAGCGGGCGGTCCAGATCGAGGTGTCCGAGGACGGTGAGAACGGATGCCTGATCACTTATCACACTCACCGACCACCCATGATCAAAGTCTAGAGGAAGACACATGGCCAAACCCAACATCCGCCACAATCCACGGGTGCAAGCGATCTTCGAAGATCTCGAGCAATACTTGCGTTTCTGCCAGGACTTCGGATATCGATTCAACGAATCCGATCTCTATAACTGGCGATCCTACGCTTACCAGCAGTTCAACAAGCATGTGCAGGGCAAGTTCGCCAAGGACATGTGGTCGATCGACGGCCGTAGGGGGCGATGATGCGTCGACTCTTCTACATGGGCCTGGAGTCCTACGAGGCCCGTTATACCCTACAGCTCACGGAATGGAACCGGCGGGTGTTCGAACGCCGGGGCCTGGACGTGGTCTATGTGCCTGGACTCAATCTCGATCACAGCAAGAAAATATCAGTCGGCCAGGTGCTGGACGCACATGGACGCAGCTACTTCGCCATGAGCCAGATGATGAATCTTGTACGTCTTATGCAACAGGGTGATGTCACTAGCGAAGATGTCGTCTACTTCGAAGACATGTTCCAGCCCGGCATCGAGAGCCTGCCCTACATCATCAACCAAGTGCCTGCCGAGCAGCGGCCCCGTATCTTCGTGCGCTGCCTGGCCCAGGCCATCGACCCCGATGACTTCGTGCATGTGTGGGACATGGCTGGTTGGATGGGCACTTACGAGAGGATGGTCAACCAGATCCCGGGCGTCACGGTGCTGGCCACCAACGAAGAGATGGTGGCGCACATGAGGATTGCGGGCTGGACCGCTCCCATCTACAACATATCAGGCCTGGCCTTCGGCAAAGAGGAAGTGTTGGAGCGTATCGGTGGAGCAGATCAGATCCGACCATTCGATCAACGCGCACGCCGTGTGGGTTTTGCTGCCCGGTTTGATCAGGAAAAACAGCCCGGCTTCTTCATGGATCTGATCGAGATGTATCATCAGCTGACATCCGCCCCCCCTGAGTTCGCTATATATTCTGGCGGGCCTTTGCGGTCTAACAATCCTGACTATGTGACTCGAGCGCGAGACATGGAGAGCCGCGGACTGCTGGCCATATACGAAAACCTAAATAAAAACGATTACTATGCCCTCCTTAATAATAGCCGTGTTTTATTCAATTGCGCACTACAAGACTGGGTCTCCAACACAGTCAGTGAAGCCGATGCTCTTGGCTGTAATGTGTTATATCCTGCTTACCGTAGCTTTCCTGAAACTTTTGCCAATGATCCCAACCGTCTCTACGTTCCTTGGTCTATAGATGATGCCTATCACAAGATGCAGCTACTCTTGAGAGAACCACATCACAACATGGGCCTGATCTCGGACTGGAACGACGGCACGGTCGACAGGATCGTGGACATCATCACAGGCTCTGGCGAGCAGTGGAACAGGGCGGGCAATCGCTACAGAGATCATGTGGCGCATGAAAAATATCAAGTGGTCAAGATAGAGGCATGACATGGCAAAAATGATCTTGGTGACGGGCGCCAGTGGCTACATCGGTGGGCAGACCATGCTCAACCTCAAGGACACAGGACATGTGGTGATTGGCGTTGATACGGTAGCTCCTCCCGATCACTTGCGTGGCGTGCCCGATAGATTCTATCAGGAGGACTTCGCCAAGAATCGCGGACTGCAGCTCTTGGACGAGTTCGCGCCCTGGGCCATCGTGCACTGCGCCGGTTCCAGCCTAGTGGGTCCCAGCCTGGGACGTCCTGCCGATTACTACCACAACAACTTCGTCAAGACCAAGGCCATGCTGGACAGGATCGTGGATCACAAGATCAACACCCGCGTGATCTTTAGTTCATCGGCTGCCTGCTATGGCGAACCTGTCATGGTGCCTTGTGCGGAAGTGGATCCCTGTGCGCCCATCAGCCCCTATGGCGAGAGCAAGCTCATGATCGAATGGATGCTAGCGAGCTACAACCGGGCATACAATCTCAACTACATGGCCTTCCGCTACTTCAATGCCTGCGGCGCAGATAGTGCGGCCCGTCACGGTCAAAGATCGGGAGCCACGCACATCATAGCCCGTGTGCTGGAGAGCATACGCGATGATCGCGAGTTCGTGCTCAACGGTGATGACTATCCCACTGAGGATGGTACCTGCATACGCGACTATGTGCATGTGCAGGACATAGCAGATGCGCACATCCAGGCCATCGATCGAGACTTGCCAGCAGGTGTGTACAATCTCGGCACCAAACAAGGTGCAAGCAATCGAGAGATCATCCAGTTGGCTGAAAAGATCACTGGTCGCACAGTCAAGACCACAGTGGGTCCCAGGCGCGCAGGCGATCCGGCTGTGCTCACAGCATCAGCAGATTGTTGGTCCAAAGTGGCTGAATGGCAGCCCAGGTGGACCATCACCGACATGATCACACATGCCTGGCAGTGGTATCGTAGATGACCTGGTGCCTGGGTCGCATACCAGTAGGCTGGACACTAGATGAGATAGACAGTCTAGATTGGGTGAAAGAGGATTTCAACGATCCGGTCATGACTGACCGTTGGTTGTCTGTGTATGGACCTATAGCCCGCACAGGATACCAAGCAGACTATCGATCTCGACAGCTGGCCTGCAATGACGTTATAGTGGCCGATCTTGCTGCAGCGGGACTCGCACTCACGCGCACCGGGCTCAGCTACTACAAAATGATGCCGGGCGATATCTTGCCCTACCACGGCGATACCTACGCGCGCTATCGCGATCATCACGGTGTGGCCATAG
>Ga0172376_10002392_pt1 | contig 23028 bp, 21 predicted proteins | sample Lak35m_FD_121114 | JGI IMG/M metagenome (GOLD analysis project Ga0172376, IMG submission 121114) | Freshwater microbial communities from Kabuno Bay, South-Kivu, Congo - kab_092012_35m | ecosystem: Environmental > Aquatic > Freshwater > Lake | place: Democratic Republic of the Congo: South-Kivu... | reverse complement strand
TCTGTCAGGCCGTGTGCATGTGGGTGCATGCGAGTGCAGTCCGGACGACACGCGCCTGTTCTCGCACCGCTCAGCGGCTGTGTGAGGAGCCACAACCCCAGCAGCCCGGCAGCCATAGGTTAATGAAGTAGTGATTACCTCCATTCATGGCATCCGACCATTTCTATCTCTTCGCTGCCCTGGCCAGCTTCAATCGCGACCTTCAGAACAGGCTTCGCCATGTGCAGACCCCGGAGGCGATCGTGGCGATCGCTGCCGAGCATGGCTATCCGATCACCCTGGAGCAGCTGCGGCACTACGCCTCCCGGCTGAATGGCGATCACTGGATCTGGTTCCAGAAAGGTGATGCCTGGCGCGAGCAGTTCTTCGCCGCCGAGCGGCAGCTCGATCTGCAGAGTGCCTGAGCCGGGGCCGGCCCTCTGATCAGATGCCGGCTCCCTCGCCGAAGGTTTCGGAGATCACCTTGGCCTGGGTCACGGTGGTCTCCGGCGGCACACTGGAGGTGAGCCACACATTGCCACCGATCTGGGCACCGCGACCGATGGTGACTCGCCCGAGGATGGTGGCGCCGGCGTAGATCACCACATCGTCTTCCACGATCGGGTGGCGGGGAATGCCCTTGATCAGAGCACCATCGGGCTCCTGCGGAAAGGATTTCGCCCCGAGGGTGACGGCCTGATACAGCCGCACCCTGTTGCCGATCACGGCTGTGCCGCCGATCACCACGCCGGTGCCATGGTCGATGAAGAAGCTGTCGCCGATCACGGCGCCGGGGTGGATGTCCACCCCGGTGAGTGAATGGGCGCGCTCGGCGATGATCCGAGCCACGAGCGGGGCTCCCAGGTCATGCAGGGCATGGGCGAATCGGTGGGCCGTGATTGCCTGCATCCCGGGGTAGCAGACCAGCACCTCATCGAGGCCGAGCGCCGCAGGATCGCCCCGATAGGCGGCATCGAGATCGCTATCCAGCAGACGGCGAATCTGCGGCAGCCGCCGGGCGAAGCGGCGTGCGATGCCGATGGCCTGATCCTGCTGCGCCTCGGGCCGCTCCTCCAGCGGAGCGCGGGCGGTGAGTTCGATGCGGATCTGCTCGGCGAGGCTGCGCAGGCAGGCATCCAGGCGGTGGCCCACGAAGTAATCGATGCTGTCTGGCGCCAGCACCTCGCCGGCCCGCCGCTCCTCACTCAGCGCCAGGCGCTGGGGGAAGAGCGCGGCCGCCAGATCATCGATCACCGCACCCAGCACCTGGGGCGAGGGCAGCGGCATGGGGCGCAGGGGGGAACGGTTCTGCCGCGAATCGCCCTGCCTGAGTGCACGCAGCTCGCTCACCACCGCGCTGAGATCCCAGCCCTCCGCCATCACGGCACGAGACCCTGCTCGTCGAAAACTCCCTCAAACAGAGCCGTGCTGAGATAGCGCTCACCGGAATCCGGCAGCACCACCACGATGGTGCGTCCGGCGAACGCCTCCTCCTGCGCCAGGCGGCGGGCCGCGGCCACCGCAGCGCCGCTGGAGATGCCCGCCAGAACGCCCTCCTGACGGATCAGCCGACGGGCGAATTCCATCGCTTCGGCACTGCTCACCTGCTCCACCCGGTCCACCAGGCTGAGATCGAGGTTGGCCGGCACAAAGCCCGCCCCGATGCCCTGGATCTTGTGGGGGCCCGGCCGCACCGGTTCGCCGGCCAGGGTCTGGCCGATCACCGGGCTTTCCTGCGGCTCCACCGCCACCGAGAGCAGCGGCCGGCCGAGGGTCTGCTTCACATAGCGGCTCACACCGCTGATCGTGCCCCCGGTGCCGACACCCGCCACCAGCACATCGAAGCGACCGCCTGTGGAGGCCCAGATCTCGGGACCGGTGGTGTCGTGATGGATCTGCGGGTTGGCAGGGTTGGCGAACTGCTGCAGCAGCAGATAGCGGTGCGGATCGGAGGCGGTGATCTGCTGGGCCCTGGCGATGGCGCCCGGCATGCCCCTGGCGCCTTCGGTGAGCACCAGGCGCGCCCCATAGGCCGCCAGCAGCTTGCGCCGCTCCAGGCTCATCGTCTCCGGCATCGTGAGCGTGATCGGAATCCCCCGGGCGGCGGCCACGAAGGCCAGGGCGATGCCGGTGTTGCCGCTGGTGGGTTCCACGATCTCCTTGCCCTCGCCCAGCAGGCCATCACGCTCGGCCTGCGCGATCATCGCGGCGCCGATGCGGCACTTCACCGAATAGGCAGGATTGCGGCCCTCCACCTTGGCGTACACCGTGGCTCTGGCCTGAGGGCCCAGGACCCGGTTGAGCCGCACCAGCGGGGTTTGACCGATGGCCAGGCTGTTGTCGTTGAAGGGGGGCACCGTGCTGGCGAACCCCGAGGGTCGTTGTTCCTGCGCGACCGTCATGCTGACGCTTCAGCGGCAGGGTTTCTGTAGACCCCGGAGGCAGGCTGCCGATGTGGTCCAGGCAACATCGGCGAGCGGGCCCGGCTCAGCGTGGCTGCAGGCACACCGGCCCGTGGGCCCAGCCACAGGCCTTCGCCGATTGCAGGCAACAGGATCCATCAATCCCATCCTTCCGGATTGATGAGCCAGCTCAGCGCCATTCTGGATGCCAACCGCCACTACAGTCAACACTTCGGCGACAAGGGCGCGCTTCCCCTCCCTCCGGCCCGCCGGATCGCCATCCTCACCTGCATGGATGCCAGGCTTGATCCGGCTGCCTATGCGGGCCTCCAGGAAGGCGATGCCCACGTGATCCGCAACGCCGGGGGGCGGGCCAGTGATGACGCCATCCGCTCCCTGGTGATTTCCTACAAACTGCTCGGCACCGAGGAGTGGTACGTGATCCATCACAGCAACTGTGGGATGGAGTTTTTCACCGATGCGGCCATCCGGGCACTGCTCGCGAACAGCCTCGAAACGGCTGTGCTGGGAGCCGATGGGTTCAGCGATGTGGGTGCAGGCCCGGGGTCGAGCGCCGGCGATTTCATCAACTTCCTCACGATCAGCGATCAGCCTCAGAGTGTGATCGACGACGTGCGCCGGATTCGCGAACATCCGCTGGTGCCGGCTCGCATCCCCATCCACGGCTTCATCTATCAGGTGGAAACGGGCGCCTTGATTGAGGTTGCCGAGGCCAGCGCCATCGGCAAGCCAGGCTGACGATGTAGTTCGAGACATCAGGGCGTGTGGCTCCAGGCACAGTTCCACGAACCCCAGTTCCTTAGTGTTTTACCGTTGTTGATCAGCCTGGCCAGTTCCGAATTGCTTGCCTGATCATCGGGTCGGGCTTCGGAGCATGGCAACAGGTCTTGCAAAGCATGTCTCGATTCTCGTTCTCAAGCCGGCATCTTCTCGGCTTTGGCACAGGGTTTGCCCTTGCCATTCTGCTTCCTCTGGCCTCAGCCACCCAGGCGGCCAAGGCTGGTGTGGTCAAGCTGATCACCCCCGAGCAGGCAGCCGCGGGTGCCAAGAGCGGACAGTGGAAGGTTCTGGATGTCCGCCCGGTTCCACCGCTGGACTACGTCGGTGGCCACCTGCCCAATGCCGTATCGCTGTCTGAGCAGGCGTTCCGAGGGCCGAACGGCAGACTTCCCTACCAGATCTGGCCGGCTGCCGATCTCGCCCGGCTGCTGAGCAAAGCGGGGGTCTCCAATTCTGACAAGGTGCTGGTGTATTCCGACGGCACCAACGTTCTTGGGGCTTCACTGGTCGCCTACATCCTCGAGAAGAGTGGTGTATCCACCGTGGGACTTCTCGATGGCGGCTTTGCCGGCTACAAGGGCCAGGGGCAGCCGGTGACCAAGGCTTACGCCAACTACAGCCCCGGGACGTTCAACCCGAAGACCGTGCCCGGTCTGGCCATTTCGCTCAACGAGCTGCTGCCGCTGATCGGCAAGCCGAATGTGGTGATCGTTGATCCCAGACCCAAGGCCTCGTTTGAGGGCACCGAGCAGACGTTCATCCGCAACGGTCACATCCCAGGCGCCATCAACATCACCTGGCAGTCGGTGACCGAGGCGAACAATCCCGATGAAGCTCTCAAGAATCCGCACAAGCTCAAGTCGCTGGATGCGCTCAAACAGCTGTTCATCAGCCGGGGCGTCACCCCGGATAAGAACGTGATCATCTCCTGCAGCACAGGCCGCGAAGCCAGCCTTCAATACATCGTGCTCAAACACCTCCTCGGCTATCCCAACGTGCGCGTTTACGAGGGCTCCTGGACCGAGTACAGCGCCACCAACAACCCTGTGCAGACCGGACCGGAAACGGCATTGCAGAAATGAGAGGGCCTGACAGGCGGGCGCGGCTCTGAAGGCCTTTCCTCTGATGGCGGCGCCTGAAACCACTCCCGTGCTCGCGATTGTGGGCGCGGGTTTCAGCGGAACCCTGCTGGCAAGCCAGTTGCTGCGGCAGGCGCGCCCCTGGCGCCTGCTGCTCATCGAGCGCACAGGCCATTTCGGCACTGGGGTGGCCTACGGCACCCAGGACCCCGGCCACCTGCTCAACGTATCGACCGGGGGCATGAGTGCCTGGCCCGAAGACCCCAGCCATCTGTTGCGCTGGCTTGATCTCAACCAGGCGGCCCTTGCCGATCTCCTCCCGGAACCGATCGATGCCAGCGGTTTTCTGCCGCGGCGTGTCTACGGCCTCTATCTGCAGTCGGTGCTGAAGGAAGCCGAGGCGCTGGCCGCAGGCCGCAGCACCCTGCAGCGGATCAAGGCCGACGTGATCGATCTGGAGCCGCTGGACGGTGAACGATCGTTGGCGCCAGCCAGCAGCAGCGGCTATCGCCTGCACCTGGCGGGCCAGGAGCCCCTGCTGGCCGATCAGGTGGTGCTGGCCTGGGGCAACAGCGCTCTGCCGCCGCCCCAGCAGCCCTCTGCCGCTATCCGTCATGGATGGTCGGCGGAGGCCACGGCGCAGCTGGATCCGGAGGCTGCGGTGGCCCTGCTCGGCACCGGCCTCACAATGGTCGACATGCTGGTGAGCCTGCAGCGCCAGGGCCATCGCGGGCCGATCGTGGCCTTCTCGCGCCATGGCCATCGCCCCATCGGCCACCGCGCCGTGCCGCCGATCGGCGATTGGCTCGATCCTCAGGGGGCGCCCAGCACCGTGCTCGGTCTCTGGCGGCTGATCCGCCAGCGCGTGCGGCAGGCAGATCCCCAGGCCCCGGACCGGCAAAGCCAGGACTGGCGCGCCGTGATCGATGGGCTGCGCCCCCGCACCCAGGAGCTCTGGCGGCGGCTGGATCGCCGGGAGCGCCGCCGCTTCCTCCGCCATGGGGCCGCGGTCTGGGATGTGCACCGGCACCGCATCGCCCCGGAGCTGGATGCCCTGCTCACCGAGCTGCTGGCAAGCGGACGGCTCAGGATCCTGGCGGCACGCCTGCTCAACCAGGTTCTCGACGGCCCGGAGCTGCGCCTGTCGATTCGCCGCAGAGGAGCCACTGAGGTCGAAGAGCTGCGGGTGGACCGGCTGATCCTCTGCACCGGCATCCCCCTCGATTACGCCCGAGGCAGCGACACCCTCGTGGGCCGGCTGCGGCAGCGCGGGCTGCTGCAGAGCGATGCCCTCGGCCTGGGTGCCCGGTGCGATCCAGGCGGTGCCCTGCTCGATGGCGGCGGCGCACCCCAGGCCACGCTCCACACCCTGGGCTCCCCCCGCAAGGGAGAGCTGTGGGAGAGCATCGCCGTGCCGGAGCTGCGGGTGCAGGCTCGCGACCTGGCCCAGCGGCTGCTCCGCTCCCTGCCGCCGCAACTTCAGGGCCTTCCGCCCCAGGCAGCGCCGGCGGCACCGGCCAGTGCCACGGGGCGCGTGCTGCTGCGGCAGCTGTTTGATGCCCACAGCTGTACTTACACCTATCTCATCGCCGATCCCACCAGCGGCGAAGCCGCCCTCGTGGATCCGGTGCTGGAGCAGCTGGAGCGCGACATCAGCCTGCTGCAGGATCTCGGGCTGAGCCTCAGCCTCTGCCTGGAGACCCACCTCCATGCCGACCACATCACTGCGGCCGGTCAGCTGCGTCGTCGCACCGGTTGCCGGCTGGTGGTGCCTGCAGCGGAGGGCATCCACAACGCGGATCAGCTCCTGCTCGGAGGAGAGCGGCTTGCGCTCGGCTCGATCAGCATCGAAGCGATCGCAACGCCGGGCCACACTCCCGAGCACCTGGCCTACCGGATCGGCGATGGCCTGCTGTTCAGCGGCGACGCCCTGCTGATCCGTGGTTGCGGGCGCACCGATTTCCAGAATGGTGATGCGGGCCAGCTCTACGACTCCCTGCAGCGCCTGCTGAGCCTGCCGGCGGAGATGCTCGTGTACCCCTGCCACGACGACCAGGGCCGCAGCCACAGCAGCATCGGCGAAGAGCGCCGGCTCAATCCGAAGCTCGCGGGCCGCAATCGCGAGGCTTTCATTCAACTGATGCAGCAGCAGCGGCTGGCGCCCCCGAAGCGCATCGCTGAGGCCCTGCCGGCCAATCGGCATCTGGGCGACCTGCAACCGGCCGGCCAGCACGACCAGGAGATCCAGGAGCGGCAGCGGCAGCAAGAGCAGGCGCAGGCCACCGAGGAGGCCAACCGCGAGATCTACAACGCCTTCCTGGGCATGTTCATCTGATCGATCAGCGCCGGTGATCGCTGGCACCGCCCGCTCAGCGGCGCCAACCGACATTGTGGATGCCTCTGACGACCCTCCGATGACCCGCTCTTCCCTTCCCCTTGCCGAGCGCCTGCGCGTTGGCCTGGCCAGCGCGGTGGTGTCGGCTGCGTCGCTGACGCTGCCGGCAGCCGAGGCTGCTGGCGTGACAGAGCCGCTGCTGATCCAGAGCCCGGGCACGGGCGGCGGGCCATTCACGACACACCAGGCATCGACACAGCCGGGTGCAGCCTCCCCCAAGACAGCCCAGGCCAAGCCGGCGCCATCCAAGGCCGCACCAGCGAAGACAGCCTCGCCGTCCGCTGCGTCGCCGCCGTCCAAGGCAGCGAAAGCCTCTCCCGGAACGAAGGCGAAGCCTGCCGCCGGCAAGGGCGCTGCCGCCGGCGGCTGTGGGGCGCACGAGGGCGGTTGCGGACCATCGCGCTGAGGGTGGGTGGTGAACCCCGCCGCAACCCTCAGCGCCGGGCAGAGCACCGTTGCGCGCTACCGGTCGGCACGCAAGGCGCTCTTCCATTGGCTCTGTCTGATCAACCGTCACGGCTCGCTGCTGCGGGCCTTCACCGGAGGCTGCACGCCGATGCAGCTGCAGCATTACCCGCCTGGTGATCTGGTGGACCCGGGCAGCGGCAGCCAGTGCTACTACCACTGCCATCGCGGCGGCGGTGAACACGGCCATCTGCATCTGTTCCGGCGCGGCAAGCCAGGGCGGCCGCTAAGCCATCTGATCGCCATCAGCCTGGATCCCCGCGGCTTGCCTGTGGCCCTGTTCAGCGTCAACCGCTGGGTGAGCGACGACCGCTGGCTGCCGGCTGAGGCCACGCTGCGGCTGCTGGAGGGCGTATCGCTGAGCGGTGCCGGTTGCGATCCGCACCTCAACGGCTGGTTGCAGCACTTTCTGCAGTTCTACCGGCCGGCCAGCGAGGCACTGTTGCGGCAGCGAGACCGGCGTCTGGGCGCCCATGCTGCCGCCAGAGCCGTTGCCCTTGAAGCGAGGGATCTGGAGATTCCCAGCCACTGCCCGATCGACTGGGCGGCCGACCTGGCGGCAGCCGAGGCAGCGCTGACCTCAGTGCCGTGCTCAGTCGGGCAGGCCGAAGCGGGGCCTGAGCCGCACGCCGAGCGCCGTTCCGAGCAGCGCAAACAGGATCCAGAGCCAGCCGTGCAGGCTGGTGGAGGCGATGCCGGCGAGATAGGCACCCACATTGCAGCCAAACGAGAGCCAGGCCCCGTAGCCCATCAGCAGCCCACCCAGCAGCGAGGCCCCCACCGCGGCGGCGGACGGCGGTGAACGGAAACGCAGGCAACCGGCGGCCGCAGCGGCGGCGGCGGCACCGAGCACGATGCCCAGATTCATCAGCGTGGTGATGTCGTCGAACAGGCCGGCCCGCAGCGCCGTGGCGAAGCGCTCCTGCTGCCACAGCACGCTGCTGGCGGGATCCCAGCCCAGCAGCTCGGCCAGCCTGGCGGCCCAGAGGGTGAAGCCCCAGGTCACCCCCCAGGGCCGCCCCGCCAGCAGCAGCGTGAGCCCACTGAGCAGGGCCAGGGCCAGGGCGCCTGCACCCAGGCTCCAGGGGCCCCGCCAGAGGGTGGGCCAGATGACTTGCGGCGAAGTCTGGCGCTCCCGCTCGCGCCCCCGCTCTCGCCGCCAGAGCGCCAAAGCCAGCAACCCCAGCACCGCCAGCTGCGCCAGGGCGCCAGGCCAGCCCCAGCGCTCCAGCAACGACACCGGCTCCAGCCGGGGCAGGGTGCGCCAGGGGCCAGGCGTGAGCGTGGCCAGAAACGAGCCGGCGCTGAAGCTCACCAGCGTGACCAGCATCAGGCCGCTGCCGCCACCGAGCGCGTAGAGCGTGCCGCAGGCGCAGCCACTGCCCAGCTGCATGCCCACGCCAAACAACGTGGCGCCGATGGCGGCCTGCAGCGCCAGGGGGGCGACGGACCCATGGGCCGCGCCGCTGAGCAGGATCGGCGCGAACAGCAGCGTGAGCAGCAGCAACAACTGCACCTGGGCCAGCACACCTCGGCCATCGCCTGCAACGAACAGACGGCGATAGCCGGAGGCGAAACCGAAGCTGGCGTGATACAGGGAGGCCCCGAGCAGCACCCCCAGCCCCGCCAGGCCACCCAGCCGCCAGCCATGGGCCGCGGCGGCCGCCAGCAGCGCCGCCACCAACGCGCTGATCACCAGCAGTGGCAGACGCTGCGGGGCGAACACGGGCAGGGTGTTGCTCATCGGCGGCGGACGACCGAGCTGATGGCGCAGGAGCACCACCGGGGTGCTGCCCGGTGCTTGCCGATCCTGTTTCGTGCTTCGGTGCTGACGCCGCGGATCAGGGCCAGTGACACGGCGGCAATGGAACGAGGATGTTGGCTGACATTCAGAGATCTTGCAGTGCCAGGGGATGGGAGAGACCACCACGCAGGATGGACACGTTCTCGTAGCCGAGTTCCAGCAGCCGCTGTGCCAGGGCCGTCGCACGATTCATGGTGTTGCTGTAAAGGATCAGCGGCTGCTTCGGATCAGGGAGCACTCGTCTGATCTGCTGATTCTCGGCGTCGTGAGGCACATGGATGGCTCCGGGAAGGTGATAACTCAGGAAGGCCTGAGCGGAGCGTGCATCCACCAGCGGCACCAGCTCCCAGATCAGCCGGCGCATCTCCTGGGCTGAGAGCAGGCGGACCTGCCTGGCGGTGGCCTCGGATCCCTGGCTGGCCGCCCGGGGGGCCTGGCCAGCCGAGCCATCGAAGGGGGAAGGAGTGGAGGGCATGGCTGTCCAATCAGGGAAAGTGTTGAGAAGCATTGTTGGAGCCCAGGCCGGGATCCTCAGTCAAGCCAGACACCTGCCTGTGAGGCCTGGAGCGGCTCAGGGAGCAGTGGCCGCTACGCCCAACCCGCTGGCGAGCCGTTGCCGCGCGGCGGCGGCAGCGCTGGAGCTGGCTTCAGCGCGCAGCAGGGGTTTCGGTTGAACGGCGGGCATAGGAGAGGCCATAGGCCCCGGAGCGAGCCAGCAGCACCGGGTCGTCGGTGGGTTGAATGCCATCGCCGAGCACCAGCGGGTCGAACACAACAGCCCCACAGCTGCCGGCCGCCTGGGAGGTGGCAGTGGTGAGCCTGAGGGTGCCGACGCTCACCCTGGTGCGATCCTCCGGCCAGGCCGCTGATGGATCGTTCTCCACGTCTCCGGGGCGGCCGAGGGTGAGCACCAGATCCCATTTCACCGGGCCCTGCCTGGTGCGCTCCAGCAGGCGCTGCTCCAGGAAGTTGGCCGGGCCACTGGCCAGCTCCTCGGCCGTGAGGCGCTGTTCACCGTCCTGGGGAACGAACTGCCAGCGCACGAGGGTGCTGCGGTTGGCGCGATTGAGGAAACGGAACGCATGCAGGCTGTAAAAGCTGCTGTTGGCATAGCTGACCGGGGGATTGTTGGCGGCCAGGAAGGCTGTCTGAGCCTTGTTGTCTGGATGGCTGGCGCGGAACGCCTTGACGGCCTCAGGGTTGGGTTTGCCGGTGGCCGGATCGGGCGTAAGCGCAATCATGTTGTCGTGAAAGGTCTGCGGCGTCGCCGCTCCAAACACCGGCGTGCTGATCATCGCCATGTTGAGCTTCTGATCTCCGGGCAGCTGGAATTGCAGACCGAGGCCGCGGGGGTTGCGGGTGGTATCCGGCGCCTTCCATTTGCCTCCAGCCAGGGAGAATCGCGCTACCACCGGAACCTCCTTGCCGGAGAACAGCGCTGAGCGGGAAAAGCGTGCGCCGCTGGCATTGGCCACGAACACCCCGGTGGCACAGGTTCCCTTGATGTGATTGCGGCGCTGCCCCGGCGTGACCCCGAAGGCCGTTTCAATGGCGCTGATCAGTTGCTGGGCTGTTGGTCCGCTGCCGGCGAAACCGACTGTGGCCAGAGCGAGACTGACGAACAGCGCCACCAGCGCCAGGGCCAGCGGGCGAAAGAAACGGATCCTGAAGCGATGCACCAATTCAGAAAATGAACGCCTGGCAATCTCACCTTGCATCGCCATCAATCGGCTTGAATCTTCACCGTATGGCTTGCCTGGGCCAGCCGGTTGTTCTCTCACCCACATCAGGATCAAGATGCTTGATCACCATCTCTGATTCAACCCTCTCGATTGATCAGCCCGCAGACGACCTGGGCGGATTCGCTTCGGTGTGTATCCCCAATGACAGCTCCCCAGAAGGTGCCTGAAAGCACCTGCCATGCGAACCGATGCCGGTAACTTCTGCGGGCCCGGTGCACCTGATGGAACGTTCACTGCGCCTGGCGGTTGTCACCGAAACCTATCCACCCGATCGCAACGGGGTGGCCACCACCCTGCATGAACTGGTGGCCGGACTGCTGGCCCGGCAGCACCGGCTTCAGCTCATCCGGCCGCACCACAGCCTGCCCGGCCGCCGCGGCCCAGCCATGGCAGCACCTCCGCAGGCAGAGGGCTCGCTGGAGGAATGGCTGCTACCGGCGCTTCCCGTGCCCACCTACCCGGGGCAGCAGATGGGCTGGCCCGCCCTCGGCGCCCTCAGCAGGCTCTGGCACAGCCACAGGCCCGATGTGGTGCACATCGCCACGGAGGGTCCGCTGGGCTGGGCAGCGCTGCAGGTGGCCCGCCATCTGCAGCTCCCTGTGAGCAGCGATTTCCGCACCAACTTTCACACCTACAGCGATCACTACGGCCTCGGCTGGCTGCGCCGACCGATCCTTGCTTATCTGCGCGGTTTCCACAACGCCGCTGGCTGCACCCTGGTGCCAACGCCCAGCCTCCGCCAGGAGCTGATCGCGGCAGGCTTCCGCCAGGTTCGGGTCGTGGCGCGGGGCGTCGACACCGAGCGGTTTTCGCCGCAGCACCGCGATCCGGCGCTGCGGGCCCGCTGGGGCGCCGACGAAACCACCCTGGTGCTGCTGTGCGTGGGCCGGCTGGCGGCGGAGAAGAATCTGCCCACCCTGCTGCAGGCCTACGGGGCGATCCGCGAGCGGGGTGTCGATGCGCGCCTGGTGCTGGTGGGCGATGGCCCCCTGGCGGAGGAGCTGAGCCTCCGCTGCCCCGCTGCGATCCAGGCCGGACCACGCTCCGGTGTGGAGCTCTCGGCCCACTACGCGAGCGCCGATCTGTTCCTGTTTCCCAGCCTCAGCGAAACCTTCGGCAATGTGACCGCCGAAGCGATGGCCAGCGGCCTGCCGGTGGTGGCCTTCGCCCGGGGAGCGGCCGCCCTGCTGCTGCGCGATGGCGTCAACGGGGTGCGGGTGGAAGGGAGCGATAACGCGGCCTTCGTGAAAGCGGCCATCAGCCTGGCCAGCGGAGCGGAGCACCTGCCCCAGCTGGGCGCGGCGGCCCGTCGGCGGGCCCAGGACCTGCGCTGGAGCCGGGTGGTGGAGCGATTCGAGCGGGAGCTGTGGCGCCTGCTGCTGGCGAAGCATCAGGGCATCGGCTCCGCAGCAGCAGAGGGAGCAGGGCCGACTCCGTGGCAACGATTCACTCCGCTGCCGACATCCAATCCGAGTCCGAAAACAACGCAAAGTAGCTCGGGTTACCGCAGATTTGTGCCGAAGCAGCCGAAACTGCAGGGATGACGGCCTTTCTCTGTGGTTTCCGCCGGCTTCCCATCTCCCAAGCACGACGCTGCCTACGCCTGCTCGGTTGGTTCGCTCCGCTGGGAGTTACCGGCATCCCTCGGTGCCCTTGACCAGTGGCCGCTGACACTGGACCTGGTGCTGCCGAGGGAGCGATGTCGGGGGCCTGCCCAGTCAGATCCGCGTTCCGATTCATCCCCCACCACCAACCGTGAGCCCTTCCCTTCTCAGCCCCGCTGATCTGAAGCAGCTGTTGCATCACCCCGGCCAACGTCACGCCCCGCTGGTGATCGATGTGCGCCCGGTCCGCCATTTCAACCGCGGCCACATCCCCGGCAGCCACCATTTCTCCCGAGCCCTGCTGCTGAGCAGTGAGCTTCCCGACCAGGATCTCGTGGTCATCGCCGAGAACGACCAGCGCGCCGGGGAGCTTGGCGAAGCCCTGCACCAGCGGGGCTTTCACCGCCAGATCCGCAGCCTCCATGGCGGCCTGCCGGCCTGGGTGCAGGCAGGCCAACCACTCCATCAGGCCCCTGGAGCCATCCAGCGGCCTGCTCTGGTCCCTCTGGCTCTGGCCATCCTGGCGAGCGTGATCCTCGTCCTGCAGAACGCTCCACTCCACTGGCTTGCCGTGCCGTGGGCCGTGTTGTTCATCGCTCCTCGACTGCAGCCCCCCAGAGCCGGCCGCAGGGCAGCGATCACGCGGCAGCGCCCCGCCTAGGGCGGGTGCATGCGATCGGATGTCCCGACCCCACACCCTGTTCATCCAGGCGCAGCACATCCCCTGGCGCAGCGGCTACTGGAACGGTTACCGCCCCGAGCTGCAGACCCGCACCCTGTCGGTGGAGGAGGACGGCAGTGCCGCCACAGTGCTGGTGCGCTTCCCAGCCGGCTGGTCGGCGGCGGGGCCGGAGTTTTGTCCCTGCCTCGAGGAGTTCCTGGTGCTGGACGGGGCCCTGCGCATCAACGACCTGGAGTACCGGCGGCAGCACTACGCGGCCTTGCCGGCCTGGTACCCGCGCCATGGGCAGTCGAGCGCTGAAGGAGCGGTCATCCTGGCGATGCTGCACGGCAGGCCCGAGGCACTGCAGACGGCCGCAGCCGCCTTTGATCCGGCCCTGCTGGTGGCGCAGGTGGATCCGCTGGCGCTGGCCTGGGATCCAGGCCTGGTGGATCCCCAGCTGGCGCCGGGGGTGGCGATCAAGCCACTGCGCACTGATCCCTACAGTGGCGAAACCACTTTTCTTTATATGTCGCCGCCCCATCGCGTGCCGCCCGGGATGGCCAAACCCCAGTGGACCCACTCGATGGTGGAGGAGCTTTACACCCTTCAGGGCGAGTACGTGTGGGCGGATTGCGGCCGGATGGGCCCAGGCGGTTATGTGTGGTGGCGCGAGGGTGTGTATCACGGACCGGCGGGCACTGATACGGGATATCTTCTGCTGGTGCGCACGATCGGTGGCCCGCTTGACAACATCTTTGCGTCCGACCCGAAGCCATTCCAATGGGATCCTGCCTACCGACCGTCGCTGCCGCCGGGGTTGCGAGAGCTCGCCAGGCCCTACGAGAGACTGAGCATGTACTGATCAAACGCAGCCCAGCCTGCACGCCAGGAGACAGAGTTTGTGATGCGATGCCTGCCGCCAGGGACTAAGGCTTCCTCTCCATCACACCGGCTGCCGGATGGTCAGGATTTGTCCTTGAGCGCCTCGACTGCCCGCAGGCCCCCGGCGATCGAGGACACATCGGTGTAGCCCAGATCCAGCAGCTCGGCTGCGGCCAGCGAGCCGCGGTTGCCGCCGGCGCAGAAACACACGATCGGCGCCGATCGATCGGGAACAGCGGCGCTGATCCGTTGTGCCAGCGAACCGAGAGGGATGTTCACGGCGCCGGGCAGGCTGCCGCTCGCCAGTTCCTCCGGCTCACGCACATCGATGAAATGGGCGGCGCCGGCAGCGTGCTCGGCAACGGCCTCCGCAGGCAGCTGGGGAACCCGTTCCCTGGCGGCTGCAGCGCGTTTCAGGAACTCCTCGTCGTGAATGGCCATGGCGATCAGCCTGGGATTGGCGTGAGGTCATCATCGGTCGGTGCTCCCTCGCCGAACCAGGGGCTCACGTCATCGCTCGCGAGCCCGATGGAGGCCAGCAGGCTGCTGGAGAGATAGCGCTCACTTCCGGAGGCGCAGATCGCCACGATGCGCTGGCCGGCATGGTGGGGCCGGCGCGACAGTTGCAGCGCAGCCCACACCACCGCTCCGCTGGACACGCCCAGGGGGATGCCGTCGAGGGCGGCGCAGCTGCGCAGTACCTCGATCGCGTCCTCCTCGTAGGCGGAGAGGATCTCGTCGATGAGGCTGTGGTCCACATGGGGGGAGACAAAATTGGGGCCCATGCCGGTGAGCTGGTGCGGGCCGGGCTCGCCGCCGCTGAGCACCGGTGAGCGGGCCGGTTGCACCGCCACGCAGCGCAGAGCGGGGTGCAGGGGTTTGAGGGCCCGGGCCACACCCATCAGGGTGCCGCCGGTACCAACCCCGGCCACCACCACATCGAGCCGACCGCCGGTGTCATGCCAGATCTCCGGGCCGGTGGTGCGTTCGTGGATGGCCGGGTTGGCGGGGTTGCGGAACTGCTGCAGGAGCACCGCGGCGGGAATGCGCCGCTGCAGCTCCTCCGCCCGGGCGATGCAGCCGAGCATGTGCTGCTCCGCCGGGGTGAGCACCACCCGGGCTCCCAGCAGCTTGGCCAGGCGGATGCGCTCGGCGCTCACCCGTTCGGGCATCACCAGGATCAGCCGCACTCCGGCGGCGGCGGCGGCAAAGGCCAGTCCGATCCCGGTGTTGCCGGTGGTGGGTTCGATCAGCACCGAGTCCGCCGTGACCCTGCCGGACGCCAGCGCGTCCTCCAGCAGGTTGTGGGCGGTGCGGTCCTTGACGCTTCCCAACGGATTGAGGTACTCCAGCTTCAGCAGCACTTCGGCCTGAGCCCCGTAGTGATGGGCCGTTCGATGCAGGCGCACCAGTGGCGTGTTGCCGATCCGCTCGGTGAGGCGGTCGAGAATGGGAGCCATCCCTGCACAGTGCGCACCATCTGCGGCTGGATCATCGCCGCGTCCGGCCGCGCACCACGTTGCACTCGCCACGCCAGCCCTGACCAACCAGCCCTTCACCACCCGGCCCGAGCTGCATGGCACGTTCGGCATGGTGGCCAGCACCCACTGGATCGCCTCCGGCACGGCCATGGGCATCCTCGAGCGAGGCGGCAACGCCTTTGACGCCGCGGCGGCAGCCGGCTTCGTGCTGCACCTGGCCGAACCCCATCTGAACGGCCCCGGCGGCGATCTCACCGCCCTGATCCGCCCTGGATCGAATCAGCGGATCACGGTGCTCTGCGGCCAGGGGGTGGCGCCGCGGCGGGCCAGCATCGACCATCTGCGATCTCTTGGGCTGCATCTGGTTCCGGGATCGGGCCTGCTGGCGGCCTGTGTGCCGGGGGCGGTGGATGCCTGGCTGCTGCTGCTGCGCGACCACGGCAGCCTCGAACTCGCCGAGGTGCTGGCTCCCGCGCTCCAGTACGCCCGCGGTGGCTGTCCGCTGGTGCCCCAGGCCATCGCCATGATCAGCCGACTGCGGGCCTGGTTCCTGCAGGAATGGCCCACCTCGGCGGCGGCCTGGCTGCCCAACGGCGAGCCCCCACCGGCCTGGAGCCCATTTCCAAGGCCTGCCTTGGCCGCCACCTACGAACGCCTTCTCGCCGAGGCCCAGGCGGGCGGCCATAGCCGGGAGCAACGGATCGAAGCGGCGCGCGGGGCCTGGCGCGAGGGCTTTGTGGCTGAGGCAATCGATCGCTTCTGTGCCGGTACCGCCGTGAAGGATGAAACAGGAGAGCGGCAGGCCGCTCTGCTGGAGGGCGCCGACCTGGCGGGCTGGCAGGCCAGTTGGGAGCCGCCCCTCAGCCTTGGCTACGGCGACTGGCAGGTGGCCAAGTGCGGGCCCTGGAGCCAGGGGCCGGTGTTGCTGCAGCAGCTGGCGCTGCTGCGCGGCTTTGCCCTCGACGATCTGCCGCCGGATGGGCCCGACTTCGTGCACCTGCTCACCGAAGCCGGCAAGCTCGCCTTCGCTGACCGCGAAGCCTGGTATGGCGATCCGGCTCGGAGCCCGGTGCCAATCGAATCCCTGCTCGGCGAGGCGTACAACGCCGCTCGCCGGCGGCTGATCTCCAATCGCGCCTCACTGGAGCTGCGTCCCGGCGCTCCGCTGGGGCAGGCCCCCAGGCTCAGCCGGGCCGTCAGTCAGGCGGCGGCGGGAATCGGCAGCGGCGAGCCCACCTGCACCACACCTCCCGGCGACACCTGCCACGTGGCGGTGGTCGACCGCTGGGGAAACATGGTGGCCGCCACGCCTTCGGGAGGCTGGCTGCAGAGCTCGCCGATGATCCCGGAGCTGGGGTTCTGCCTGGGAACCCGGGCTCAGATGTTCCGGCTGGAGGAGGGTCTGCCCAGTGCCCTGGGCCCAGGCCTGAGACCTCTCACCACCCTCTCCCCGACGCTGGCCTGGCGCGGCGACGAGGAGGCGCTGGCCTTCGGCACGCCTGGTGGAGATCAGCAGGACCAGTGGTCGCTGCAGTTCTTCCTGAAGCTGGTGCACCACAGCATGGGGCTGCAGCAGGCGATCGACTCCCCCGCCTGGCACAGCGAACACGCCCCCAGTTCCTTTCATCCGCGCCAGGCCCGCCCCGGCCATCTGGCCCTGGAAGCGCGGCTGCCGGAACCCACCCAGGCCGAGCTCGAACACAGGGGCCACCGGGTGGAGATCAGGCCCCCCTGGTCGGAGGGACGCCTCTGCGCCTGCGCCCTCAACCGCACGGGCGGAACGTTGCTGCTGCGGGCAGCGGCCAACCCACGCCTGATGCAGAACTACGCTGTGGGGCGCTGAGGGGCGACCGCGTCGCCGGCGATGGCAAGCGTGAAGGGAATTGGATTGCGCAGGCTGTTGGCCACCGGGGAGTAGGCGTTGGCCTGCTCGACGATGGCATCCAGCTCCTCGCGGCTGGCGTCTCCTTCAATCACCACCCTCACCCGGATCGCCTGGAAGCCCATGGCGGCAGGTGCTTTCTCCAGGTCGCCTCCAGCACCCCAGGCGGCGCTGTTGCCGATGTCGCCCTCGAGGAACAGCTCCAGCCGGCTCAGATGCACCTGTTTCCAGGTGGCCACGGCGGTGATGCCCACCGCAAGGCATCCCCCCAGGCCCGAGAGCACGATCTCGCCAGGGGCCGGAGCGGTGTTCTGCCCCAGCAAATGCAGGGGCTCATCCACCACCACCGGCGCGTGCTCGCCCATGTAGCTCAAGGTGCGGTATTGACCTTCGGTCACGGTGTGCACCCTGTTGGTGCCCAGGGCCTGCGGATTGGCACGTCCTTTGGCGGCGAAGGCCAGCAGGCCGTCGCGATCGATCGGCCGCAGGTGGGCGCGCACCGTGCGGCTGTTGTCGGTGCTGGTGGTCGCCGTGGTGGTGGTCTCAGTGGGAGAGGTCATGGTGGAAACGAAACAGACAGTCGGGGAACCAGGCGTCAGGCTGAGGGCTGACAACTGCTTTCAGCAGCACCGATTTCAGCAGCACCGAGGCTGTTGCGCAGGCCGTGGATTTCGCGACGCAGCTGCTTGAGAGCAGGTGTCACGATCGCCACGAAGTGGGATTCGCGCACGCGGCGCTGCACGGGTGAGCGGGCCAGATAGCCGCGCGCTCCTTGATGCAGGAGCGCGGCCTGGGCCGCCCGCAGGCTGAGCTCGGAGCATTCAGCCCGGGCTTCGAGCACGGCAAGTCGGTAGGCGGGATCCCGCAGGCCAGGCGTCAGGGCCAGTTGCCCTATCCGCTGCCACAGTCCATCAAGCACGGCCTGCAGAGATGCCGCCTGATCGTCGAGGTGGCCGTTGACATGCCCAAGGGGGCCCTCAACAGCAACGATCGATTCGATCGCGCCCTGGATCACCCCCAGCCCGAAGCCGCACTGCAGCAGCACGAAGGATGGGCGGATGCCGCTGATGAAGGCGGCCGCATCACGGGCGATCACGGTGTCGGGCCCGAACCAGGCGTCATCCAGGCGAAGGGCGAAGGTGCTGGTCCCTTCCATGCCGGAAAAGGCCGGGCAGGGCACAAGCTCCACACCGGGGGCGGTGGCGGATAGCAGCAGCATCACCTCATGGCCGGCCGGACGGCCATCGGCGTCCACGACCGCGGCGATCACGCCGCAATAACCATCGGGTTGCAGATGGCTCACCCAGGGAAGAGAACCGCGCAGCCGATAGCCCTCGCCTTCGGGCGTGGCCCGCAGCAACAGCTTTTCGATGCCGGCGTACGACTTGATCGGATTGGAGAGGCCGGTGCCGCCGAGCCCTTCGCCGCGGATATGACGGGCCAGGCAATCGCCCTGCAGCGCTGGGTTGCCGGATTCCTCCAGGTAAAGGCCGCAGGCGGCTTGGCACCAGGCCACGAAACCGGTGGAGCCGCACACCCGTGCGACCTCGGCAATCGATGCGATCGCGAGGGGCAGATCCCCGGCTTCGCCATGGCTGTGCAGATGCGCGCTGAAGGCACCGGTCGCAGCCAGCTGCTGCAGCAGCTGCCGCGGGTACACCCCCTCGCGATCGATCGCCTCCGCCTGGCGGGCCAGGGGGCCATTGGCCAGGGCCCGCACGCGACTGAGTCGGTCGTCAGCCCCTGGGGTGGGCCGGCCGGCGCGCTCGTGGCTCAGAAGGGTGGAACCCATGGATGTGCGCTCGGCCTCCCGTGGAAAGGGCGAAGAGCCCTAATCTGCAGAAGCATAAGACCTTTTTCCGATTGGGTTTGGCGTCTTTCTCTACGGCGGGTCCCTCTGCCTCCTCCACTCCTGTGGAGGCTCCCCGGGCTGCACCGATGCTGCAGCTGCGCGGCCTCCGCCACGATTACCGCAGCTCGGCCCCACGGCAGCATCGGGTGCCGGTACTCGACAAACTCGATCTGGATTTGCCCTCAGGGCGGATCACGGTGGTGCTGGGCCCCAGCGGCTGCGGCAAAACCACCCTGCTGAACCTCACCGCAGGGCTCTTGCCCCTGCAGGCGGGAGAGATCTTTCTGCACGGCCGCTCCCAGCGGGGTCCTCACCCGTCCCTGGGGGTCGTGTTCCAGCAACCCGCCCTGTTGCCCTGGCTCACCGTGGCTGAGAACGTGGGTTTCGGTCTCACGCTCCGCCACAGCGAACCGCTCTCGGCTGGAGAGCGCCGTGGCCGCATTGAGGAGGCCCTCGCCCTTGTGGGTCTTCGGGACCATGCCGACCGCTCCCCGGCCCAGCTCTCGGGCGGTATGGCCCAGCGGGTGGCCCTGGCCCGCGTGCTGGTGCGGCGCCCCGGTCTGCTGCTGCTCGACGAACCCTTCAGCGCGCTGGATGCCATCACGCGCGCTGAGATGCAGCAACTCCTGCGTTGGATCGTTGCCACGACCGGCAGTGGTGTGTTGCTGATCACCCACGACGTCGATGAGGCCCTGGTGCTTGGTGATCGGGTGTTGTTGATGAACCGTCACCCCGGCCGCATCCAGCGCAGTTGGGACATCCGGGGCGGCCCAGGAACGGAGGGCACCGCCACCAGCAAAGCGGAGATCCTCGCTGAGCTCACCGCGATCCTGAACACCCCGTTGAACTGAACAGCTCTTTTTCCGATAGTCCCCATGACGATCCATCCCCTCACCTGCGATTGCTGCGGCGGCGGCATGAACCGCCGCCAGTTCCTCCGCTACGGCAGCCTGCTGGCTGCTGGCGCCGGACTGTCCCTCGCTGGAGGTTCCCTGGCTTCGGCCAAGACCAGCTCCAAGCCCCTGGCCAAGGGAGACGACCAGGAGGTCAAGATTGGCTATCTGCCGATTCTGGATGCTTCACCGCTCCTGATCGCGGACGCCCGCGGTGCCTACAAGGACCAGGGGCTCTCAGTGGCCACTCCTACCCGCTTCCGCTCCTGGGCGCAGCTGTCGGAGGCGTTCCTGTCACGGCAAGTGAACGTGATCCACATGTTGTTCCCCACCACTGTGTGGATTCGCTACGCCAAGAAGTTTCCAGCCAAGGTGGTGGCCTGGAACCACACCAATGGTTCGGCCCTCACGGTGTTGCCCTCGATCAACAAGGTGAGCGATCTGGGTGGACAGGTGGTGGCGATTCCGTTCTGGTATTCGATTCATAATATCGTCCTGCAGCAGCTGCTGGAAAAGAACGGCCTCAAGGTGGTGCGCCGATCGGCGGAGGCCAAGCTCGCCGCCAACGAGGTGAATCTGGTGGTGCTACCCCCGCCGGAGATGGTGCCGGCCCTGGCCAGCAAGAAAATTGCCGGTTACATCGTGGCTGAGCCCTTTAACGCTACCGCTGAGACTCGCAAGGTCGGCAAGGTGCTGCGCTTCACCGGTGATGTCTGGAATGATCATGCCTGCTGCGTGCTGCTCCTCCATGAAGACGACATCCGCAACCGTCCGGAATGGACCCAGCGGGTGGTGAACGCGGTGGTCGGTTCCCAGCGTTGGATGCGCGGCAACCGGCGCGAGGTGGCGGCTCTGTTGTCCCAGGAGGGTGGTCGCAATTACACCCCCCACAGCAAGGCAATCCTCACAAGAGCGCTCGATTTCTATAATGCTCCTCTCTACCGCAATGATGGCGCGATTCAGAACCCCCAGTGGAAAAACCGCCGCATCGACTTCCAGCCTTACCCATTCACGTCGTATACCAAGGAGATCGTGCGCCTGCTCAAGGTGACCCAGGTGGATGGTGACCGCGCTTTCATCAGCGGTCTCGATCCGGATGTGGTGGCCCGCGATCTGGTGGATGGCCGCTTTGTACGTAAGGCGATCGCCGCCTATGGCGGACCTTCGGCCTTCAACTTGCCCGCCAACTTCAGCCGCCGTGAGGAGCTGGATTTTGCATGATCACAGTGGTGTCCAAGGGCCGAGAGCGGCTGCTTCTGCAGCATCTGGCGCTGCCGGCCCTTGGCCTGCTGGCGGGGCTGCTGATCTGGGCTCTGCTGACAGCGGTGTTCAGCCAGGGTAATCCGATCCTCGCTGATTTTTCGCCCAGCTCGGCCTTCGCTGGGCTCGCGACATCGATCGCTGAAGGCATTCTGCCGCGGCACATCGGTGCCAGTCTTGTGCGGGTCGCTGTGGGCCTGGCTCTGGCCGTGGTGTTCGCCCTCCCACTCGGGCTCCTGCTGGGACTGCACCGACGGCTTGAGCTCACCACATCGGCTGTGTTCCAGTTCGTGAGGATGATCTCTCCCCTCTCCTGGATGCCGATTGCGGTGATGGTGCTGGGTGTGGGTGACCTGCCGGTGTTTTTCCTGCTCACGATCGCCGCCGTCTGGCCGATCCTGCTTACCACGATCACCGCCGTGCGTCAGGTGGATCCGCTGTTCATTCAGGTGGCCCGAAGCTTTGCCGCCGAACCCCTGGAGATTGTGACCCGTATTATCCTGCCGGCGATCCGGCCCTCCCTTCTGGCCAGCATTCGCGTGGCTGTAGGGCTGATCTGGGTGGTGTTGGTTCCCGCCGAGATGCTGGGCGTGAGTTCGGGGCTTGGATATCTGATTCTCGATTGCCGCGATCGACTGGCCTATGGAGAGCTGATGGGGGTGTTACTGGTGATCGGACTGATTGGCTGGGTCTTGGATGGGAGTCTGCGTCAGATCAGCAGCCAGCACTCCTCTCCATGAGCGATCACAAGTTCTGAGACGACTGAAATGAGCAGCCATCAAAACATAGCGAAGCTCGGGCAGTACGTTGCACCTGAGGGGTACGACGAGCGAACTGAGGGCATGCACTTCGCCGGTCAGCTTCGCTGCAATGTAAGCCAATTGGAAGCTGGCAGCTGGCAAGAGATTTTGATTGAGTACGAGGTGGGATCTTCAGGTATTGCCGATGGAGCCTGGTTCAAGTTGGCCTTTAAGTTCTACTCAGACTGGGGACTATTCCAGACCTATGATCCATTGGCTCCCAATTACTTAAGCGCTGAGCTTGAGGCAGCGCCTGCCCTGCCAGGTCAATCGCGATCAACTGTCCAGTCCTTGGCCGTTCGCTTTGATCAGAAGGGTCATGAGCGCCCCTACCAAAGGGCGGTGATTGTGGATGTGGTCGATGGTTATCTCAACGCCGGCGATCGGATTCTGGTGCGACTCGGCGATCGTCGCTGCGGAGGCCCTGGCACTCGCGTGCAAACCTTCATCGATCAGGACTTTCGCTTTCGAGGGTATCTCGACCCCCTGGGAACCTCCCGGTTCGTCGCTGTGCCTGGTGACGTGCGATTGGCGATTGTTGCTGGTGCGCCTGCTGAGTTGAGGCTGCATGGGCCTCGCTTCGCCCAGCCAGGGGTGGCCCTTCTTTATCGCCTGGTCTTGCTTGACCGCTGGGGAAATGTCGCCCATTCTTCCGGCGGCAGCGTGCGGGTACGACTGCTGGCGGATGGCCCATCCCAACGACACCTGATGGAGCAGGTCCATGACTGGCCCCGGGAGGGCTGGGCCAGTCTGAGCCTTCCTCTCGACAGGCTTCCCCTTGGCGATCTGGTGCTGGAGGCTGAACAGCTGGAGTCGACCATGGGATCAGGCCAGCTGCGGGGTCGCGCCAGGATCACGGTGGCGGAAGATCTGCCCGTTCCTCGTGCGCTGTACGCCGATCTGCACGTGCATGCCCACGACACGGTTGGCACCAACAGCCCGGCCTACAACGCCGCCTATGCCCGCGATGTGAGTGGCATCGATGTGTTGGGCTATACCGCCAACGACTTCCAGATCAGCGACCGCCACTGGGCGGAGGGCGT
>Ga0172376_10002391_pt1 | contig 23028 bp, 14 predicted proteins | sample Lak35m_FD_121114 | JGI IMG/M metagenome (GOLD analysis project Ga0172376, IMG submission 121114) | Freshwater microbial communities from Kabuno Bay, South-Kivu, Congo - kab_092012_35m | ecosystem: Environmental > Aquatic > Freshwater > Lake | place: Democratic Republic of the Congo: South-Kivu... | reverse complement strand
GGTTCCGGCAGCGGGCGTGGCAGCGGGATGACCTTGGCATCCGATGCCGTGCTCGATTTGGCAACGCCGGCGGATTTGGCAGCGCTGGCAGCAGGCCTTGATGGTAGCGAAGGAGACGAGCCCTCACCGGCGGCCTCGCGCGGTTCGCGGCGGTAGGCCGAGCGGATCGTGTGGAGGGCTTCCGACTCGGAGAGTCCGTCGGCGAGCGCCCGGGCGATGAGCTGGCTTTCCGCCTCGCCGGTGGGCAAGCCCGCGTCGCGGAACTGGCAGGCGGCGTCGAAGAGCTCGGCGTTGCGGGAGCCCTGTGGAGCGCCGCGCTCGAGGTAGTCGAGGGTGCGGCGGGGGAGGCGCCCGTTGTCGTTGTTGGAGTTGGATTGGTAGTTTGGCATGGCGGTCAGGCGGCGCTGCCGAGGTGTTCGGAGAGGAAGGCGGAGTGAAGTCAGCGATCCGCCGGTTTCGTTGCCGATCCGCGCACGCTCATCGCGTCGAGCGCGGCCTCCAGCTCGCTGCGCCGGTAGCGCACCGAGCGGCTGATGCGGACAAAGGGGATCAGCCCCTGCTTTCGCCAGGCATAGAGCTGGCGCGGGCGGATGCGGAGGAACTCGCAGGCCTCCAGTTCGGTGAGCAGGGGTTCGGGGCGACGGATCGGATCAGTTTGCGGATTCATGCCCCGATCCGCGTGTCAACGGAACGCCCAGAGCGTCATCCAGCAGCAATCACAACCAACCGGTGGAATCGCACCCTTTCTTCAAGCCATGATCACCGCAAGGGGTTGAACTTCTTCATCGCCAAGAAGGAGGAGCTTGTTGCGCAACGAAGTTCGATGAATCCGAAGCATCCGGCTGACGATTCCCACAAGACGGCGGAGTGGATTCTGCATGACAAAACATGACAAACGGCTTGCGTCACCCTGCGAAAAAACCTCCGGACACCCTCGAATCCCTTTGAAGAAAAGCCCGTGGATACGAAGGTTGACGCATGAAAGAACCTAAGGGCATGGACTTCCAGCCCACGCATTGTGATTCGACTCGGAAGAGCGCAGCGTCTTGTTGTCGCGCAAAGGCTTCTTAGGTCGAGGCATGGGCAGGATTCTCGTGCCACATGAGGGGATGTCACCGTGGAATCCCATGGATCACTTTCCAGCCCCCAGTTCCTCGTAGTAGCGACGCACGAGGTCGCGGAACTCGGTCGGAACGGGGTCGCGGTCAATCGGCGCGACGGGGTTTTCACGGTTCAGCTTGGCGAGCTCCTCGTTGAGGCGCTGGCGCAGTTCGACGAGGGGCTCGGTGATGCGTTGGGTGATCGTCGCGGCACCGGGCGGAAGGTCGTCGCGGCGGAAATCGATGCGCATCGCCCGCGCATCGTCTCGGACTTTGGCGACGGAATTGCGGAGGTCCTCGTCGGGAAGCATCTCTTCGAGATTGCCAAGACGGTCCGACCAACGCTCGTAATCCTCGCCCGTGATCGGTCCAGGACGCCGCTCCTCGGATCGGTCGTCGAAGAACAGAGGGGGCGCAAGCGGGCCTGTCGGGAGGCCGTCGTGACGGTCGTCGCCGCCGTTGTTCATCGCTCCGCCGCCGCCGGCGCCACGACCGGAGGTGAGTTGGCGCGGGGTCTGGCCCTCGGGTCCCCCCTGTCCTTCCGGGGGATTGGCATCGGGGGATTCCCCTTCGCCCTCGCCTTGGCCTTTTCCTTTGCCGTTCTGGGCCTGGCCCTCGGCGGGGGATTCCCCTTCGCCCTCGCCCTCACCTTTTCCGTTGCCCTTGCCCTTGCCCTTGCCCTTGCCCTTGCCCTTGCCCTTGCCCTTGGCGTTTTCGGCGAGGGATTCGGAGGGCGTTTCGCCTTCGCCGGGAGTCTCGCCCTTGCCTTTGCCCTTGCCCTTGCCCTTGCCTTTTTCGGTGGAAGCCTGTTGGGGCTCGCCTTCTCCTTCAGACTTGCCCTCGTCGGGTTCACCGGGCTCCTTGCTTTCGCCCTTGCCATTCTCCTTGGCCTCTGCCAAGCGATGGGCCGCCGCTTCCACTTTGGATTCTTTGGATTCCCCGGGTTCGGGTTGACCTGACCCTGTCGGGTCTTTTCCCTGACCCGTCTTGGTCTCTGGCTCGCCGCCAAGGCGCTCGGTTTCAGCTTTGGTTTCTTCAATGAGCTTGTCGAGTTCATTGCGCGCGAGGCGGAGGGCGTCGGCTTCATTGCCGAGGATCTTCTCGGCGGCCTTTTCGACGCGGTCCTTCAGTTCCTCGATGCCGCGGGCGGCGGCTTCCCCGGCAGCGATGGCTTGGTCGGCTCGGTTGTAGAAGGTCATTTCGCGCGCCTCGTCGAGCGACTCCCGCACCTGCTGGGTCGTCGCGTTGCGAACTGCCTCGTAAAGCGCGTCGGAGAGGAGGGGCTCGGTGGGCTCGGCTTGCTCGCTGAGGTTCTTCATGCTCTCGAGCACCTCGGAAAGTTTCTGGGTTTGCTCGGCGATGGATTGGGCGAGCTCCCCGCGCTCCTGACGTTTCTCGGGATCGAAGGCATCGGTGCCCGGATTCTCGGCGAGGGTTTCGATCTGTTCCCCCAGGGATTCCTGACGTTCCGACAACGCGCGGGTCGCATCGCGGAGGCTTTTCACCTCGTTGGCGAACTGTCGCGAGGTTTTTTCGCGGAATTCCTCCTTCATCTCCTCGAGCTGTTCGCTCGCGCGGGTCGCGGCGTTGGTGGCCTGTGTCAGTTCGCCCGATTCGAGTTTCTCGGCGGTCTCCTGCATGTTCTCGCGCGTTTCGTCGAGCTTCTCGCGCTCTTCGGACAGGTTGGCGCGGTTTTCCTCGGAATCCATGCGCTCGGAGAGGTCGTCCATCTCACGGAGGAGTTCGCGCTGCTCCTCTTCGAGACGCTTGAGCTGGCGCTCGATTTCGGCCTTCTCCTCCGCGTTCGCGTTCTGGAGCTGATTTTCGAGTTCCTTGATCTTTTCGGCAATGGCTTCCTGACGGCGGGCGAGATCCTTGAGCCGGTTCAGAACGGCGAGGTTCTCCTGCTGCTCGGCCGTGAGGTCGGGATTCTGGGCCGCGCTCTGTTCCTCGTATTTCAGTTCTTTCTGCTCAAGTTCGAGGTTCATGTTGCGCTGCTGTTCCTCCTGCGACTGCGAGGCGCTCGGAGATTGGCTGCGCGACATCGAGATCTCCGTCTCGCGGGCTCGGGCTTTGAGGAGCTCGGCGTAGGCGTCTTTGGCGCTGTTCATTGCGACGACGAGCAAATCCCCGTCTCTCTTCTCGGTGACCGAAGTGAACCCGGCCGCGGCTTCGGTCATGAACTGCTTCGCCAACTCAAGCGCGTTTCTCACCTCGGCGTCCTCGACCTTCGAGAGAGCCTCGTCGGTCTTGGCGACGACGACCTGCTGGGATTCGGTGACAACGCCGACGTCTTCGGCATAGGACTCGAAAGCCTTTCCAGTCTGGTGGTCGCGCGCCAGCTTCCAAGCGGCGTTGATGACATCTTTCTGGATTCGGAGCAGCTCGGCGGCGTCGCCCCCGGGCGATGAGCCGTCCTGGCCCGCCCCTGCACTTCCTTCTCGAACAATTTCCTCGAAAAGGCGCACTTCGACAAAGAACTGGTCGCTCATGGTGCGGCGCACCTTGCCTTCCCTGTCCTTGTCCTCGGCCCAGAAAAAATAGGTGATAAGCTCGCGCTCCTTCGCGCCGAGCTTTTCGATGTCGATGAGGGTGGAAAGCGGATGCTTGGCGCTGCCGGCGAGAGGCTCCTCGGTGAGAGCGATCTCGGTCGCTTCGCCGCGGAACTGATAGGTCATGCCGGTGCGGGTGACTTCGACGTCATCCCAGACTTCGGCTTCGAGCGGCAGTTCCTGGACGGCGGAGACGTCGAAGTCGCGACCGGGGTAGGTCAGCTTCAACTTCGGCGGCACGTTCTCCTTGACGTTCACGGTGAGCCAAGGCGGGCGCTGGTTGGAACGCTCTTTCTCATCGACAAGATGGACGCGGTATTTCCTCGTCACTTCCGGGACGTGGCTGGCGAGGAGCAGGGTGGGATCGACGGGATCCGGGGTCAATGGAAGGATCTCGCCTTCCTCGCTGAAGAGTTCGGCGGCGGAGACGGGCTTGTTGACGCGCAGACGCCATTCGACCTTCGAGCCCTCCATCACCGTGATCTTGCGGGTGTCGGAGATGGTTTCGCTTTCGACGCCGAGGTAGGCGGGCGGGGTGACGACAGCATCGGCCTGGAGCAGTTCGGGATATTCGAAGACGGTGATGGCGAATTCGTCGGATGACGTGGTCTCGAACGCGACGAGGTAACGTCCGTTGGTGTCGACCTGGGGCAGCATCGTTGAGAAGGCCTTGTCGTCGAGGCCGACCTGCATGGGGATCTTCGTCTCGCCGCCGGCATGACGGTAGATCAGAGTGGCGGCCGCGGGAGCGCGTCCGGTGAAGGCGGCCTCGATGACGAGACGCGAGCCTTTCTCGATCTCGACATCACCCGGGGTGACGCGGATCTCCAGGGTGGGCTTGCTTTTGGGCGCTTCGGCGATCCCGGTTTTTCGGGGAGTCCTGCCGAGTGGAGCTTCGCCGAGGAGGAACCAGAGCGAGGCGACAAAGGCGGCGAGGGTGAGGAATTGTCCCCATCCGGCGGCGACGAGTCGTTTCTCGGAAACGCGACGGACCCACTGGTTGCGAACGGCGTGCTCGGAGATCTCGCCGAGAAGCTTGCGCTGGAGGAAGCTCAGGTCTCCGTCCGGTCCAGGTTTCTGGTCCATTGCGGCGAGGAGGGCGGCTCGCAGATCGGGGTGTTTTTCTTCGATTCGGCGTGCCAGTTCGCGAAGGTCGGGAGTGCCGCGGTCAATGAGGAAGAACCCGATCACCAAGGCGAGGCAGAGGGCGCCGGCCCATGTGATCAGGGTCGGCAACGACCACCACGAGGCGAAGAGAGCGAGCGCGGCGAGCGCGGTGCAGCCGATCGCCCCGGCCGCGAGAACGGTGATGACGAGATGCCGGCGTTTCAACTGCTTCTCCGCGGCGATGACCGGTCCGAGGCAGGAATCGAGGAGTTTGGCGATCATGTCAGGAGGAAGGTTGTCAGAGTTCAGTGATTCGTTTTCAGATGGCGCCCGCGCGCGTTCACGTGGTGGGTTTGGCACTGGCTTCCAAAGACGGATCGCTGGCGGCGGCCCGTCTTCCTGCGAACCACGTCTCAAGGATCAAGACGAGGAGTGCGGCGAAGACCAGCCATTTCCAAAGTTTCTGCTGGGCTTCTTTCTGTTCGGATTCAACGCGCAACTTCTGAGCCGCGCTGAGTTCGGAGGTCGCTGCCGCCGACTCCTCGAGAAGCGGGATTCCGAGGGTGGCGAATTCGACGCGCGGGTCGAAGGGGTCGGTGCGCCCTTCGGAAGGATCGAGGTTCACCGAGACGAGGCGCGGCTCCCCGCTCTCTTGCGGCTCCTCGTAGAAACCCGGGGCCGGGTAGCTCGTTTCGCCGACATAGTGGGTGGGGGCCGATCGGATACTGTAGCCGGCATGGTCGAAGATCGAGAACAGGAGCGGGACGAATTTCGACGAGAGCGCGAGCTGGCTTTCCTCGGGCCGCCAGCCCGAGAGGAAGGCAAAGACGGCCCCTTTGCCGATGCGGTGCTCGAGGAACGCGGGCGCTTCCCCGTCGAAGGTGGCAAGGATCCGCGTTCCGTCGCCGAAAGGCGCCTGACCCATCTCCAGCAGGCGGTGCTTCCAGAAGCGGATCTTCGTGAAGTCGCGGATCTGGGCGCGGGCGAAGGGCTCGAGCACGGGATGTTCGAAATCAAGATCGGCGAGGAGCGAGAACTCCGCCACGGCGGCCTCGGAGAGTTTCCATTCGGCCCTTCCCGTGAGGGCGGCGAAGGCCTCCGTGGTCGTGTCGGACGAGGGCAGAGCAAGGATGAGGCCGCCCTTTTCGGCGAATCGGTGAAGCGCCGCTCCGGCCGCGGGATTCCACGGGCCGGGCGCCACGACGATCTCGGTGGCATTCGGATCGAGCTCTTCGACCGATTCCGAACTGCTCACGATCGGCTGCAGGACCGGAGTCGGCTGCAGAGCGCGTCGCAGGTAGAAGAGCGGCGATCCCGCGCTTTCGGCGTCGCTTTCCTTGCCGAGAAAGCGCACTCTCAGCGGACGCGGCTGCACCGGGGAGACGTGGACCTCGTTGTCAAAGAGGTGGGTGTCGCCGCTGACGATCAAAGTCCCGCGTTCGGTGCCGGCGGGTCGGGGGGAAGAAGTGACGATGCGGCTAGTGCCGGGCGCGACGAGGACTTCGGTGGTCGTCTCCGGGCGGTCTTTCCAGCCAAGGGCCAGGTTTGCCGAGGCGGACTCGGCGGAATTCATGATCCGGACGCGGTAGACTTCAGCCTCGTCGATGTTCGAGCGCGGCGGCGTCGCGGCAAGGGTCAGGGAAACGTTTCCCTTTTCCAGAGTTGCGATGGGGATGCAGCGCACTTTCACCTCCCCGGGCCAGGGATTTTCCTGAAGCAGTTCTCGTTTCGCTCCGGTCTGGAAATCGCCGATGAGAACGATCTCTCGCCGATCGGCGGGGCGCGTCGCGTCGGCGGAGAGGAGCAGATTCGCGGCCTGCGTCATGGCTGCTCCGAGGTTGGTGCCGCGCCAGGATGGTTGATATTTTTCCTCGGCGAGAAGCGCCTCGACTGCACCGCCCCGGGCTCCGGGGCCTAGCTCGGCTAGGGTGGGGAGGTCGGCGGCGAGGTCGAAGTGCTCGTCGAAGAGGGCGAGGCCGACCTCGGCCCCGGCTTCGTAGCTTTGCGCGGCTTCGCGAGCGGCCTCGGCCGCGGCTTCGCGCAGGCCTTCACGACGCATCGAGGCGCTGCGGTCGACGAGGAGGATTGCGCGGGTGAGGGTGCTTGCCTCCGAGGGCAGACGAATCGAGTCGAGGAAAGGCCGTCCGAAAGCGAAGGCAAGCAGGAGGATCGCGAGGCAACGCAAGGCAAGCAGGAGGATCTGCTCGAGCCTTGTTCTCCGCGTGACCCGCTCGGGCGTTTTCTCGAGAAACATGAGCGAGCCGAACTCGATGTGTTCCTTGGGCGGGCGCCTCCTCAGGTGCAAGAGAATCGGCACCGCGATGGCGGCCGCGCCGAGGAGATAGAGCGGGAAGAGGAAACTCACTGTGGATTCCATTCTGCCATGCTTTGAGTCACGAGGCGAGGACGTTTTCGCGTGGTGAACCCGTCGGAACGGGATTGGCGGAACGCTGGGTGGTCCCCGGTCCGGCCCGGAAAGGGAACGGGTAGAGGAATTGCCGGGTTTCGAGGGTTCGGAGGGCGTTCATGGACGAGGGCTTGGCTCCCGCTCGATCAGGCCATGAGAGACCCCTTTGCGGCGATGCCTTCCATGAACCCCGGTTTCCTTTTGCGTATCCCGCGTGTGGCGGGGAAACCCGGTTTACTTTCCGAGGAAAGCCCCTAGATTTCCGGCCTTTTGACGATGTCCATTGAACTGACACGCAATTTCTCGATCATCGCCCATATCGATCACGGGAAGACGACTCTTTCCGACCGGCTTCTGGAGACGACGGCGACGATTTCCCAGCGGCAAAAGCAGGACCAGCTTCTCGATTCGATGGATCTCGAGCGGGAACGCGGGATCACGATCAAGTCTCACCCGGTCTCGATGAAGTATCTCGCGAAGGACGGGAAGACTTATCAGCTGAACCTTGCGGACACTCCCGGGCACGTCGACTTTTCTTACGAGGTGAGCCGCTCGCTTGCTGCGTGTGAGGGCGCCCTCCTTCTCGTCGATGCGGCGCAGGGCGTCGAGGCCCAGACGGTGGCAAACATGCACCTTGCCCACCAGGCGGGCCTCTACGTCATCCCCGTAATCAACAAGATCGACCTCCCCAGCGCGGATGTTCCTGCGGTGAAACGGCAGCTCGAGGAGATCCTCGCGATCCCGGCGGACGAGGCGATCGAGGCCAGTGCCAAGATGGGCATCGGCATCGAAGACATCCTCGAGGCAATCGTGAAGCGGGTTCCGCCTCCGGCTCAGCCTGCGGACGAGATTCTCCGCGCCCTCGTCTTCGACTCGGTCTTCGACACCTACCGCGGCGTCGTCAGCTATGTGCGGGTCGTGAGCGGTCAGATCAAACGCGGCACGACGATCCGCATGATGGCCACCGGCAAGACCTACGAGGTCAAGGAAGTCGGCGTTTTCACCCCGAAGCAGTTTCCCCGGGAGAAGCTTTTGCCCGGCGATGTGGGATACCTCATCGCGAACATGAAGTCGTCGACCGAGGTGAAGATCGGCGACACCATTACCGACACGCGCATTTCCGCCGAGGAGCCGCTGCCCGGCTTCAAGGAGATCCAGCCCATGGTCTTCAGCGGGATCTATCCGATCTCGACCGAGGACTTCGAGCAGCTCAAGCTCGCCATGGGCAAGCTCCAAATCAACGACGCGGCCTTCAGCTATCAGGCGGAAAGCTCCGCTGCGCTGGGCTTTGGCTTTCGGTGTGGTTTCCTCGGGCTGCTCCACATGGAAATCGTGCAGGAGCGTCTTCGCCGTGAGTTCGACATGGACGTCATCTCGACCTACCCGGGCGTCGTCTACAAGGTGAGGCTCACCGACGGCACCGAGGTGGAGATCGACAACCCCAGCTTCCTCCCCGAGCCCCAGAACATCGTCGAGATCCGCGAGCCCACTGTGAGGGCCTACGTCATGACGCCCAACGATTACATCGGCGAACTGATGAAGCTCGTGGCGGAGAAGCGCGGCGAACTCGTCAACACCGAGACTCTCGACGCGGGTCGGGTCCTCCTCACCGCGATTCTGCCACTCAACGAAATCCTGGTCGATTTCAACGACCGCCTCAAGAGCATGACGCGCGGCTACGGCAGCATGGATTACGAATACGGCGACTATCAGGCCGAGAAACTCGTGAAGATGGACATCCTGATTGCCGGCGAGCCGGTCGACGCGTTCTCCGTGATCGTCCACCGAGACAAGGCCGAGTCGCGCGGGCGTCAGCTCTGCGCGAAGCTGAAGGAAGTCATCCCTGCCCAACTCTTCACCGTCGCGATCCAGGCGGCGATCGGTGGCAAGATCATCGCCCGCGAAAGCATCACCGCGATGCGGAAGAACGTCACCGCGAAGTGCTACGGGGGCGATATCAGCCGGAAGAGGAAGCTCCTCGAGAAGCAGAAGGAAGGGAAGAAAAAAATGAAGGCCATCGGCAAGGTCAACATTCCGCAGGATGCCTTCATCAAGGTCCTGAAGTCCGGAGATTGAGACGCGGAGGTCGGAAGTCGAAGGCCAAAATTCAGAACTCAGAACTCAGAAACCGCCCCTTATGTTCCTCTTTAAAAAACCCAGCAAAGAAGAGCTCGCCGAGTTGCCGCTCGACCGGAGCGGTCGCAAGGAAGGGCGTTCGCTCGTCAAGGGAGTGAAGAAATTCCTCCGCTACAACGACGACCTCATCGCTGAAACCCGCAGGGAAGAGATCCTTGCGGGGAACGCCGCCTTTCTTGCCGCGCTCGACGAACCTGCGAAAAAACGTCGCGAACTCGAGGCGATGGCGCAGGAGCTCACCGATCTCTGCAAGAAGTCGGTGAAGGATTATAAGCCTTCCGCCTGGAAGGAGAACATCGAGGTGATCTTCGTTGCCGTTGTCATCGCGATGGGGATCAGGGCCTACTTTATCCAACAGTTCAAGATCCCGACCGGGTCGATGCAGCCGACTTTGAACGGAATCATCGCCTATCCGACCAAGGCGATGAATCCCCTCGCCGAGCGCCATGCTCCCGACGACTACGAGAGCCCGGCCCTTCCCCAGCGTCTTTGGGACAAGATCTGGTATGGCCGCAGCCATGTCGAGTGGGTTGCCGAGGAGGACGACCTCGTCATCACCGACTCCGAGCACCTCTACGAGAAGACGCACTTCATCTTTTTTCCGCGCACCTACCTGAAGACGCAGAAGGGCCACGTCTACAGTGCCCCTGGCACGAAGTCGCGGGTCGAGGATCTTCTCGCGAGCGGACCCTTTCCCCACCGCCAGGGTGACCGGGCCTTCGAGGTGAAAGCGGGGGATCCGATCGCGAAAGGGTATGTCGACACCGGCGATCAGCTCGTCGTGAACAAGTGGATCTACCATTTCAAAAAACCCGAGCGCGGTGAGGTATTCGTCTTCGACACGCAAAACATCTATGGCATCCAGGTCGGGATCGATCCCCGGCATGGTTCCCAGCATTACATCAAGCGCATCGGTGGTGAACCGGGCGACACCCTCCAGATCGAACCTCCCTACTTGAAGGTGAATGGTGAGATGGCGACCGAGCCCGGAATGGTCAGGGTCATGTCGCAGGAAGGTTATTATACCGGCTACACTCTGATGGGGGCACGTCACGCCAATCTCGGCAAGGGAGAATACTGGGCGCTCGGCGACAACAGCGCCAACAGCTCCGACTCGAGGAACTGGGGGGTCGTGCCCGAGGAAAACATCGTCGGACGGGCCGCCTTTGTTTATTATCCCTTCGGACACCACTTCGGTTTCGTCGACTGAGCCCGCCTCATCCGTTCATGCAGATCCGGAGAAGGATGCCTACGGAACACGCGGAATACGCTGAAGAATTCTCGAAAAGCCAGTTCCGGCTCGGTCTCTTGCATTTCCGTGCTTTCCGTGTATTCCGTAGGCCACTTCTTCTGCGCTCGATGGTAGGCCGCCTCTTCTCCGCTCGATGGTAGGTCGCCTCTTCTTCAATCATCGCCGACCGTTTACCTTACTCATCCGTTGAACCCGACCACCGCCAGCGCCCGTGAGATCGTCCGCCGCAGCGGATCAAACCTCGCCTTCGCACTCGCCGTCCTGCCGCGGAAGGTGCGTGGCGACATGGAGGTCTTTTACGCCTTCTGCCGGGTCGTCGATGATCTGGTCGACGAGCCGGGTTTCACTCCGGAAGAGCGTCGGGCCGGGCTCGTTCGTTGGCGCGGCCTGGTCGAAGGGGCGGTCGCCGATCCGCGCAACGGGGTCGAGACGGAGTTTGTCGATCTCGTGAGGCGCCGCCGTCTCGATCGTGCTGATCTCCTTGCGATCCTCGACGGCATGGAGATGGATCTCGCGCCGCGCCCCTTTGCGACCGCGGCCGACCTGCGGACCTATTGCTACCGTGTCGCGGGCGCCGTGGGACTTGTCAGCGTGGCGATCTTTGGCTGCACCGATCCCGGAGCTCGAGGCTACGCCGAGGAGCTCGGCTACGCGCTCCAGTGGACAAACATTCTTCGCGACATCGGCGAGGACGCGGAGAAGGGTCGGGTATTTCTGCCGCTCGAGGATCTGCATCACTTTGGACTCGACGAGGCGGCGATCCTCTCGGGTTCTCCCGATCCCGAGAAGTTCCGACGCGTCATGACCCGGGGCGTCGCCGCCGCCCGGGCCCATTTCCGGGAATCGCTCGCCGCCTATGCCGCCCTCCCGGCCGCCGACCGTTCCGCGGTGCGCTCCGCCGAGTTGATGCGACGGCTCTACACGCGCATCCTCGATGCGATGGAGCGGGACGGCTTCCGCGTCTTTGGCACGCGATACCGTCCCGGCAAGCTCGCATCGCTCGGCGAGTTTCTTCGCGCCAAGTTCTTCGCCTGACCGTATCGAACCGATGGAATTCGTCCGCTTCAAACACGCCCGATTTTCGGCCCGGCTGCCGGCGTCTTTCCGCTATTCGTTGAGCCATTACTGGATGGTCGAGGTTGCCGAGACTCGAGGCGTCTGGCGGGTCGGCTTCACCAAGTTCGCCACTCGCATGCTCGGTGAGCTCGTCGAGTCCCGCTACGATGTCGAGCCTGGCGCGATCGTCACATCGGGACAAAACCTCGGCACGGTTGAGGGATTCAAGGCCGCTAGCGATCTCTACTGCGTGATGGAGGGAAATTTCGTCGGAGGTAATCCGCTTCTCGAGGTCGACGCCTGTCTCGTGAAAAGTTCGCCCTATGAGGATGGCTGGCTCTACGCCGTCGCAGGCGAGCCCGAAGCGAACAGTGTCGATGTGCACGGCTATGTCGCCCACCTTGAAGCTCTCATCGAGAAGATGCAGAGCGAGGGTTATTGAAGTCCGGCAGCGGACCGCGCGTCATCACGTGACGCGTGATCCTCGCCTTTTCTCCCGGAATTCGCTTCGATGATGGGACCGTGAATGCTTCTTCCCGCTTCTTCCTCGCCCTCGCTTCGCTTTTCGGGATACCAGTTGGCGGATTGGCCGACCCGCCAACGCCGCAATGGATCTGGTCCGCGGAGGGGGATCGTCTCGCCTCATCCGAATTTCGCGTGGAAAGATCCTTTTTCCTCGCTGCTGAACCGGTTCGGGCGGTGCTCCGCGTGACCGCGGACTTCGCTGCCGTCCGGGTCCTGATCCAGGATCGCGAGGTTCTTGCCCTCGATCCCCATGATCCGCCGACCGAGGTCGAAGTGACTTCGAGCCTCGATCTCGGCGAGAATGTGCTGGTGGTCGTCGCGAACGGCGTCGTGGGACCTTCCGCGTTCGGGCTGACACTCACGCACGCATCGGAGGGAGGGGAGTCTCTCGCGGTTCTTACCGATCACACTTGGCCCGGGGCCACTTCTTTCGGTGAGATCGAGAACGGGCGATGGGGTCCGAACCGGCTCCCCGAAGTCAGCCCCTTTGCCGAATACAACCAGTGGAAGGAGGCGCTCGATCAGCCCGATGCGACGAACCTTTCTCCGCTGCCACCAGGCTTCGAAATCGCGAAAATCCGCGACGCGCGAGAGGGCGAGGACTCCTGGGTGAGTCTCGTCTTTGATCCCCGGGGACGGCTTCTCATCGGCAAAGAGCAGAGGGGGATTCTGCGTCTTTCGCTCTCCGAAGACGGGAATGAAGTCGTCGCAGCGGAGGCGGTCGAAGACACCTTGCGCGAATGTCGCGGACTCGCCTGGGTCGGAGAAACCCTTTACGCTCACGCCAATCACTCGAAGGCGCTCTACGCGCTGCGCGACACCGATGGAAACGGTCGGTTTGACGGCGACGAGGTGACCCTCGTCCAGGCCACCGAGGATGGTGTGGGTCACGGGCGGAACGCCCTCGCGCTCGGACCTGATCGGAATCTCCACGCCATCGTCGGCGACGACATCTCCGTGCCGGAGGGCGCGTCGAGACGAGCGCCTCCTGAATTGGGAGCCCCGAAGGAACTCGGCCATTGGGTGCGCGCCGAACCCGCCGCCGATGGCAGCGTGACCTGGGAAGCGATGAACCGCGGCCTGCGCAATCCCTACGGCATCGCCTTCAATGCCGATGGCGAGGCTTTCACCTACGACGCCGACAACGAGGGCGACGTGGGACTGCCGTTCTATCGCCCCACCCGCATCAATCACCTCGTTTCCGGTGCGAACTATGGCTGGCATCAGGACCGCGGGAACACTCGCAGTTTTCCGATGTATGCCCCTGACAATGTGCCAACGAATTACGATGCCGGTCGCGGATCGCCGACCGGGGTGAAGTTTGGCACCCGCAGTCATTTCCCCGCCCCGTGGCGCGAGGCGCTCTACGCTCTCGACTGGGCCTACGGCCGTATCCTCGCAATCCACCTCACACCGCACGGTGCGAGTTATCACGCGACCGGCGAAGTGTTCCTTGAGGGACGTCCCCTCAATGTCACCGACCTTGATTTCGATGATCAAGGCGCGATGTGGTTTGTCACGGGCGGAAGGAAAACGAAGTCGGCGCTCTTCCGCGTGCGCCATACCGGCGCGCCCGGGGCGGGGGCCCCTGGAGTGGGCGAGCAGGAACTCGCGCGCGGTTCGTTCTCCGCGCAGGCCCGTGCGAAACGACGCGCTCTCGAGGCTTTTCATGGAAAGATCGATCCAGCCGCCATCGAATCGGCGTGGCCTCATCTCGGTGATCCCGATCCCTGGATCCGGGGTGCGGCGCGCGTCGTCCTTGAATGGCAGCCCGTCGCGACGTGGTCTGAGAAAGCGCTTGCCTCCGGAGGTGACCTTGCCGGCCTCACCGCGCGCCTCGCCCTTGCCCGCGCCGGCGCGGGCGAGGATCGAATCGCGGCGGCAAAGAGCGCGGCAGGTTTGACCTTGAGCCCGACGGCGAGCCGCATCGATCGGCTCACGCTCCTGAGGATCCACGAGATCGCCGGCCTCTCCGGCGATGCCGCTATCCTGACACAACTCGAAAGCTTGAAGGGCGACGCTTCTCCGCCGGTGCAGCGCGAGCTGGCCCGCTCTCTCATCCGGGTCGAGGCTCCCGGAGCGGTCGCCTATGCGATGGAGCGTCTCGCCGCCTCCGTCAGCCAGAGCGACCGGCTTCATTACCTCGAAGCGCTCGCCGAGGCGAAGTCGGGATGGGAACCCGCGACCCAGAAGCTCTTTTTCAACACGCTCGCCCACGCGCGGCGTTTCTCCCGCGGCGACCGTTTCATGCAGGCCTTCTTCCAGACCCTTGAGGAAAGCGCGCTTGCGAATGTCTCCGACGAGGCGGAGCGAGCGAAACTCGCCGGGATCCTCAACGCGCCCGTCGCGGAGGAGCCGCTCCCTGTGTCGCGGGCGGTGGTGAGGCATTGGACCCTCGATGAGCTCGCCGCCCCGCCTGGCGGGGATCGCAACGTGGATCTCGTTCGCGGACGAGAGCTCTACGCGGCGGCCCTTTGCGCGGCCTGCCACGTCTGCGGCACGTCCGGGCGGCCCGTTGGTCCCGATCTGAGCATGGTGGCGAATCGTTTTTCGCGGCGTGACCTTCTCGAGTCTATCCTCGAACCTTCCGCGATCGTTGCCGAGGTCCATCGCAATGTCGTGATATCCAAGACCGACGGCTCCACTGAAATGGGCCGCATCGTGCAGGATGATTTCCGTCAATCCATGCTGACCCTCGCGACGAACCCCTTCGTCCCTTCCGAGCTGGTCAACTTACCCAAAGGCGAGATCCGGTCGTGGGAGGAGTCGCCCGTTTCCCCGATGCCGCCCGCCCTGCTCGATACCCTGACCCGCGAGGAGATTGAAGATCTGCTGGGTTTTCTCCTCGCTGGCGGGAAAACGGAATGACTGGGCATCGCGAGCACCTCGCCTCATCGGGGGCAAGGGCGGGTGTCGGGGCCATTTCCGGAAAGTGGAGCCTTTTCCGCGGATCGGGATCTCCGGCCTCGAGGAGGTGGTGAGAACCCAAATCCTTTGCGTTTCGCCCTTCGCGGGGCAAAGTCCCCGCATGCCGGATCAGGATGTCTCCTCCACCGAATCGACTGCTGTCATTCCCGACCGCGGTTCGCCCGTGCCCGGATGTCTCATCCTCGCGGCGATTGTGACGATCTTCGGTGGCCTCATCGTCCTTTATGTGGTCGTCGGAACCTATCAGTATCGGAAGATCGGGACCTTTACCCAAGAGGCTCCCGCCGAGCTGATGATCCCGGCACCCTCGCCCGCCCAAGTCGAGGCGGTGATGGGCAAACTTCTATCCGTGGGGTCGGCCGTCGCCGCCAAAAAGTCCGAACGTATCGTCTTCTCTGCGGAGGATCTCAACGTGCTCCTCGCCACTTTGCCGGCGGCCGAGGGTTTCCGGGGTAATACCCGCATTGAAAGGATCGGCAGTGCGGGGATCGTCGCGGCGATGGCGCAGCCCCTGCGGAAGGCACCCTTCCAGAAAGGATTTCGTTACCTCAACGCCTCCTTCCTTCTCGAGCCCGAGCTGCGCGCCCGCACCATTGCCTTCAAGGTGATCGAGATCCGTCCCTCGTTTGGGGAAGTCCCCGATGCTTTCGTTGATAGTTACGCCTCGCTCGACCTCTTCAAGCTTGATCCCGAAAATCCGGCCATGAAGGCCCACGTTGCCTCGCTCGCGGCGGTCTACACCGAAGAGGGACAACTCGTCGTCGAGACCGGACTGGGTCCGCGGGGAAAGGAGTAAAGGAGAGGTCGGTGACCTTTGTCCGACTTGCTTTCACTTTCTCCCCACTTTACCGTGAATCGGTCTGCCTCGACAGGCGGACCCCAATCCCAAACCCATTCACCCAATATGGCTATCCCAGTAGGCTCCCACGCCCCCGATTTCGAACTCACCACTCTCGGCGCGAACGGCCCCGAACTCGTCCGCCTCGTCGACCACCTTGGCTCCGGCAATCTCCTGCTGCTCTTCGTCCCGATGGCTTTCACCGGAGTCTGCACGAAGGAATTCTGCTCGGTGACGAGCGAACTGGCCGACTACGAAACGCTCCATGCGAAGGTCTTCGGAATCAGTGGCGACAATCCCTTCGCCCAGCAGAACTGGAAGGAGAAAGAAGGCATCGGCATCACCCTCCTGAGCGACTACGAGCACGAGACCGCGGCGGCCTACGATGTCGCTTATTCGAGCTTTCTCCCCGAGAAAAATCTGAAGATGGGTGGGGTGCCGAAACGCTCGGCCTTCATCATTGATAGGCAGGGTATCGTCCAGTATGCCGAGAGCAGCGACAATCCCGGCGATCTTCCTGATTTCGAGGCTATCAAGGCGAAGCTGAAGGAGCTCGCCTGATTTTTGCCATCAGAGCTGTCGTTAAGCGCGAAAAGCCCGGAGCGATCCGGGCTTTTTTGTGTTCTTGTCAGATCACCGTCCGGCGGGATTGGACCGCCGGACGGGAGAACCGGATGAAGAGAGGATCACTTGCCCTTTCGCACGATCGTGACCTTGCGCGAGGTCGACGCACCGAACGCCGAGGTGGCCTCGACGTCCACCTTGAGGCGGCTCTTTGACGTGGGGAAGGGGACCTTGCCAGACCACTGAGTCGTTCCCTTGGCCACCTTCCCGTCGATCGTGACGAGGGCGGTGTTGGCCGAGGCGCGTCCCTTCAGGGTGACCTTGCGGGTTTTCCCATCGACGGTCACCTTGCCGGGGGCGGTAATGGCCGGAGCGGAGTCGGTGAGACTGTAGACGCCGATCTTGCCACCGACCTCGTAGCCGATGAGCAGGAGCGGGCTGCCGGTGGGGCTGTTGGCCGCGGAGATCACGGTAATGCTTTCGGGCGCGGCAAGTCCGTCGGTGAGGTTGTTGATCGAGGTGACGAAATCCGGATCGGCCGGGTCGTTCACGTTGAACATCAGGATCGCTCCCTGGCGCTCCATTCCGACGAAGACATAGTGGTCCGCGCCGAACTGTGCGTGTGCGATCGCCTCAGGCTCGGGACCCTTGTCGGGGGAGCGTGCGTCAAAAGTCGTCGTGCCGTTGCTGCTGGTTTCCCCGTTCATGTTGTGAAGTGCCGGGTAGAGGCTCAAGAGGAGAGGCTCGAAGCTGCCCGTGTCGCCGACGAGGGCGCCGGTATCGGCATTCCAGATGGAGAAGGAACGGGTGCCCGGGATGATGACCTCGTCGATGAGGTTGTCGTTGTCGGGGTCCGCGAGATCACGGACGACGCGGAGGCGACCAAGGGCGGGGTCGGCGCGGTCCATCGTGACCCCTTCGTCCGTGCCGGCGAACGCGCTGACGCGAATGCGATCGGCATCGTCGGGGCGGAAGTCGCCTTCGTTGGCGGTTACCAGGTAGCGCTGGCCACCGACCGTGTAGGAAGCGATCGTGTCGGGCATCGGAATGCCCTTGACGACGTCGTCAATAAGGGCCGCGGCCGTGCCGCCGGCACCATCCTTGTCGGACGCATCGATGGTTTGTTCGATCGTCCCGAGCGGGTGGATCGCGGTGAATTTGCCGGCGTTGGCGCCGCTGAGGGTGAGTTCGGCGATCGCGTTATTCTCCTGGAGGGTCACGAAGATCACGCCGTCGCCCTCGGTGATGTATTCGGGCTCGACGTGGAGGTAAGCATTGCCAGCGGTGAATGAGTTGTCGTTGAACCGCAGGGCGTCGAGCGACACTCCGGCGGCCAAGTTCGCGTCGGAGAAGTCGGAGGTAGAGACCGCCGTGTTGTCGAGCGCGGCGACATCATCGAGGTCACTCACCGAGGAGAGGTCGATGACGCTGACCGAGCCGGGGGCATCGATATCGCCGCCGGTCGTGAACTCGCCCTCGTTCGCGACGAAAATCCTCGAACCATCGCGCGAGAAGATGACGCTGTCGGGATGATATCCGACCGTGAGAGCGTTGATCACCACGGCGGAGCCAGCCCGAGAGTCGAAGAAGACCACAACGCCGTCGGTGTCTCCGTTCGTGGTGGGGATGACGGTGGCGACTCCAAAGTCACGGCCGAGGGGATCCAGGGCCACCGAGCTGACCGAGGCGATATTGCCTCCGAACTCGGCTGCCATCGAGACGAAGTCGCGGGGGGCCAGCGTGCCGTCCGCCGCCAGCGTGAGAAGTTGCACTCCGATGTTGGGGGTGGTGCCGGTGACGTTGGTCGCTACAGTCGAGCCGTCAGGTGAGTAGGCCACGATCTCCGCGCCGGATGGAACGTCGATTTGGTCGAGCAAGGTAATCGATTGGGATTGGAGCGGGGAGGTAAAAGACGCCACGAGAGCGGCGAATCCGAGAAGTGGCAGAGTCGTTCTTTTCTTCATAAAGCGGATTCCTTAAAGGGAATGGGTTCAATTCTCAACCGACGCTGAGCGACAGTTTCTTCACATGAAATTCCAAAGGAGTGGAATTCTTCAAACGGTGGGAATTTTTTTAGAATTTTTATCAAATTAGAGTTGCAATCGTGAAGGAAATTTCAAAAATGGTTTTTATGGAACCTTCAACCTCTTTGACCACAGACCGAATCTCCGAATGCGCTGCCCCGTTCAACCGTCGCGCGTTTCTCTCCGCCGTGCCCGCAATAGGCGCTGCGGTTGTCGGGGCCTCCGCCACGGCGCGGGCAGCAGCCTCGGCAACACCAAAGAAGAAACCGGCTTCGCCCAGCGCGGCCGAGGTCCGGCGCACCGCGGCCTACAACAAGCGCCTTGCCGCTGCGATCAAGCAGAGCCGCCTGGCGCTCCCTCCCCATCCGACCAACACCGACGAGACGCTCTACCCGAACTTCATTGGAAACTTCACGAAAGCCCTGCCGCACAACAGCTTAGGCGAGGTGGACACCGTTGCCTACCAACTCTATCGTCAGGCGTTTGCCAGCCAGACTCAGTCTGCTTTTGACGGGATCCCGCTTGGTGGCGTCGCCAAGCTCGCCAATCCGCAGGCCGGTCTGGCATTTTCCCTCGAAGGAGGCGATTCGCATCATTTTGCCATTCCCGTCGCACCTAACCTCGCCAGCTCGTGGGCGGCGGGTGAAATGGTCGAAGTCTATTGGCGCGCCTGGACCCGTGATGTGCCTTTCATCGAGTATGAGACCAGTCCCACGATTGCTGCCGCCGCGAGCGACCTTTCCGCCTTGCCCGATTTCCGCGGGCCCAAGAGCGGCTCGAACGTGACGGCCGGCACCCTCTTTCGCGGTGGGCTTCCGGGCGAGGCGATCGGGCCTTTCATCTCGCAATTCCTCTGGAAGGACATCCCCTTCGGAGCCACGACGATCACCCAGCGCTACCGGACGACGGCGGAGAACGACAATCACGCGACCAGCTTCGCCCATTGGCTCAATCTTCAGAATGGCGGAGCTCCCCTGACGACCGCTGCGGCGGACGGACCCTACTACATCGCAAGCGGTCGCGACCTTGCGGAGTATGTGCACTTCGATTTTTCCTATCAGGCCTTCCTCAGTGCGGCGCTCATCCTCCTTTCCTACGGCGGTGGGGCCCTCGATGAGAATCATCCTTACCGCTCGATCGCGAACCAGGGAGGTTTTGTCACGTTCGGAGCCGCCCACCTCCTTGATCTGGTGGCTCGCGTCGCGAGCGAGGCCCTGAAGGCGGCCTGGTATCAGAAGTGGTTCGTCCATCGTCGCTTGCGGCCAGAGGCCTACTCGGGGCTTGTCCATCGGGTGATTCAGGACGGAGCGGCGTATCCCCTTCACGCCAGTGTGCTCCAATCGGCGGTGCTACCCCTGATTCAGGGAGCCTACTCCACGAGCCTCCTACCCTTGGCTTATCCCGAGGGGAGCCCGACCCACCCAGCCTATCCGGGCGGGCACGCCACCATCGCCGGCGCCTGTGTCACGGTATTGAAGGCTTATTTCAAGGAAACGTTCGAGATTCCGGCGCCGGTCCAGGCGGATGCCCTTGGGAACCAGCTCCTTGCCTACCCGGGGGCCCTGACCGTGGGCGGCGAACTCAATAAGCTCGCCTCAAACATCGGCTACGGACGCGACACGGCTGGTGTCCATTGGCGCTCCGACGAGGCGCCCGCCTTTCTTCTCGGAGAAGACGTGGCCATCCGCCTTCTCCGAGATCACAAGACCCTCACGCACGAGAGTTTCGACGGGTTTTCCCTGACAAAATTCGACGGCTCGACGATCACGATCTGATCCCGCGATGGGGCGCTGGGAAACGCTTGCCGATCCGCCGGGGGCGGCGGTATCGTGTCGGCCTTCCCAGCATGACTCCCCGAGCGCTCCCCTTGCTATTGCTTCTCCTCGTATTTGGTGCTCCTGTCAGGGCGGATCGCGACGATGAATTCGTCGAGCTGAAGAGGCTCGATCCAACGATCGTCATCGAACTGCCCTACGCCACCGAGAAAAACTTTTGCAAGGCGGTGCTCTACCCGGTGGAGCGTTGCTTTCTCCGTCGGAGGGTGGCGGAGTCCGTCGTCGCAGCTCATCGCAGCCTCGCCGGCCGGGGGCTCGGCTTGAAGATCTGGGACGGTTATCGTCCGCATTCCGTGCAGTATCTTATGTGGGAGAAATCGCCCCTGCCGGGTTTTGTCGGTGATCCGAAGCAGGGTTCGAAACACAATCGCGGAGCCGCCGTCGACGTGACCCTGATCGATCTCGAGACGGGGAGGGAACTTCCCATGCCGACTCCCTACGACGAATTTTCGTCGCGCGCCCATCGCGACTACTTCAAGGTCACCGCCGAAGTTTCGGAGAATCGTCGAATCCTCCAGGCGGCGATGCAGGCGAATGGGTTCCTCACGATCGAAAGCGAGTGGTGGCATTTCGACCACCGTGATTGGTCGCAATTTCCCCTCGCCGACGTCTCCCTCGAAACCCTCGCGGCGCAGGCGGATCGCAAGGTAAAGGCCGAGGAGACCGCGGCCGCCGATGGCTGGACGCGCTTCCGCGGTTCCGACGGGACAGGGGTGGCGAAAGCGGCGGTGCCGCTCCACTGGAGTGCGACGGAGAACGTGAAATGGCAGCTCGACCTCCCCGGTCCGGGCTCATCTTCGCCGATCGTCTGGGGCGATCGCGTCTTTGTGACCTGTTACACCGGTTATGGAGACGGCAAGAACGCCAACGCCACCCCGTTCGATCTCGTGCGGCATTTGCTTTGTGTGGATCTCGGCAGTGGCAAGCCGCTCTGGACCGCCAGCGAAACCGCCACGGTCTCTGAGAATGAATACAAGGAGTATCTACCCGAGCATGGCTACGCCAGCAGCACTCCCGCGACCGACGGTGAAAGGGTCTACTGCTTTTACGGAAAAAACGGCGTCCATGCCTACGATTTTTCCGGTAAGAAGGTCTGGTCGGCCCCGACCGGCATCCAGTCTTCGGCCATGACGTGGGGCTCGGCCTCGAGCGTCGTCCTGGAGGGCGAAGCGGTCATTGTCAATGCCGGCGACGAGGCCCGTGCCCTCCTTGCCTTTGATCGCATGACCGGGAAGGAACTCTGGCGGATGGAGGATCCCATGCTCGAGCAGACCTACGCCACGCCCACGTTGCAGCGAGTGGCACCCGATCGCGTCGATCTCCTCGTCGGACTTCGAGGCGAGCTCCGCGCCCTCGATCCCGCGAGCGGGGCGGTCCGATGGAAAACGGCGAGCCCGGTCACGGGAAATCTTTCCGCCGGGCCCGTGCCGATTTCGGAGGGCCGCCTTGCCCTGTTTGGCGGCTTTCCGAGAACGATCGGCACCGTGTTCCAAGGAGGCGGCGAAGGCGACCGCAGTGCCGACGCTCTCCTCTGGGAAAGCCAGACCGCGAAGAGTTACCTGCCGATGCCGGTCGAGCACGAAGGTCTGCTCTATTGGGTGAGCGATGATGGCATCGCCGCGTGCGCGAAACCCGAAAGCGGTGAGCTGCTCTACCGCGAGCGGCTCAATGTCGCCAGTGAGACCGGAAAGGGGATGGCTTTTTATGCCTCGCCGATTCTCTCCGGCGGTTACCTCGTTGCCATGAGCCGCAGCGCCGGCGCCTTCGTGATCGAGGCCTCGCCCACCTTCAAACTCTTCGGGGTGAACCGGATCGAGAACGACCCGACACGATTCCAGGGCACTCCCGCCGTGGCCGGCGAGGTGTTGTTGCTGCGCTCCGAAAAGGCGCTCTATGCGATCGGGAAGTGAACGGTCCTCTTCGCGGGATTGTGAAAGTCACGACGCCATGATAAGCTCGGGCATGTCGGAGAAGGAAAACCTTCGGGAACCGGTGAAGAAGCAAGTCGGAGGCACCTTGTCACACAAGTCGCCGCTGGAGCGACTGGCCTCTCTGCAACGAAGTGCGGACGCCGTCCTCGGCAGATCCTGGCGTGGAAAAGATGATGGAACCCCCGTTCGAAAAGTGGTTGGGAAGACTTCTCGATGAAGAGGTGAAATTCCTCGTCGTCGGCGGACTCGCCGTGACCTTGAACGGCTATGTTCGTCTCACGGAGGACGTTGATTTGCTCGTCGAGGCCACTCCGGAAAACCTCGAACGACTCATTCGTTGTCTGACAAACTTCGGCGAAGGGCACGGGGGAACGCTGGCTCCCGCCGACTTCACTCCCGAACCCGGGGCGATCCGGGTGATCGAGGAGAGCGAGGATTGCCAGATCGACCTTTTCACCGAGCTTTCCGGAATGAGCTATTCGGATTTGATCGCCGGTGCCGAGTCATCGCCGCTGGGGGGGCGCTCTTTCCCCTACGCATCGAAGACCCAGCTCATAGCCATCAAATCGGGCTCTGTCAGGGAGAAGGATCAGCTCGATGTACTGGCAATGAAAAAGCTCCTTGAAAACCCGAATGCCTTTGACTGAAAAGTTCCCCATGCGCATCGATTCCCACCATCACTTCTGGAACTACTCGCCCGAGGCTTATCCCTGGATCGGGGGCGACATGGCGGTGTTGAAGCGCGACTTCGCTCCGGCCGATCTCAAGCCGCT
>Ga0172376_10002390_pt1 | contig 23031 bp, 16 predicted proteins | sample Lak35m_FD_121114 | JGI IMG/M metagenome (GOLD analysis project Ga0172376, IMG submission 121114) | Freshwater microbial communities from Kabuno Bay, South-Kivu, Congo - kab_092012_35m | ecosystem: Environmental > Aquatic > Freshwater > Lake | place: Democratic Republic of the Congo: South-Kivu... | reverse complement strand
TCCGTCTGATCCGTCTGATCCGTCTGATCCGTCTGATCCGTCTGATCCGTCTGATCCGTCTGATCCGTCTGATCCGTCTGATCCGTCTGATCCGTCTGATCCGTCCGATCCGTCCGATCCGTCCGATCCGTCCGATCCGTCCGATCCGTCCGATCCGTCCGATCCGTCTGATCCGTCTGATCTGTCCGATCCGTCCGATCTGTCCGATCTGTCTGATCCGTCATGTGAGCGACGATATCGCGATGGTTGAGTTTGCCACGGGACCAGGTCCCTTGGAGCTTTCCATCTTTGAGGATAGAGATCTTATCGGCGATCGCTTGGACTTCGGTCAGTCGGTGGCTGATGTAGAGGATGGCGACTCCGTCTTGTTTCCATTGATGGATTTTCTCAAAGAGGATTTCAGATTCTGCAGCGCTCAGGGCAGCCGTTGGTTCATCGAGGATGAGGACTTGGGTCTGTTGCCAGGTATTGGCAGCGATTTCGAGCATTTGCTGTTGGCCGACGCCTAGATGTGAAGCTTGAGCGTCGGGCGATAGTTTTCCAAGCCCGAATTCCGAAAGGATTTGGTGGGCATGCTCGCGCATGGCGCGACGTTTGAGAATTCCGAGTCGGCTTGGGAGTTGTGAGAAAAACAGATTTTCAGCGAGGCTCAACGTGGGCAGGACATTAAGTTCCTGCTGGACGATTTGGACACCTGAGCGCTGAGCCTGCCTTTTTGACTTTGGAGAATATTCGTTTGCTGCGAGCTGCATGGTCCCGTGGGTGGGTTGGATCATGCCTGCGATCATTTTGCAAAGGGTGCTTTTGCCGGCACCGTTGGCTCCCAGAAGCGCGTGGACTTGTCCGGCGTGAAACGCAAGGCTGACACGATCGACGGCCCGCGAGGCGAAATCTTTCGTCAAAGCGTCGAGGACCAGCACGCTGTAGTGAGCCTTTTGAGATGAATCGTTACTTCAGTTGCTCGGCCGTGATGAGGTCCACGGGCGTTTCGCGATCTTCGAGTTTCGCGTCGGAGTCTTGCAGGAGTTTCATGGCGAATTCGATTCCGAATACGGCTAATTGATCTCCGTGTTGATCGGCGGTGGCAAGCATACGACCTTCGCGTATGGCTTCTTGGGCAGCGGAGATATTGTCGAAGCCGACGACTCTGACATCGTTTGTCTTGTTGGCTGCTTTGACAGCGGCGATGGCTCCTAGAGCCATCGAGTCGTTTGCCGCGAGGATGGCTTTGAGGTCCGAGTGGGAAGAGAGCATCGAAGAGGCGATCGTGTTGGCTTGGTTGGTTTCCCAGTTAGCGCTTTGGCTATCGACGATTTGGATTCCTGCATCTTTCATGGCTTGTTCAAACCCGAGTCGCCGTTGGGTGCCATTAAAGCTGGTGCGGATACCTTCGAGCACAGCGACTTTGTCACCGGCTTGGAGAGATTTGGCCAAGTGGTCACCGACGGTTTTTGCACCCAGCAGGTTGTTGGGGCCGACGAAGGGGACGGTGAGATTCTCGGCTTTGAGGACTTCGTCGTCGAGTTTGTTGTCGATATTGACGACAACTAGGCCGGTTTGTTTGGCGCGTCGCAAGGCTGGGACGAGGGCTTTGGAATCTGCCGGGGCGATCACGATCGCTTTGACTTTGGCGGCGATCATTTCTTCGACGATGGCGGCTTGTCGCGCCAGGTCCCGTTCATCTTTGATCCCGTTGACGATCAGATTGTACTGATCTGAGTTTTGATTTTGGTGTTTCTTGGCACCATCGGCCATCGTGGAAAAAAATTCGTTGGCTAGCGATTTCATCACCAAGGCAATCTTGGGTTTTTCGGTACCCGTGGTTGAATTGTCATGGTTGGTAGCGCTGGTGCTGGTGGTCGGTGGCATCGATTTTCGACTCTCGCAACCGATGCAACTTAGCAGTAGCACCAGGGAGAACCAACTGGCGAAGCCGAAGTGGGAAGATGCGGTTTTCATTGGGGGGCAGGGGAGGGGCTTGTGGGTGAATTCACCATATCACGGGCTGCCATTCGGCAACTTCGGTGCATGGTTTTGTTGTGACATTATTGATTGTGCTCGTTCAATACAAGAAGAGCGATTGTATCATTCCGAGCTGGTCAGCGCGGTGGTTGAGCGGGAATTTTCGACAGGATACCGCAGACTCGAACCCTCAGGGCAGTGGATGTTACCAGCGGGCATTTGGGATAGCATCTACAATCGAGCGTGGACTTGGTCCAAGTTCGGCAAGGAGGGTTGGGCGCCTCGGACAGTAACAGCGTGTGCGGCGGCAGCCGAAGCGAACACGCAGGCTTCCATCAGCGCCGAGCCTTGGGCGATCTTGTAAGCCAACGCGCCTAGGAATGCGTCGCCGGCGGCGACGGTATCGACGGCTTGGACCCGATGGGCATCGATCGCTTGGATCAGAGGTTTTCCATTGGGCATTTTGGTGGCCGCGATGGCTCCGAGTTCTCCGAGGGTGATGACGGCTTGTCTAGCACCTTTGGCCAGCAGGCTGCGGGCCGCATCAAAGGCTTGATCGACATCCACAGGTGGGTGGTCATTGAGCAGCAGGGCGGTTTCCGACTGGTTTGGGCAGATCAGGTCGACATCAAAGAGTTCCTCTGGGAAGTTCTTTGGGGCAGGGGCAGTGTTGAGGATGACCGGGACGTTATGAACGCGGCACAAGCGAACCACATGAAGAACGGTTTGGATCGGTATCTCCAGTTGCAGCATTACCAAGGCGGCTTGAGCGATGGCTGATTCGGCCAGATCGGCATCATCGGCTGAGAGTTTGCCGTTGGCACCGGGGATGACCATGATCGAGTTTTCGCCCTGGTGATCGACGGCCACGATGGCAATGCCGCTTGGGCCCGGTTTGGTGCTAACCCATTCAAGATCGATCCCTTCTTGTTGAAGGTTTGCGCGAAGGGTCGAGCCGAATCCATCGGATCCTACGGCAGCGAGCATTCCAACTTTGCCACCGAGTCTTGCGATCGCGACGGCTTGGTTTGCCCCTTTGCCACCGGAAATATAATCGAGTTGGTTGGCGGTGAGAGTTTGCCCAGGGGCTGGCAAGCTTGGAGTCTGGACGACAATGTCCATATTGATCGAACCGCAAACAAGAATTTTACGTTGGTTGTCAGCTTGGAAATCGCTCATCATTGGAAGTCTGCTTGGGTTTTGGATTGATTGCGTGGGGCTGATTATGGTTTGAGCGCCATGAGGAGTTCTTCTTGCAATTCAGGATTTTTCGCTAAATTGGATAGCGTGATTTGACGATGTTGCGATTGGGGGTTGTCGGATTGCAGTTGGATCCAGAGGGTTTTTCTTGGCATGCAGGGGGCGAAGCGGTCGGCCCATTCGACGATTGTGATTGCGGGGTGTTCGAAGAGTTCTTCGATTCCTAGTTCGAGGAATTCATCGCTATCGTGGATACGATAAGCGTCGACGTGATAGATTTCGGGTGTTGTTCCGATGGGGTGGATCAGCACGAATGTTGGGCTGAAGACATCTTCGGGATTTGCACCCAGCGACTGAGCGAAGAATTTGACCAGTTGAGTTTTACCGGCACCTAGGGTGCCTACGAGTGCGACGGTCGATGGCAGATGCTTTGAGAGGATCGAAGCGAGGATTTTGGCGAAGCAGCGGCAATCGTCGAGGCTTTCGAGCGAGACTTGAACCGAATCGTTGTTGGATTGCTCCAATTGGATCATGGAATTATTCTTCGAGTTGTTGCTGAAGTTCGGCCCATCGGGTTTCGGCGGTTTCGAGTTCTTGGGAGACTTTGGTCATTTCCTCGTGGAGTTTGAGGGCTGATTGGGGATCGCTGGTGGACATGAGTTGCTCGTGCAATTCTTTTTTCTGCTGATCTAGTTTAGCGATATTTTTTTCCAGGTTACCGATTTGCTTACGGACGGCCCGATCATCCAGGGGCGCTGATTTCGAGGGGTTTTTTTGTCCGGGTTTTGGGGGTGGAGCCGAAGCGTTTTTCTTGGGGGCACCGCCGTGTCGAGTGGATTCGGCATCATCGATTTCCTTTTGCACCATGTACATATAAGCATCGTAGTCGCCTCGGTACTGGGTGACTTTGCCGTCGCGAACTTCGATGTAGGTGGTAGCGACGCGTTTGAGGAAGTGACGATCGTGGGAGGTAAAGATCACGGTTCCTTTGTAGTCGATCAGAGCATCGGCTAGGGCTTCGACGGTCTCGACATCGAGGTGGTTACCCGGTTCGTCGAGAATCAGGACATTGGCTTTTCCTAGCAGGAGGGCGGCCATGCACAATCGGGCGCGTTCACCACCGCTGAGGACTCGGATTTTTTTATTGACTGCAGTACCGCGAAACAGCATGGCACCGGCGGTATCGAGGATCGTTTGATTCTTGGTCCCTGGGATCGCTTCGTATTCGAGGTGTTCCAGGACGGTTTTGTTTTCAGGGAGGCTGGTGTAGACGTGTTGCGCATAGGTGCCAAGTTCGCATCCATATCCCCATTTGAGATCTCCAGAGACAGGGGGCAGAGAATGGACGAGGGTTCTCAGGAGGGTAGTTTTTCCTTGACCGTTATCCCCGACGATGGCGGCACGGGTCCCATGATCGATTTCCAGTCCGACATTCGAGGCGATGGTTTTGTCAGAGTAACCGATGGATAGGTCTTTGGTTCGAAGGGCTGGGCCTTGTCGAGGCTCGACAGAAGGAGCGCGGATGATCGCGTTGGCATGGTCGGCGGCGGACTCTTTGATTTCGAGCCGGTCGAGCATTTTGCTCTTGGACTTTGCGCGAGTGGCGGTGCTGGCGCGGGCTCGGTTTCGGTCGATGAATTCCTGGAGCTGTTTCCTTTTGGCTGCGATGGAGGCATTGGTGCGTTGGTCGTGTTCGCGGAGTCCTTGTTGGTATTCCAGGTACTCGTCGACTTTGCCAGGAAACAGGGTCAGTTCACCCATCGAAAGGTCCAGAGTTGATTCGCACGTTGCGTTGAGGAAGGCTCGGTCGTGGGAGACGATCAAGCAGGCTTCTTGGAAGGATCGTAGAAAGTGTTCTAGGAGGATTTGTGTACGGAGGTCTAGAAAGTTGGTAGGTTCGTCCAGCAGCAGTAGATTCGGTTCGTGGAGCAGCAGGCCAGAGAGTTTGACGCGTGTTTGCCAACCGCCTGAGAGGTTCTGCATGGGGGTTTCGAGCATTCTACCTTTGATTTCGAACTCCCCGGCGACTTCGCCGCACTTCCAATCGGGTTGACCGCTATCTCGCATGAGAAACTCCAGAGCGGTTTCACCTGGTAGAAATGGGTCATGTTGTCGCAAGTACCCGATACGGAGTTTTGGGTGGCGGATGATTTCCCCGGTATCGAGTTCATCGTCGCCCAGGATGCATTTCAGGAGAGTGGACTTGCCGGCACCGTTGCGGCCGATGAAGCCGACTTTGGTGTTACCACCCAGGGTGCACTCGGCTCCATCGAGTAAGATTTGGTCCCCGTAGCGTTTATGCGCGTTACGGATCTGCAGCAGGACGGTCATTAGGGCACCAGGGGGCTAGGAATTCGGGGTCGATAACCCCTGAAAATTTCATCCATCTTTGGTATGTTATCAACCCCAAAGGTGCGGGAAGTGGATTGGAAATCGGTTTGGAATCGGGGATTAGACCATCCATGGCAGAGATATCGCAATCGGTCACGGAGCTGATCCACCAATTGGGTCGATTGCCTGGGATCGGGAAAAAGACCGCCGAGCGGTTGGCTTATCATATTCTTCGGGTTCATGTGTCCGAAGCGATCGCGTTGGCAGATGCGATTCGAAAGGTCCGGGAGAATGTTCGGTACTGCTCGATGTGCTTCAATCTTTCCGAGGAGGCTTTGTGTGGGATTTGCACAAGTGGGCAAAGAGACACCAGCATGCTGTGCATTGTCGAGCAACCCAGGGACTTGATCGCATTGGAGCAGACGGGCGTTTATAAAGGGCTTTATCATGTCCTGCTTGGGAGGATAGCTCCGCTGGATGGGATTGGGCCTGATCAATTAACGATAGAGGCGTTGGTCGATCGCGTGAGAACAGGGAATTTTAAAGAGGTCGTTTTGGCCACGAATCCCAACGTAGAGGGGGACGGCACGGCGATGTTCATCTCGAACCAACTGGCACCTTATCCTGTCCAATTAACGCGGCTTGCTAGGGGAGTCACTAGCGGTAGCGTTTTGGAGTTCACCAATAAAGAGATTTTGTCAGACGCTTTGTCGGGTCGACAAAAATTCTAAATCTGTTCGGATTTATGGGCCTACGTACCTAGAAAAGTCCACTTGGTTACTGTCGAGCTACTTTTCTTGTGGCATGTCCTAGAGGACAATGCTCTGGGCAAGTAGGTTTGCGACGAAGCATTCAGATTGAACACACCCATAGCGTCCAAGGATCTTTCGATGAAACTCCCAAGAAGCGTACTTGGCTGGCTGCTGATTCTGTGCGGATGGATTGCGGGGGTGAGGATTGCCCAAGCTCAGGATTTGCAAAGTCCTACCGACATCGATTCGGTTCGGGCTGCCGTTAAGCGTGCCGAGGATTTGTTTAAAGAGAAGAACTATGGTCAGAGCGCCAAGTACATCGAGGTTTGCAACAGCAATTTTGTCGATTTGGTGTTGGCAGGGCAGGGCAAAGACATCGCTGAATGGGAGCGATTGCACAGGAAATTGGCGAAGGCTGCTGAGGTGCTTACGATCGAGGGTGCCGAGTTTACCCCTCTTGCACCTTGGGGTGAGATCTTTGGCAAACTGAGAGAAATGAAAGATGGAGCCAAGAATCCAGACAGCAAGGATACCGCCAAGGATTCGAAGTCGAAGTCTGAAGGAGTAAGTTTTTCCAAAGACGTCGCACCGGTGCTCGTCGAGCATTGCGGACGATGCCATGTCGACAAGACCACTGGCGGTTTCACGATGCCCACTTACGAAGGTTTGATGAAAGGTTCCAGGGCAGGAGTGGTGCTCTTTGCTGGAGATCCTGAGGGGAGTCCGTTGGTCGAAGCGATGGCAAGCGGGACCATGCCACCAAGTGGCAACAAGGTACCTGAGGAAAAGCTCAGCAAGATCAAGGCTTGGGTCAAAGCAGGAGCCAAGTACGACGGGGAGGATCCCAAAGCAAATCTTAGAGTGCTTGTGGGTGGTGCAGATGCAAAGCCACCCGAGCCGCCTAAGCCTGTTGAAGTGATGGCTGCAACGGGCAAAGAAACCGTCAGTTTTTCCAACGACATCGCTCCGATTTTGGTTGCCAATTGCAACGGGTGTCATTACGGCGGCAATCGCCCTTCTGGCGGATTGAACTTCACCAACTTCGCTGGCCTGTTGCGTGGCGGGATGACCGGTCCGGTGATCGAACCGAGCAAAGGCAAAGAGAGTTTGTTGGTCAAGAAGTTGCTAGGACAAGCCGGCCAAAGGATGCCCGCTGGGGGTCGGCCAGCGCTAAAACCCGAGGAAATCGATAAGATCACGAAGTGGATTGATGAAGGAGCCACTTATGATGGTGGGGAGCGAGACAGCCAGCTCGATAGTGTGATCACGAAATCCTGGGCGGCCAAAGCAACTCATACTGAGCTGATGGAAAAGCGGATGAGCAGGGCTCGCGATCGTTGGAAAGTCGTCTCGCCGACTGCCCTGGCCCAAGAAAAATCGAACCAGGACTTTCATGTACTTGGAAATGTCGGCCCCAATGAGTTAGATCAAGTCATGATGGCGGCCGAATCGGCGGCTAAGACGGTGCGCAAGCAGTATCGATTGAGCCCCAAGGACCCGATTGTGCACGGAGGGATAACGATTTATGTGCTTAAGTCGCGATACGATTACAGCGAGTTAGGAAAGATGCTCGAAAAGCGATCTTTGCCACAAGAATGGTCATCGCACTGGAAGAAAGATGTTTTGGATATGTACATCGCGATGGTGCCCGATAAGTCCAATGCCAAGCTCAACGAGACCGCTTTGGTTCAGCAACTTACGAGTGTTTGGGTCGCTTCCCATGAGGGAGTGCCAAAATGGTTTGCAGATGGGGCAGGTCGAGCGGCATTAGCCAGTGCCGTAGGCCCTAACGACCAGCGCGTTAAGCCTTGGATGCAAAGACTGCCGTCGGTGGTCGATGAGATCAAGGATGTCAAGCCGCTTATGGAGGGTAAACTCAACGACGAAGACGAAGCGATCGTTGGGTTCGCCTTGGTGAGAACCATGCAGAGCACCGCGATGAAGAAGAATTACGATTCCATCGTAAGATCGATCAGTGACGGGACCAAGTTTGAGGATGCATTCAAGAAGTCGATCGGGCCTATGGAAGATTTCCTGAGTCAGGCACTTGGGAAAAAGAAAAAGTAGGACCCGTTTTGGGCGGTGAGATTATCGCCCTATCATGGGTGGAGCGTAGCCAGGAGGGTAACCTGCAGATGTGGTTCCAGGAATAGGTTGACCGTACACGGGTGGTTGCCCGTAGGTAGGAGGCTGTCCGTAAACCGGAGGTTGGCCGTAGGTGGGTAAGCCAACGGTGGGAGGTGGTGCGACTCCGGGGATGGTGCCCCCAGGAGGCATGGCAGCAGGTGCCGCTGCGGTGCCGGCCGTAGGATAAGGTTGAGGATAAGCAGGGTATCCGGGGTAGGAAGGATAGGGGCTCATTGAGGAGGGGTACTGCGGTTGCGTGCACCCGGTTCCGGCGCATCCGGAGAAGCTTGCAATGCCGATGAGGAAGGCTGCCCATAGATAGCGCATTGAGGTGGAGTTAGTCATGTGGAGGTCCGCAGATATCAAAGTCTTGAAACAAACCGATTGTTTGCAATCGACGCTGGATGCTCTTAGTTTCTGACTGTGGCGTCTATATCAATCTGTAAAGAATTATGAACCTACGAGCGATGCGATGTTGCCTTGGGAACAAGTCCTTTGCTAGTTTACGGTTGCCGAATTGGCAGTTTGCGATGGGTTGAATGGACAATTTGCTCTTTCCTGGATAAATCGCGGGGAGAAGGTGCCAAGAGCGTTGAAGTGGAGCATGTGTTTGTGGCCGGGGTTTTCGGCGGCTTGGATCTCAGGAAGCTTCCGGGGGCTGGTACTCGCGTTGTTGTTTATGGTCGTTTTGCAAGCAGCGTGGATTGGTACTTTTGTTTGGCCAGCGTATTTGACAACATGGGAGACTCATTTGCTTTGGTGGACCCTTGCGGTCTGTGTTGTTGGATCTGTTTTGTACCAAACGCTTTATGTGGCGTGGTCGGGTGAAACGAATCCTGCCAAATGCAGTGAAACGATTCTTCAACAGGCTCAGGCGTTGTATCTCCAGGGCAACTACTTTGAGGCCGAGGAACTGCTGGTTCCCTACGTGTCTGGTGGGCAGTGGGATGTTGATGCGGGGTTATGGCTGGCTTCGATTTATCGTCGCACTGGTCGGCTTGAGGCGGCATCGGTGGTGCTTCAGACATTGGAATCTCTTGAACGAGGCGAAATTTGGTCCATGGAGATCCGTCAAGAGCACCGTAAAATCAAGGATTCGAGGCGAAACAAACGTCTTGAAAGTCTCTAGGTCTTGGGGATATGCCGTTTGCTATCCTGGCCGAAAGCCTATAATCCCTGGGACCTGCTCCAGGTTCCAATCCAGCAGTTTTCAAAGCTAGATTGGAGGGGGGCTCCCTTTCGGTACAGCTTTTGCTCTTTTGGGTGAATTGCTTCCGGCAAGGGAACTTGGGACTGCCTAAATGCGTCGTTGAGACCAAGGTGAAGGACCTCAGGCGAACCGAGCCAAAAAAATCGAGGGTGGACCGATGTTTGTCTGCCAAACCATAAGGAAGGATAGTCATGTTCGAACGATTTACTGACCGTGCCCGCAAGGTGATGCAGCTAGCGAATCAAGAGGCACAGCGATTCAACCACGAATACATCGGAACCGAGCATATCCTTCTGGGGCTCGTGAAAGAGGGCAGTGGTGTTGCCGCCAATGTTTTAAAGAACTTGGACATCGACCTTAGAAAGATCCGACTTGAGGTCGAAAAGCTGGTTCAAAGTGGGCCTGAGATGGTGACCATTGGCAAGCTTCCTCATACCCCCAGAGCCAAGAAGGTCATCGAGTATTCGATGGAGGAGGCTCGCAATCTGAACCACAACTACGTTGGTACAGAGCATATCCTGCTGGGGCTCTTGCGTGAGCAAGACGGTGTTGCAGCACAGGTGCTGATGAACTTGGGGATGAAGCTAGAGGATGTTCGAGAGGAAGTCTTGAGCTTGCTTGGGCATGGCATCGACTCGAGCGATTCGGAGCGAGGTGGACGAGAAGGGGGAGCCTCTAGCGGAGGCAACGCTGAATCGGGTACTTCGACCAAGGGTGGCAAGAGCAAGACACCAGCTTTGGATAGTTTTGGCCGTGACTTGACCGAATTGGCTCGTCAGGGCAAGTTGGATCCAGTGATCGGACGAGAGCGGGAAATCGAAAGAGCCACGCAGGTCCTATGCCGACGCACCAAGAACAACCCAGTTCTTTTGGGTGAAGCTGGGGTAGGTAAGACGGCCATTGTTGAAGGATTCGCGCAGAGAGTTGTCAACGGTGACGTTCCTGAGATCTTGGCTGAGAAACGGATTGTCGTTTTGGACTTGGCGATGATGGTCGCAGGTACCAAGTACCGAGGTCAGTTCGAAGAGCGGATCAAGGCCGTGATGAACGAAGTCCGTCGAGCCAGGAACACAATCCTGTTTATCGATGAGCTTCATACGTTGGTAGGGGCCGGTGGAGCCGAAGGAGCCATCGATGCAGCGAATGTCCTGAAGCCTGCGTTGGCTCGGGGTGAAATCCAATGCATCGGTGCGACCACGTTGGACGAGTATCGCAAGTACATCGAGAAGGACAACGCACTGGCGCGAAGGTTCCAAGAGATCGTCGTCGAGCCGACTTCCAAGGACGAAACGATTCAGATTCTCAAGGGACTCAAGGAGCGATACGAAGAGCACCATCGCGTCCAGATCACCGACGATGCGATTGCCGCAGCGGTTGAAATGAGCGAGCGGTACATCACTGCAAGATGCCTGCCGGACAAAGCCATCGATGTGATCGATGAAGCCGGAGCTCGTGTTCGGTTGCGAACGATGACCAAGCCACCTGATTTGAAGGATATCGATGAAGACGTCGAACGCCTGAACAAAGAGAAAGAGGAGGCCGTTGCCAATCAGGACTTTGAGAAAGCCGCAGCCCTTCGAGATCAGGCTGACAAACTTCGACGCAAGAAAGAGCAGATCACTCGCGAATGGCGAGAGAAGAGTCGCGAAACCGATGGGGTCGTCGATGAAGAGGTCATTGCCGAAGTGGTTTCCAAGATGACGGGCATTCCATTGACGCGACTTTCGACCGAAGATTCGTTGCGTCTGATGAACATGGAAGGCGAGTTGCACAAGCGTGTTGTTAGCCAGGAGCAAGCCGTTGCGGCGGTGGCTCGTGCGGTTCGACGAAGCCGAAGTGGTTTAAAGGACCCCAAACGTCCAACAGGCTGCTTTGTCTTTGCCGGACCTACCGGTGTAGGAAAGACGTTGCTTGCCAAAGCCCTAGCAGAGTGCCTTTTTGGTGATTCCGATGCTCTAGTTCATATCGACATGAGCGAGTACATGGAAAAACATAACGTCAGTCGGCTCATCGGGGCCCCTCCGGGGTATGTCGGGTATGAAGAAGGTGGACAGCTGACCGAGAAGATCCGCAGACGCCCATATTCCGTGGTGCTCTTGGATGAAATCGAGAAGGCTCACCCTGATGTCTTTAACATGCTCTTGCAAGTGATGGAAGAAGGGCGGCTGACCGATAGCTTTGGTCGAAACATCGATTTTAGAAATACGATCTTGATTTTGACCACCAATGCCGGGGCTGAGGCGATCAAGAACGAGCAAGCCTTCGGGTTCCAAAAACCTTCCGACGATGCGTCTTATGAAAGCATGAAGTCTCGGGTGATGGACTCGATCGAACGCGTCTTCCGTCCGGAGTTCTTGAACCGCCTTGACGATGTCATCATCTTCAGGCACCTGAACAACGAGGACCTCAAGAAGGTGATCGATTACGAATTGGCTAAAGTTCGCGAAAGACTTCGAGAGCGTGGTTTCGAAATTGAGCTTACGGATGAAGCCAAAGAGTTCATCATCAAACAAGGCTCGAATCTCGACTACGGAGCTCGCCCACTGCGACGGGCCATCGAGCAACGCATCGAGGATCCGTTGTCTGAGGAACTGCTTCGAGGAAGCTTTGAAGGAAAGAACACGATCCTGATCGACGCCTTTAAGGACGAGTCGGGTAAGGTGACTCGGCTGGATTTCAAGGGGGACCATCGTGACTCCGGCTTGGAACTGTCCGGGGTAGCCGAGGGTAAAAAGTAGCAGCTCACCCTACCTTAGTTTGAATGGTCAGATGACCAATGATCCAGCGGAAGCGAATTAATCGCTTCCGCTTTTTTTTCGATACGACGAAGTGTCCATGATCAAAGAGCAGATCGTTTTTGCAGCTTAAAACAAAATCATGTGCGTCCCTGCAATTGCAGCTAGCACGATGATCGCAGCTTCAAAATCCTTTTGGCGAATGCGCTTTGCGATTTGCGAACCGGCGATCAGTCCAAGGTAGATCATGGGAAGTAGGACAAGATTCAGGGCCAAAGTGTCTTGACGGATCAAACCAAGATTCCAACTGAAGGGAATTTTGATCACATTCAATAGCAAGAAGAACCAGGCTGCTGTTCCGATAAATTCTCTTTTTGGCAAACCGATCGCAATCAAAAACAAGCCAAAAACGGGTCCTGCGGCGTTGGCTAACATCGTCGTTGTTCCGACCAAAACCCCCATGGTCCATGCAAATAACCGACTGTGTGGAACATGCGTAAACCACTCTTCACGGAACATTCGAGCCAACTGAATGATCGCTAACGCCAAAATGATACAACCTATCGTCGGTCGATAGTAAGCTTCATCCAATATGTCCATGATAGACCATGCGATGAGCACTCCTGCGACAGCAGGGGGCATCATACGACGCACGTACCGCCAATCGGCATGCTGGCCGAACATCAGCATCGCGATCGTGTCCCCTGCGATCAGCATGGGCAAGACAATGCCGGTGGAGGCTTTTGCTCCAAACACATAAGCAAAAATCAAGACGTGCACTAGGCTCACCCCCGAAAATCCGCTCTTGGTGATACCAATCCCAAACGCAGCCAAAACCAAGAGTAGCCAAGCAGGTAGAGATAATGCTGTTGGATCTATTCCCATCGGGATCATTCGCTCTTTGCTGGTCGACCGTGAATGATTCGATTTTGACGATCGGTCAGTTCCTGCACCAACTCATCGGTGCTCTCGGGGTCAACGCGGCGACAGCACTCCATGAGTCGCTCTGCAAGTTGATCAAAGGGATCTTCCCAGTCGTCCGGTGTGGATTCTTCCGGGGCAATGCTGCTGATCTCATTGACCAGAAGCAGGAACCTAAGCACGTGCCGAAAGAGCATCCCTTCGTGCTTCTGCAATCCACGTGTTACGATGTACTTGTTAAAGTCGCATTCGAAGGCTAGAAGCTCACCCACAACCCATACGCTTCGGGTATAGACGTCGTGCACCCCTGGGAAATCGAAATCGAACATTCGTCGAAGCTTCTCACCCAGTGCCAGTGGTGGCCTAGGCGGGCGACGATCAAACCGATCTTCCTCTTGAGAGTCTTCCTCGTCCTGGGATGCTTGGCCGGTGATTTCTTGTACACCTGCAAGCCCCAGTTCCAGCAATCTTGGGTGCAGATGCTGCTGCGCCAAAGGTCCAAATGGCAACTGATCCGGACCAGGTACCGGAACCAATTTGGCGATATTGGCAGGTAGCTCCAAAACACTTTCGAAGGCTTGGACCCGCTCGATTGGGTCGGCAAATTGCATCTGCTGGATCAAATACAATCCGTAAATAGGATTGACGCTTCGAAGTTCACAAAGAAGTTCCAATCGCGGCTTAGCTTCGATTCGCTCGGGTCGATAATTCTCTAAATCATACCCACGCGAGGCGAGTTCATCCGTGGTTGCTTGAGCGGCGTCTTGCTCATCTTCCTCAGGATCTTCGTCTGGCGAGGATGGATTGGTTTCGGGCAAAGCCGATTTTAGCCAGCCGGCAAAGAACTCCTTTTCGTAGGATTGCTTACCTGTCCCCTGGGTGACTTTTGGAACCGCGCTTGCCAAGCTTGGCTTTGGAACTAGTTCGATAAATCCTGCCGTCCAAAGGGTAATAAGCATTTGATTGAGTTCTTTTTGGCCTTTGGCGATATCCAGTGGTGCCAGCAATCTTCGACCTGCCAGATCTCGTAATGGCTGCACTTGCGGGTCTTGGATCAACATCGTCGCTAGGAGTCGCCACGGTAGGGGCCCTCGACTTGCAAGATTCGCCGCCGGTGCGGTGACCAGTTTCTGAAATTGCTCCTTGGTCCAATAAGTCTCTCCCTGTCGACGCGTGGGCATCTTCTTTTTGAGCTGTTTTTTGGCGCGAATCAAATTGGGATCCTTGGTATCCTCGGGGATCTGATCGTACTGAAGCTTCCAGCGATAATGCTTGACATCGTCTTCATGCGCAAGCGCATAGACAAACCCTTCGCGGTCGTACTGAGGTCTTCCGGCGCGACCGAAAATCTGCTGTGCACTTGCCGAGTCAATCAGTTTTTTCTTTCCAAAAGGACCTTTGACCAAACTCGGCAAAACAACGCATCGTGCGGGCAAGTTGATGCCTGCCGAAAGAGTCTCCGTGCAGACGCAAACGCTCAATAGTTTCTCCTGAAACAATTGTTCGACGAGCCTACGATACTTGGGCATGATCCCTGCATGGTGGATTCCGACACCCCGAATGAGAACTTGCTTGATCTTGGGTCCGGCTCCTTCTGAAAGCTCGATTCCTTCGATTCGCTTGGTGATGATCGCTTGGCGTTCTTTATCAATTAGCCGTCTACCTTTTAGCAACTCGGCGACTTGCCAGCACTGATCGCGATTGAAGCAAAAAACCAACCCAGGTGTTCTGCGTCGAACTTCGTCTCCCTCGGCGATCTTCTCGAGTTGTTCGTCTAGGTATAGATCTTCGACCCATTCGAATTGCAAAGGTACTTTTCGCTCGGTTCCTTGTACCAACTCCAAATTCCTTCCATGGGATCGATGAAGCCAGGAACAGAATTCGACGCTATTTCCGATGGTTGCAGAAAGCAGCATCAACCGCACATGTTTGGGTAGCATCCCGATGCTCAATTCCCATACGATTCCGCGCTCAGGATCATTGAAACTGTGGAACTCATCCATGATCACAGAGTCGACTCCTTCCACCCAAGCTTGGTCTTTTTGAAGCAATCGATTCAGCAGAATCTCTGCGACAACCACCAGAACGGGGGCGTTTGGATTGACTTTTCGATTCCCTGTTACCAGACCGATCGAACTTGCAGGATACCCCCAACGGACCGCGGATGCCTGCAACTCTTGAAGCTTTTGATCTGTCAGAGCGATCAACGGTGTGGTGTAAAAGCACTTTCGACCCGTTCGAAGTGCTTCATAGATAGCACCCTCTGCGATAAGGGTTTTACCTGTACCGGTCGGAGCACAGACCAAGACACCTTGATCCGAGGAGTACCAAGCGATCAAGGCATCTTCTTGAACCGGATAGGGCGGATAAGGCAACCGCTCAAAATATTCAGATACAATGGTATCGCGGTCGATGGGACTTGAGAAATTCATGCCGATCATGGTAGCACAAAACAGCTGCGCCATGGAGTCCAACTCTCTAGGGAACCAACTCCAGTTTCAACTTGCCCAATCAAATTCTCATGAGCCAAAAAAGCCTTAAACTACTAGCCATCGGCCTTGCTGTCTTTGTGGCTTGCTATGTTAATAATTCGCGCTACCGCAGCGTACGCGATGTGGCCTATGCGATGGAACTAGTATCCCAGTCGTACGTCACTGAGGTATCCCAAGCGGAACTCAAGGAGGCGGCGATCCAAGGGGTACTTGAATCCCTCGACCCTTACTCTTCCTACATTTCGGCGGATTCCCTGGGCCGATTTAACTCCGTGTTCGAGCAGCGTTTCGCGGGGCTTGGCGTGCAGGTCGAAGGCCCACCCGACAGACCCGCTGTCACCGTGATTGCGACCCTTTTTAATTCACCCGCCTTTCGAGCCGGATTGCAACCTGGAGATAGGATCGTCGAAGTCGATGGGGTCGATGTTCGGAGCATGGAAACATCGGCAGTTTCCAAGAAAATCGCTGGTGCCGTCGGCACACAAGTCCGACTAGGAATCCAGCGCCAAGAACAAAGCCTTGAGGTCCAGGCCACTCGGGAGTACATAGACGTCGAGAGCGTCACTGGCGATCGTCGTAGGAAGGATGGGACATGGGACTATAAACTGCAAGCTGCGCCGCGCATCGCCTATCTCCATATAAATATTTTCGGTGAAAGAACTGCCCAAGAGGTTCAAGATGCAATCGAGCCTTTAAGCGGTCAGATCGATGCGATTATTCTAGATCTCAGAGATAACGGCGGAGGATTGCTACAGTCCGCAATCGAATTGTGCGATCTGTTCCTTGATGACGGACGGATCGTTTCAACTCAAGGGCGCAATTCACAAAACATCGAAAAGGTCGACGCACGTCCCGGATCTGTCGTGCCAGAGTCCATCCCGATGGCTTTACTGATCAATAAGAATTCAGCCAGTGCTAGCGAAGTCGTTGCGGGTTGTCTGAAGGACCGCAGCCGTGCGATCGTTGTCGGTGAACGTTCGTTTGGCAAAGGAAACGTACAGAGCGTTTTACCCATCGAAGGTGGCCGGGCCGCGATACGATTCACCACAGCCTACTACTTTCCTCCCAGCGGAAGACGTATCCACAAACAGCCCAAGGATACCCTCAACGACCCATGGGGGGTGCTGCCGAATCCAGATGCACAAGTGATCCTCACCGAAGAACAGACCGCACAAGCCACCGAGCGAATCCGCAGACGAAGCGACCCTCTTTCCAACGGTTCCATGACGGGACATCCCCTGGCACAAAATGAGGATCCCAACGATCAGTCGATTGTCCATGATGCGCAACTGGTCAAGGCCATCGAATTGCTTGGGTTCCAACCCCTAAGATGATTTGGTGTCGTGCTTTGACAACTCGGGTTGATCGTCCAGGAGAATCCTGTACGAGTCCGCTTCAAGATCCTCGTATTGGCCAGTTTTTATACATCGCAAACATGCCCATAAGCCTGCGGCCCCCAAGAGAATTGCAATCGGCAATGCAATGTATAGAACGCTCATTCGAAGGTTGTTTGTGTCAGAGATTTAGAATGCGGTGGAAAGGTTCTTGCCGTCCAAGCCATCAGCAAAACCGTGATTCCTGAAATCGGCATAAAAACTGCGGCGATCCATGGGTGAATATAACCAGTCGCGGCCAGTCCAATCGTGATGCAGTTATAAAAAAGCGAGGCAGCAAAACACCGATGAATCGCGTTGACGGCATTCGTGGAAGCATCCAGCAACCGAGGGATCAGTTCCAGATGATTCGCACCCATGTAAATCGGTGCGTTCCTAAGTGCGATCTCCGAGGGGCCACGGACCGCGATCCCCACATCAGCGGATGCCAAAGCGATTGCATCGTTGATCCCATCACCGATCATGACCGTAGTCAATCCCAGAGCATGAAATCTGTCCAAATGTTCCTTTTTCTGCTCCGGACTGAGTCCCCCTAAGCATTCCTCCAAACCAATACCGGATTTCTGGAGTTCAAGCCCTAGGCTCTGAACATGAGGGGAATCGTCTCCAGATAGTATCGCCAACTTCCACCCTCGCTGCTGCAACGCAGACAGAACCTTGGCCACCCCTGGTCGTTGGACATCTCCTAATCGGAAAACGCCTTGCAAATTGCCATCGACAAATACACCAACTTTTCGATAGACCTCATCGGTCCGATCCTGTTCCTGCCGCTGCGTTTGGGTCTGCGATTGGCTATCAATACGACCGATAAAAACCTCTCTTCCATCGACGATCCCACGTATCCCCTGGCCTACCTCTAATTCCACGGAATCGGCCTTTAGCAGACAAGCAGAAACTTGTTCTTTTGCATGAGCATTCTCTAAACGGATGAATTCGACCAAAGCCTTGGCGATCGGATGCTCTGATTGCGACTGGATCGCTTCGACACTCGGCAGAAGTTCGACCTGTCCGCTCCAATCGACGACGCGAAGTTCTCCAAAAGTGAGCGTACCGGTTTTGTCAAAGCAAATCAAACCAGGCTTCGAAAGCCTCTCGAGTGCGTTGCCATCTCGGATCCAAATTTTCTCTCGGGCCGCTCTGCCAATCGCAACTGTGATCACCAATGGAGCCGCCAGGGCAAGGGCGCACGGACAAGCGATTGTCAGCAGGGAAACCGTGCGCTGAATCGCCACCGAAGGCCCTTGGATTGCCCACCAGGTCCCACACGTTCCTATCGCTAACGCCAATACGACCCAAACAAACAACCTGCCGACCCTGTCTGCCAATTGGATCAGCGGGGTACGGTCCGAGGTTGCTTGCTGCACCAAGCTTGAAATCTGCCCCAAACGCCCCTCGTGAGCACTTTTTAGAACCGTGATTTCAATCGTGGATTTGAGGTTCAGCGATCCACCGAAAACCTCCTGGCCTTGCATGGCTCTTTGTGGGCGACTTTCTCCGGTGATAAACGCCGTCTGCAGTTCCGTTTGCCCCTTGGAAATCACTCCGTCTGTCGGAATCATGCTCCCAGATCTGACTTCGACACGATCCCCCGGACGCAATTGTCTAGCAGGTACTGTCGCTTTTTGACCCTCGGCGGTAACCCTTACGGCTTCGATGTCGTGAAACCGCAGCAACTTTGCAATCGACATCCCCGATCGATATTGAGCTCGAAATTGGATATACCGACCGATTCTGAGCAAAAGCACCAAAGATGCCAGAGAGTCAAAGTAAACATGGCCTTTTCCGGTAGCAGCTCCGATGAGACTACCTATCGTCCCAACCAGAAGGCCTGTGGCCACCGGCACATCCACATGAGGAATTCTTGTTTTGATCGACTGCCAAGCCGATCGAAAAAAGATCCGTCCGGGAAAGGCCGCCGAGAGAAGCCCAAGGATAGCACCAACCCATCTGAGAAATCTCTCGTGCTCGCGAGCGATCCCGGTCGCTTCACCTGCATAGAGTGAAATCGCGATCCACATCGCATTGGCGGCCAAGAAAAAGGCGATCGCGATCCAATACCAATGCTCTTGCCGAAGCCTACGATCGGCGCGATCTTCCAGTTCCTCTTGATGCATCGGACCAAGCACATATCCAAAATTGGTCAAATACTCCGCCACCCGAAACGGTTCGGTTCGACGAGGATCATAGAGCAACTCTAGCGAACGATCGCTAAGTCGTACACGGGCTGATTTCAAGCCCGGGATCGATGGTGGCAAACTTTCAATCAGCCAGGAACAAGCCGCACAGTGAAGGCCTTCGACACCCAAACGAACGCGGCAAGTCCCATCCGATAGAGTCTGAACTTCCACACCCGACTCCCGCAGATTCTTCAGTGAATCTGAAGTCTTGGTTTTTCGAACCGGTTGGGAGTCTTGGTCCAAGAGCGCACGAAGCGAGTAAAAATTCTCTAATCCAAGTTGATGGATCAACGAGTAGGCACCCATGCAACCGTGGCAACAAAAGTACTTGGGTGGTCCCTCCGTCGCTTCGCTTGAGGCTTGCTCTTGCAGCGCCCAAGTATCCCTGCCGCTTACTTGAGTTTCCAAGCCGCAGTGAGCGCACCGAACCGTCGAACCAGCAGCTCGATTGCAAGCTTCCTCCAACGACGGGCTCATCACTTTACCCCATGGGACACTCTTGGACCCTCATGCTCAGGGGTACAGCAAGGCAATTCGATCGCTTCGAGCGACTCAATCGCCGCCTTGTCGAGCCCCTTTGCCTGATTCACCGGAACCAACGGATCGCGAACCAAACTGGTTAAGTCGACCGAAGCTCGAGTCGTTACTGTCCAAAATCCAAATCCGATAAGCAATAAAGAGGCGACCCACTGCATCGTTTTGGGATCGATTTTTCGAAACCAACTACCTCCCCAAGCAACCGCTGAGAGCGCCGGTAGAGTCCCGAGCCAAAAGGCCAACATCATCGCGACGCTAGCAAGCAAACCGCCCGCTGAGGCCGAAGCCAACACGAACAAATATAGCCAGCCACATGGAAGCCATGTGCTAAGCAAACCCCATAGATAAGCATTCCAAGCCGGGCTCTTGGCACGAAGTTTTTTGCGAAAACCAACGATTAGCGAATTCCATTTGAAGAAAAAAGGAGAATGCCCAACAACCATAGGTGTTGGACTAATCAGCCTCCCAATCCGCACAGTGCCCAAGACAATGAACGTCATCCCAACCATCGTTGAAACGGCAAAGCCTATCCCCCAACCGCCTGCAAGACCATCAGTGGCCGAAGCAATCGAGCCGACCAGAAAACCGAGCACCAAATAGGTGGTCAATCGCCCTAGATGGTAACTCAGCAAGTGAAAAAGGCGTGTAATTCCATGCGTATCGAACGCGCTGCTGTGAGAATCGAAACCTGTGCGATCCAGCGGCTTGGTCGCAATCAACACAAAGGGTCCGCACATTCCGACACAATGAAGCGATCCGAACAAGGATGCGGTCACTACCGCCAGAATCCATGAAATCATGGTAGACTCCAATCGACAACCCGATCCGAAACATATCGCTCCTGCCGAGGACCTTCTAAGTCCAGCGAAATCTGCCATTTGCCCTCGCGATCGATGCTGATCGCGGCCAAATAGACGCCCTCTTGATCACCCTCAGGAGCTATTTCCACCGACTGGCTCTGGCCAGATCTTGTGAAATGGTAGGCTTCAACCCGGCCAGTACAACCTTTGACCGGATTGCCCATGGCGTCTTTGATTCCAATGCGAACGCCCTCGTTTTTTCCCAAGGGAGCCAATTGGATGTTCCAGGCCAAGCGATCCGAGGCCTCAAGCAGATCTTTGTGAATTTGCCAGTCGACGGCTTGGGAACTGTAGTTGGGCAACGGGCGGAACGACGAGTCCCCTACGGCCATGTAAATGGCAAGGGCTGCAATCCCCAAATTGATGGTCAGGAGCCCAAGGATGAAAGCCCCCCAAAAGAGGGCGGATTTGGTTTCTCTGGAAGCGGAAACGGAATTGGACATTCCTCGATCGCAATTTCATCGGTGAGAGAACGTTCTTTGCTAGTCGACTGTCTCTAGAATTTTACCGGAAATCGCCAGCACTCTCGATGCTAGTCAGGATAACTGGGGCAAGTTTGGGGGTTTCGCGACATTTTGCCTAAGTCACCGGCGATTTGGTCGTCATTGCCCCCTGCTTTCGTCAATTTTCACTCCCGGCAAGTCAGGAAATAGTTATTCTTTAGATTCACAGTTGCAATTTCTGAAGGAGGACCCACCAGACCCTCGAATCTACTGGATCTGACTTGTTGTTTTTGGGGCTTGGTTGCCAGACTTATGAGCTACATCGAAATCATCAGCAGCGGACCGGCGATGGGACGCCGCGAAAACCTTATCAAACCCCAGTACATTATCGGTCGCCATCCTGAGTGCGATATCGTCCTGGAAAGCGGTGCGGTCGTCTCAAGGCAACATGCTCGATTGTTCGCCAGAAACGGCGGATACGCTTGCGAAGATCTTGGCAGTCGCAACGGCACTTTCGTCAATGGCAAGCTGATCAATGGTCCGACGCAGTTGCAAGACGGCGACTCGATCCGGATCTGCGATATCGAAATGTCTTACGGTGACACCAAAGAGCAAAGCTCCTTCAAAGGCGAATTCGGATCATCCAAATCAGGAGGATTGGGCGTTCTGATCGAAGACGACGAGAACGAAGAAAACGTTAGTCCAAGCGTCCAGGCTCGCATGGGAATGGATGTGCGTGGTAGCGAGTACGGCTTCCAGCTATCGGCCAGCGCTGAGTCCCGATTGGCAGCACTGCTTGAGATCATGCGTAACCTCGGAAAGACGATCGGTATCGACGAGGTATTGCCCAAAGTCCTTGATTCTCTTTTTTCCATCTTCTTGCAAGCCGACCGAGGGTTCATCGTCCTCAAAGACGCCGCTGGAAACCTGGTGACTCGCGCGACCAAGACGCGTAATAAAGACCAAGAGGACCGAGCTCGCTTATCCAAAACGGTCTTAAGAGAGGTCATGAAGACCAAACAAGCGATCATCTCGCTTGACGCCAGCGGCGACTTCAGCATGAGTGAAAGCGTTGCAGATTTCAAAATCAAATCGATGATCGTCGCACCTCTTCTGAACGTCGAAGGTGAACCGCTTGGTGTGATTCAGATCGATTCGACCCAAACAAAAGGCGGATTTGAAGCGAAGGACTTGGAAATCCTCATCGGTGTGGCCAACCAAGCTGGTATCGCGATCGAAAATGCTCAAATGCATGAGAACCTCGTCGCTCAGAAACTCGTCGAACAAGATCTAGTCCTTGCTGCCCAAGTCCAACTAGCGTTTCTTCCCAAGTCTTCGCCCGCATGCAATGGGCTCTCTTTTTATCAGTATTACAATCCCGCCCAACAAATCGGCGGCGATTATTTTGACTACCTGGAACTGGACAACAATCGCCTCGTCATCGCCTTGGCAGACGTCGTTGGACACGGAGTTGCTGCCGCAATGTTCATGGCCAAACTCTCGGCCGAAGCTCGGTTTGCGTTCGCTTCGATCAGCGACCCTCGCAAGGCCATGGCCCAACTCAACGATCGTATCACCGCACTGGATGCAGACCGGTTCATTACCATGTCTGTCATCGTTTTGGATAAAACCACCAACAAGGCAACGATTGTCATCGCTGGACACATGCCTCCGATCCACTACCATGCCGACGGTTCGATCAGCGAGCCAGGCGAAGATATCGCGGGGCCCCCCTTAGGCATCATGTCCGATGTGGAATTTGATGCTATGGAAGTCATCCTCCAACCCGGAGAGTGCCTGACCATGTATACCGACGGGATATTTGAAGCTCCCGATAAAACAGGCGAGCAGTTCTCGATCAATCGCGTTCGAAAAATTATCGAAAAGGCC
>Ga0172376_10002384_pt1 | contig 23051 bp, 23 predicted proteins | sample Lak35m_FD_121114 | JGI IMG/M metagenome (GOLD analysis project Ga0172376, IMG submission 121114) | Freshwater microbial communities from Kabuno Bay, South-Kivu, Congo - kab_092012_35m | ecosystem: Environmental > Aquatic > Freshwater > Lake | place: Democratic Republic of the Congo: South-Kivu... | reverse complement strand
TTAAACAAAATATCGAGTCTACGCTTAATCATAAAATTGTATCCATTGAACAAATCGGTGAAGTTGATGTTTATGACGTAACCGTTGAAAAATATGAAAATTTTGCAACAGATAGTTGTTTCGCGTCAAATACAATGGATATGGATCCAATTCTCAGTTCCGCATTGGACATTTATGCCGATGAATGTTTGACCAGAAACGAAATGGGTGATATTATCACCATTAAAACACCCAACGACAATATCAAACAAATTCTACGTAATTTGTATTATGATATCATGAACATCGAATTTAACCTTTGGAGTTATGCTCGTAACATGTGCAAATACGGAGATTTTTATCTTCGTTTGTATATTAGTCCTGAGTACGGTGTTTATATGGTTGAACCAATTAGTGCATATAATGTAACACGTGTTGAAAATAGTGACTTGTACAATAAGAACTATATCAAATTTCAAGTAAATTTGCCAGATGGTGGTAAAGTGGAAGATTTGGAAAACTATCAGGTAGCACACTTTCGTTTGTTGAGTGACAGTAATTTTCTACCGTATGGTAAGAGTATGTTGGAAGGTGCACGTCGTGTTTGGAAACAGTTAAGTCTAATGGAGGACGCAATGTTAATTCATCGTATTATGCGTGCTCCTGAAAAACGTGTATTTAAGATTGATGTAGGTAATATACCTCCCAATGAAATTGATTCATATATGGAAAAGTTGATTGCTAAGACCAAAAAGATTCCATATATAGATGAAAAGACGGGTGATTATAATCTTCGTTTCAATCTACAAAACATGGTTGAAGATTTTTATTTGCCAGTTCGTGGTGGTGATAGTGGAACCAGCATTGAACCATTGAGTGGTATGGAGTTTACTGGCACTGATGATATTGAATATCTTCGTAAGAAAATGATGGCAGCACTTAAGATTCCCAAGGCGTTTTTGAGTTACGATGAAGATTTGAGCGGTAAAGCTACATTGGCACAAGAAGATGTACGTTTTTCACGTACTATTGAACGTATTCAACGTATTATTATTAGTGAATTGACTAAAATTGGTATTGTTCACTTGTATGCACAAGGTTATAGAGATGCAAGTTTGGTAGATTTTAGTTTGGAACTGACCAATCCATCGACAGTATTTGAAAAGGAAAAGATTGATATTTGGACCAACAAAGTCAGTGTTGCTAAAGATATGATCGAAAACAAACTCTTTAGTAAAAAGTGGGTGTACGATCAAGTGTTTAATATGTCCGATGAAGATATGACATCGATGAAAAACGAGATCGTTGATGATGTCAAACAGTCGTACAGATTCAAACAAATTGAAGAAGAAGGAAATGATCCGGCTAAATCATTCCAGAAAGTCAACAAGGATGGTTCTACAGACGAAACAGGTGGTGGAGGCGAGGAAACTGGTGGTGGTGGTGAACCGGCCGCAGGTGAAACACCAGCTGGCGGAGAGTCGCCTGCCGGTGGAGAAGTACCATCATTAAAGGAGAAGAAGTCTGATGATGAATATGTACGACCATCACAAAAAGGACTAAAAAAGGCTAGTAATTATCCATTCGGCGAAGATCCGTTGGGTAATTTAGAAATGAACAGAAAATCTCGTTCTAGTCCAATATCACATGAATTTAAAGGAGGATCACCATTTAGTTTGGAAAACATCAACAAAGAATTGAAGTATTTGGATGATTATTTGAAAACCCATCAACAAGAAAAACAAGAATTGTTGTCGGAAAATAAAAATAAATCGATGTTGGACGAGACTAACATAATGGAGTAACAAAATATGGGAGTTTTAACAAAAATATTCATATTTATAAATTATAACTACTAATATGCACAAATCTAAGCATTCAAAGTTCAAAAATACAGGAATTTTGTTTGAGCTGTTAACAAGACAGATAACAGCTGACATTTTGGCTGGCAAAGACGAATCTGCAGCTAAACAAATACTATTCAAATACTTTTCTGAAAACACCGAGTTGGGTAAAGAGTATCAGTTATACACTTTTCTGTTGAATGAAAAAGCACGTGATGTGTCACATGCTGAACGTATGATAAGTGTAGTATTAGAATCACGATCACAATTGAATGATCAAAGACTCGCACAACAAAAGTATGATCTTATTAGCGAAATCAAAGAATTGTATCCTATTGATAGTTTTCTAAAAGGTAACATCAAAAACTATAGAATTTTTGCATCTATATACAAGGTATTTGAAAACAAAACTGCTTCAAAGTTTGATGTTAAAGAAGTAATACAATCTAGAGAATCAATTATTGAATGTTTGTGTAATGCTTCCGCAAAGAAATCGGACAATAACGATGAAAATCTTTTGGAACACTATAAGAAACAAAGTGAAGACATTCGATTGCTTGCCTACAAATTGTTGTTGGAGGGTATAAATACCAAATATAAAGACTTTGATGACAATCAAAAGAATCTTATACGTGAATATATTTTGAACATATCAAATACCAATTGTCTTTCCAAGTATGTAAGTGATGAAATTGAAAAGGTTAAAAAACAAATCAACGAGTCAAGAAACAAAATTAAAGACAATCAAGTTGTATCAATCAAGTTATCCGAAATTTCCAATGTTTTGGATAAAGTAAAGCCTACCACAGTTGTTAAAGATAACCACATCATGGCATTATTGTTGTCATATGAACTTATCAAAGAATTAAACAGTTTGACATAATATGAAAAAAGAACAAAGCAAAGCCAAGACTCCCAATCTTATCACAGGAGAAGATGAAGCCAAGTTGAAAGAGTTGATCAAAAAAATGATTGAACAAGAGCTTGATGAAATGTCAACAACCGGTGGTGTTGCTGGTTTTTCAACACCATTTGCATTTTCTAAAAAGGGTCAATCTCATGGTAAAAAAGCAACTGATGCTACCAAGAGTTTAGGCTATACCGTATCAAAAGAAATTGATGAAAAGAAGAAGCCGGATGCTGATGGCGATGGTGTTCCAGATTGGGCAGATAAACATCCCGGTAAAGATGATGCAGATTTTAAAAAGAAGAAGGATATTGACGAAACAAAATCGAAGAAATCCAAGAAAAAGAAGCCGGATGCTGATGGTGACGGTGTTCCAGATTGGGCAGATAAACATCCCGGTGAAGACGATCATGCGATTGAAAAAAAGGTGTCTAAAGCACCACCTCACAAAAAAGATAAGTTTATCAAAACATTGACCAAAGGTCTTAAAGATTTGTCGGAAAAAGAAAACAAATTAAACGAGGCAGTGTCTCGTTATATGCGTTTGAAGGAATATCCAAAGAAACCTTCTTATAAAGTATCAGTGTTGACTCAAGAAATTACAAAAATGCTTAGAGAAGTGGATTTTTTGATGACAGTGAATGAACGATTGAAGACCGAAATGAACGTTCCAAATGAAACACTATGGAAACGTACCGAACAACGTATGTCTGAAATTAAACAACGTTTGAAATCAATTGGAAACAAATTGAGAAAAATAGCTTAATATGATATCACTTGTTAAAATTTTAACAGAACAAGAATCAGATCCTGCACATTTTGGTACATCAACTGCTGGTGGACAACCTTTGCCATCAACATCTGTTGACTATAATGTGAGTTCGGATTTCTCTGATTTTGAAGCACGTATTGCTAGAGCCACAGCTGAGGCCAAAGCGTCATTTATTCGTAATTTGAATGCTAGAGTAATGGGTAAAAAAGTATCTATACAAGCATCAAAAGGATATGGTCAACCTATACGTGACTATGAGATTTCGGTAACAAGTACCAGTCTCGACTATTTTTATGATCGTTATGTTGTTATTTTGAGAGACGAAGACGACAAAGAATACTTTCTCAAAACTGGTTTCAAAATCACCATTTTGGGTCAAGGCGAACCTCTTAAACCTCAAGTGGAAAAGACACCAAAGAAAGAAAAACCAAAGGCAGCACCCGGAGAAAAGATTACTTCGGTACCTGCACAACCTGTTGCACAATCAGCACCCGCTCCAACACAACAACCTAGACAAGCTTAATTTATGGACAAGAAACTACAAAATAACTGGATCTTTTTTGAACCAATTAACGGTTTATTGAATGAAGCTGCTGATGATCCTTCCAGACCTCTTATTGTACAGGGAGTTTTACAACGCGCAAATGCAAAAAATCAAAACGGTCGTGTATATCCAAAAGATATATTGGAACGTGAAGTAAAAAAATACGATGACAGCTTTGTAAAAGAACGTCGTGCTCTTGGTGAGTTGGATCACCCAGATAGCAGTGTTGTAAATCTTCAAAACGTAAGTCACAATGTACTTGAAATGATGTGGAATGGTGATGATTTGGTTGGTAAAGTTGAAATATTGCCAACACCAAGTGGAAATATTCTTAAAGCATTATTAAAAGCCGGTATCAAATTAGGTATCAGCAGTCGTGGTTTGGGTAGTGTACGCAAAAATGTGAGAGAAAATGCTGATGAAGTTCAAGATGACTTTGAACTTATAGCCTTTGATTTTGTGAGCAATCCTTCAACTAGAGGTGCATTTTTATTTCCGTCTGGCGCACTGAATGAATCGGTACAAAATACAACCGTGAACAAATATAGTAAAATTGAATCGTTGATTCACGATATTATTTCGGAAGTCAAATAACACTACAACACAACATTTTTATGTTGTGTTTTTTTACATTTGTATGATAATTATCATCAAAGACAAATGCAATATGATGAAAAATTGGATACAAAACAATCTACTATCAAGCGGAAAGTTGATTTCTAAAAAATGTTTGGTTGCTTGGTTTGAGAAGACGGGACAATTGAATGTATATAATGATATTATTCAACTAACTTCTTATTTGAATAATCCGACATTTCCTCAAAGAGTTTGGCATATTGTAAATGATATAACGATTCAACCTATTTGTAAAAATCCATGTTGTAAAAACGTAACTACATTTACTACGTTTACAAAAGGATATTTAAGAACATGTTCACCGAGTTGTGCACAATTCGATGAACAAACAGTTTCTAAAATAAAATCTACAAATATAAAAAAATACGGTTGTGAATATGGGTTGAGCAATAAAGATATTATTGACAGAAAAAAGAAAACGTGTATTAAAAATTATGGCGTTGATAACCCGACCAAATCAGACGAGGTTTTAAATCGTATAAAAAATACTAATTTAAATAAATTTGGAGTTGAATGGATTTTATCGAACCAAGTTAAAAAAGAAAAAGCTGTATTCGATAAATATGGAGTAAAAAACATACAACAATCTGAAGAGGTAAAAAATAAAACTACAAAATCCAGAAGATCTAAATTTTATGATTCATTGTTAACAACTGATAGATTACGTTCAAAGGTAGATATATTATTTACTAAAGAAGAATACATTGAATATGGATATTATACATCATTTAAATTCAAATGTAAGACATGTTCAACTGAATTTTTAGATTGTCTTGAAGATGGTGACGTTCCTATATGTCCGGTATGTAACAAACTATCATCTACATTTCAAACAGAAGTTTATGATTTTATTGTAAGTCTTAATACTACTCCGGTTGAAAAGAATGTACGAACTATCATCAATCCACTCGAAATAGACCTTTACTTGTCAGAAAAGAAATTGGCAATAGAATGTAATGGATTGTATTGGCATGGAGAAATCAATGGCAATAAATCTAAAAAGTACCATTTAAACAAAACTCAACTTTGTGAGAAAAAAGGTATTAGGTTAATTCATATTTTTGAAGATGAATGGCGGTTTAAAAAAGATATTGTTAAAAGTAGGATACGTTCAATACTTTCAGTTACAACCAATACTATTTTTGCAAGAAAATGTGAAATTCGTGAAGTTGATGTTAAAACTTCAACAAACTTTTTGACTGGTAATCATCTTCAAGGAAAAGATAATAGTTCTATTAAGTTAGGACTTTATCACAACAATGAATTGGTTTCATTAATGACGTTTGGAAAACTTAGAACTGCTCTTGGAAATACATCAATAATAGATACATATGAATTGTATCGATTTTGTTCCAAACTTGATACTTCAGTTATCGGAGGTGCAAGTAAGTTAATTAAATACTTTATAAAAAATTATAATCCTTCAAAAATTGTAAGTTATGCCGATAGACGTTGGTCTGTTGGTAATTTGTATACATCAATTGGCTTTATTAAAAAATCTAACGGAGTTCCTAATTATTGGTATTTCGGAAAAGGAAACTCATATCAAAGATATCATCGATATGGATACGCAAAACATACACTATCCAATAAGATTGAAATATTTGATCCAAACCTAACAGAATGGGAAAATATGAAAAAAAATAAATGGGATAGAATATGGGATTGTGGGTCATTAAAGTTTGAATTATTGATAAAGTAATACCTATTTATTTTATGATACCGATAATAAATGCGATTGTGGGTCATTAAAGTTTGAATTATTGATAAAGTAATATATAATACCGATTTTGGCTCCACATATTTTAAACAACTTCTAAATAATAAAATGTTAACCGAAGAACAATTTAAACAACAACTACGTGAAGCTGGTTTGTTGGCACTACTAAAGGGTGGTGTTCAAAAGTTACTTGCAGCTGGTGCTGGACAACTTGCTAATAAAGCATTTACACAAGCTATTCAAAGAGGTTCTCAAATGTTAAGTTCAAAGACTTTGGAGACGTTTGAACAAAGAATTGACGTTGTACTACAGAATATGGCAAAAGAATTGCAAGCTGCAAATGTAGATGATCTTCGTAAATCATTGAGTGATGCTAATTTTAAGAAAACAGTTGATCCCATGGTTTTGAAACATCTTGAGATGTTGTTTACTTTGAAAGACAAACTCAAAGCTTCTGCACAAATTGCACGTAGTGTTCAAACACGTGTATCACAAGGTATTCCGCCTGTTATACCCGATCCTCAGGGAGGTGTTCCGCCTGTTACAACCGATCCTCAGGGAGGTGTTCCACCTGTTATAACCGATCCTCAGGGAGGTGTTCCACCTGTTATTGGTACTGCACCCGCACAGGGGCAAGGTCAGGGCACACCTGTTGTTAACTTTCAACCAAAACAATTTACGGTAATTAGAGCCGAGGGTACTGCTGATAAACCATTGTTGGATGGTTATGTATATCAATATTTTAACAAGCAGTGGTATTTGGTTAAAAAGAATGGATTGGAGCCAATTAAGTATCCAAAACTTCTTGATAAACTAAATAAATTGGCAAAAGATGGTAGAGATGATAAAAACGAATTGACAAAACAAAAAGCAGGAACTCGACCAACCAGTCCTGATATTATCAAACAATTGAGAAAAGAAAGTTATCAAACATACAAACAGTTTTTTGTATAATAAAAAACCCCACTAAAAAGTGGGGTTTATTTTTGCATATTTTGTGTTATTCCATGTGAAAATAACGTTCTAACATCATTCCACATTCTTGATACAAACTTTGCATGTGTCTCATTTTTTCTTCAATTTCTGTGGCACTCTTTTTGAATTCTGTTGTCATCTTTTTGATTTCATTGGTATTTCTACGAATGGTCTTTTCTTCAAACCAAGCGTTTTCATCTTTATTACCTTCGTGAAGTTTTTCAAGTAGATATGCTTCTGTAAGTTCACCAATGTTGTGCATTTTGTTTGCAACATCCATCATTTTCTTACGTGCTTCCAACACTTCGTTGTATTTGTTGTATTCATATACCAATTCTTGAAGTGTTTTCTTTTGTTCTTTTGACAAGCCACGTTGAACAATTGGAGTTTCTGCAACTGCGTGTTGACTCACCTGTTTCACATCTTGTTGAGGTGGAGTCATATTTTCTAAAATCGATTTGAGTTTCATATTTGTATATAAATATTGTTGTTCCGTCAATTCATTTGTTAAAGTGTCAAAATAATCCAACAAACCGGGATTGTTTGGCACTCCCATCAATTTATCAAACACTTTTTCTACTCTATAAGTAGAGTTGGCAGAGTTATTATCTTTTTTTTCCAATATCCATCTATTGTTTTTGGTTCTGGAAATTCTACGAATAAATTTGTTGGGTTCCAAATCGCCTTTGGTCAAGTTGTCCTCTTCCATGAAAAAACCGTCATCTCCTGATTTTTCCGATGAAAATCCCATACTTGCAAACAGTTCAACGTCGGCGGGTTTCCAATCTTTTAAAGGAACTAAGTTTGGATATTCACTTGAATCTTCTTGAACAGTCGAATGTATATGTCTAAATCTACCCATCTTTTGAATTGCATGAGGATGTTTTCCATCTTTATTTGGATTGTGTGCATTAATAATATGATGTGTAGAATCCATATTAGAGTCCTATTTCTTCGTCTGAATTGAGTGCTTTTAAAAATTCTGTCAACAATTTGTAATCACCTTTAGCATCAATAAAACTATCAGAAGTAGTTACAATGACTTTTTGAGGTTTACCTTCATGCTTTTTTGGAGCAGCAGGTGATTGAGGTTTTGGTTCAGCAGGTTTTTGTTGAACTGGCGCTGCTGGTGCTGGTGTTTGAGGTTTTGGTGCAGTTGGTGCTGGTGTTTGAGGTTTTGGTGCAGTTGGTGCTGGTGTTTGAGGTTTTGGTGCAGTTGGTGCTGCTGGTGCCTCTTTTAATTCTTCTGAGTCTTCTTCTGACGTAGACGGTTCAAATAGTGTAAAACTTTTGTACACATATCCATCACCCATACGAATTTTTTTAATAACGGTGGTTTTGTTGATTTCGTTTTCTTTTCCACCTGATAATACACTTTCTGTGTTTTGATATGTTATTTGATATGGTGTTCGTGCAAATGGTGCTTTGATGCCCGGTACCGACAATGATGTGTTTTCTTTGCTGGTAAAGGAAATACCAATGCTACGACGTAACAATGCTTGAAAATTATCAGGCGGAGTCAATGTGATATTTTCTTTTTTAGCTATTGTTACTCTGTCCGCTTCAACCAATACCTCATTGAGTATTTGTCTGATAAAACGCTTTAAATCACTCTTTTTAAAATTGGACATAAGTTACAGTGCTATATAAATAGACACTAATAATATACAAATACTAAGATTTTTGTTGGTTTTTAAAAAATGTATATATTTATATTAAAATGCGGCAACGTCTTTGCTGCCAAAATAAAATACATTCGATTGAAGTTTCTCTCCAATAACTTCACAAACACAAGGAAAAAATATTATGTCAGATCTATTAAAAGAAGCTCTTGCTGACGCTAAGGCTGTACGTGCTACAGCACTTGCCAATGCAAAAGTTGCGCTTGAAGAAGCATTTGGTGAACGTGTACAAGCCATGTTCGCAGAAAGACTAAAGAACGAAGTTGCTGCTGATGAATCAGTTTCATCGGGTATTGGTGATGAACACGGTAATGTTCCAGCCAAACAACATCCAAAGAAGCCAGCTCATCAACCAACAACTCAAAAGGGTTCACAAGTGTTTGATACACACCTTGAGGAAAAAACCGAAGATCCAGGCGCAGGTGATCATATGGGTGATAATATCGAAGAAGAAGATTCAATTAGTGATGCAGAATTGGAAGAAATTATCGCTGAATTGGAAAAGGATGCTTCAATGGATGAAGAAGAAGGTGCAGCACCAACAGATCCAATTGCACCAGCACCTGCTCCAGTAGCTGCTGATCCAAACGCTGTTCCGCCAGCTCCAGTATCAGATACTCCAATGGCTCCAGCTCCAGTATCAGATACTCCAATGGCTCCAGCACCAGCTCCAGCACCTGCTCCAGTAGCTGCTAATCCAAACGCTGTTCCGCCAGCACCTGCTCCAGAAACACCTGTTTCTGAAGAAGACATGGAAGAAATCAGTCTTGATGAACTTCTTGCTGAACTTGAAAAAGAAGAAGACGGCGAAGAAGCTATCAAGGAAGAAGCTGGTGAAGATGAAGAAGATTCCAAAGATGAATCTGCTTATGAGGAACAAATTGCAGAAGTCACTGCACAACGTGACGAAGCATACAAGACTGTTGAAATTTTACGCAGCCAAATCAATGAAGTCAACTTGTTGAATGCCAAGTTGCTTTATACCAACAAGTTGTTTAAGCAATTTAGTTTGAACAATGAACAAAAGATGAAGGTTGTAGAAAACTTTGACCTCACTACGAGTGTACGTGAAGTCAAACTAACTTATGCTATTATGGCCGAATCGTTTAATTTGGGTGGATCAGTTGTTAAAAAGAAAAATACAACTGCAACTACTATCACCGAAGGTTTGGCAAGTAGACCGGTTGCAAGTACAAAACCATCACAACCAATTGTTGCTGGTGGAAATCAAATGGCAGAGAGATTTAAGACACTCGCTGGCATTAAAAAGTAATAACGTCTAAAACAAATTAAACAAAATAGGAAAATAATATGAGTGCAGATGTAAAGTCACTTCTAACGACAAATATGAACCCACAGGCAGAGCTTATGGCCAAGACCCGTGGATTGCAATCAAAGTGGGACCAAACCGGTCTTCTTGAGGGCCTACAAGGTACCGAGAAGGCAAATATGTCCATTTTGCTTGAAAACCAAGCCAAGCAGTTGCTTGATGAAGCTACCGCAACAGGTACCAGTGCAAACAGTGAACAGTGGGCAGGCGTTGCTCTTCCACTTGTTCGCCGTGTGTTTGCTGAAATCGCAGCTAAGGAGTTTGTAAGTGTTCAACCAATGAACCTTCCAAGCGGTCTTATCTTCTATCTTGATTTCAAGTACGGTACCAACAACGGTGCATTCACCAAGGACACCGCCAGTAACTATAGTTCACTATTTGGTGGTACCGGCACCAAGCTCGGTTCAACTGATAGTGCCACAGGTGGTCTTTATGGTCCAGGCCGCTTTGGTTACTCAATCAACGACCAATCAATCAATCACATCTCCGCAAGCCGTGCTGCTATAACCACATTGGCTAGCGTTAATTACGATGCTAACTACAGTGCTTCAGTTGCAGCTGGTGAACTTTTCACCTTGACCACAACCAACTTCTACAGTGCTTCTAGCGCTGCTGGTAATGTGTTTGATGCAAATGGTGTACGTTCATTCGTAATCAGTGCAGCAAGTATCGCTGGATACATTCCACAGTTTACCTCAATCAATGGTTCCGAAGTAACATTCGTTGTTAGTGGTTCAAATCCTGCTTCAGCAAGTTTGACCGTTAACTACAGTGTACAACCTAAGGACAGTAACCGTGGTGACTTCGAAGACAAAACCACAACCGATAGCTTGAGCTCAATCGGTATTCCTGAGGTTAACCTTGAGTTGAAGAGCGAGCCAATCGTTGCTAAAACTCGTAAGTTGAAAGCAGTCTGGACACCAGAACTCGCTCAAGACTTGAATGCTTATCATAGCATCGACGCAGAAGCAGAATTGACTGCTCTCTTGAGTGAATACGTAAGTATGGAAATCGACCTCGAAATTCTCGACATGTTGATCACCAACGTACCAACAATCACAACCGCACGTTGGAGCGCCAAAATCAATCGTGAAATCAGCGACAGTGGTGTCATCACCGACACAACCACAGCTGGTACAGGCGGTTACTACACCAAGTCAACTTGGTACCAAACCCTCGGTAACAAGATTCAAAAGGTATCTAACAAGATTCACCAATTGACTCTACGTGGTGGCGCAAACTTCCTAGTTTGCTCACCAGACGTTGCAACCGTGTTGGAGTCAATTCCAGGCTACGTTGTCAACACCGACGGTGATAGTGCTAAGTTCGCAATGGGCGTAAGTAAGGTCGGTACCTTCGCTTCACGTTTCCAAGTATACAAGAACCCATACATGGTCGAAAACACCATCTTGGTCGGTTTCCGTGGAAATAACTTCCTAGAAACCGGTGCTGTGTATGCTCCATACATCCCACTCGTACAAACCCCATTGGTGTATGATCCAGTGAACTTCACTCCACGCCGTGGTGTGATGACTCGCTACGCCAAGAAGATAGTGCGGCCCGAGTTCTACGGTAAGATTCTTGTCGGTGATCTCGATCAAGTCTAATCTGTAAGTAAATTAAAATAACACGAAAACCCCAATGAAAATTGGGGTTTTCTTTTGCACCAAATTATTTTTGTTGTATTTTACCGTAGAACTGTTATATGTATATACGATATGAATAAAACTGGTATATACAAAATTACAAATAAACGCAACGGCAAGTTTTACATCGGAAGTTCAAAACAAATTGAACGTAGATGGTGGGAACATCAAAATGATTTAAACAAAAATAAACATGGCAATCATAAACTTCAGACTGCTTGGAACCATTACGGATCAAACGAATTTGAGTTTACAATTATTGAAAACGTCGAAGAATCACAACTTTTGATTCGTGAACAGTTTTATTTGGATGTGTTCAAACCACACTTGGTGGGATATAATATTTCAGACAAGGTAAGTGGCGGTGATAATTTTACAAATAATCCAAATAAAGATGAAATTTTGAAACGTATGACTGTGGCAAATAATACTGGTCACATGCACGGAAAAACCCATAAACCGGAGTCAATCGAAAAACAGAAGAATGCAGCTGTTGGTCGATATACACTGGAATGGTTTAAAAACAAATATGGTGAAGAAGGAGGATTGACAATGTACAATCAAAGAAATGAGTTTTTAAAACAGAGAGATATAAATTATGTGTATGACAACGGTCTTAAAGGAACAAAAAAAGGACCAATGTCACAGGATGTAAGAGATAAAATAAGTGATGCAAAGAAACAGTTTAAGTTGAATAAACCTCAATTTATTTTGGATTTAAAGTCGGGACAATATACCAACAAACAGTTGGCTGAAAAATATAATGTTTCGGATGTGACAGTGAAATACTATAAACGTAAATTAATTTAATATTTAATACTATGGACTATAAATCATTTTTTAGATATTTGTGGGAAGGAAGACATGGAAGGTTTTGGCGTGCGTACTGGATGGATAGTCGTGGTATGTTTCATGAAGTGTATCGTGATGAAGATGGTAGAGTTGGACATTTTAGATTTGCGAAAGAATATTGTGATACACACAACATAAATTGTAGTGCAACTAGTCCTATAGATGAATTGTTTAAAAGAGGATGGATACGAGTTACTTACAATTATGGTTCGGAAAATGAAATGCACTTTGATTATGCGCATCGTCAACCAAGTGATACGCAAATACGATCATTAAAAAACAAAGCTACTGAATTGGGTGCTTTGTCAATTTTTGATGATAAACAAAACAAACCCGTCGAATTTTAATACTTATAATTATGATCAAATTAACAGGTATAATGTCCGGTGAAAATTATAATCCGGAACCAATGAAATTGGTAACAGGTGCAGTAATATCAGCTGATCTTAAGTTTCATTTGGAAAAGGGACTTTCACTATCAGAAAATGTATTTCGTACATACAGTGAAAAGTATTTTGAATTGATCAATGAAGTTCGTAAGTTGTATGAACAAGATTTGATTGAACTTAATGATGAAGACTTGGAATTAATTGAGAGCGATCTTGGTGTTACTGGTATGTATGAGGGTCGTGAAGTTTATTTGGACGCTCCTATTGAAGAGGATGAAGATCAATTGTTGGAGGTTAAACATCGTGGTCGTACAGTACATTTGAATCGTCCATTTAGAACTCCGGGTGGTGCAAAGAAGTTTGCTGTTTATGTAAGAGGTAAGAATGGCAATATCAAAAAGGTATCATTTGGTGATCCAAAGATGAGAATACGTGCAAGTAGTGCTGCTCGTAGAAAGAGTTTTAGAGCACGTCACAAGTGTAGTCAGAAGAAGGATAGAACCACGGCTGGATATTGGAGTTGTCGTAGTCATCGTATCAAGAGTTTAGGAACCAAGGGTAAGGGTAGATACTGGTAATTTTATGAATAGACACGTTGAAAAGGGATGTTTGATGGCACTGGTGGAACCAACGTATGGTCCACATATTGTTCGTATTGGTAAAACTGCAATACCTCCAGAGATATTGTATACAGATCCAGAAGATCCAACGTATGGTTATGATGAAGAACCGCATGTTACATTGAAGTATGGATTTTTGCCAGATTTACAGAAACGTGATGTTGCTGGTATATTAAAAGGTGTAAGACCATTTGATATTGTATTGAAGGCGTTAACTCAGTTTAACAATGAAAAATATGATGTGGTTAAATTTGATGTTGATAAAAACAATCAACAATTGATGGAATTACGTAATCGTTGCAATAGATTGCCAAACGAAGATAGTTATCCTGATTATCATCCGCATATTACATTGGCATATGTTCAAAAAGGAAAGTTTCCGCATACAAAAGATGGGTTAAACATTGTTATACCTATTACACGATTCAAATATAGCGGACCACAAGGCAAATATTACATAAATTTATGATTTTTATAAAACAGATTTTAATTGAAAGTAGAATTGACGATTTCAAGAGGTTGTTGCGTGACAAATTCACTTCTAGCTTTTTGCAATTTATTGTTGACAGAGATTTGAGTAAAAACCATAAAAACTTATTGTGGATTGGTAAAATTTTAAAGTCAGAGCCTGATACCAATGTTGAAGAAATGTTAAATAATTTGAACTTGTTCAACAGAATAGGAACATCTACAGATTTGTATCAATTCAAGGACTATCTTTCATTTGTAGAGTTTTTGAACAAAAAAAGCAAAGAAGTTCAAATGGGCAAAATGGCTCAGGTTAAACGTAATACCAGTGTAATTGCGGACACAAAACGTTGGCAAGTTGTTGCGCCAAAACGTCATGAATCGTGTCAATATTATGGTGGTGGAACCAATTGGTGTATCAGTACCAGCAACGAAAGACATTGGAATAATCATTTTTATGAAGGAACTATTGTAATAATAAAAGATCGTTCTAAACAACCTGATGATCTTTTGTTCAAAGTTGCTGCGGTTGGTAATGCAGCTGCAGTTTTTGATAATCATAGTTATAGTGATTCTGAAAGTAAAAAGAATTTATTGGCCCAATATGTATATTTTTGGAGAAAAGACGACACTAGAATGTCAAAAAATGATGCATATTTTTATTTAAGTTCAATTCCTGAAGAAATAGTGGACAAGATTATAAATTATTTTGAAGATGATGATGTTAACGAAAGACAGTATGAACGTTATTATGAATTGGCATCAAAAAAGTTTACTGATGGTAATGGTAGAGATATTCTTGTAAAAGAGTTATTTTATATATTTACAACGATAGTATCAAAAACAATGGAAATTGATGATGAGGTTGATGCTGATGATTATGATAAAATTATGAGGTCTCTTTTTGAAAAAGAAGAGTGGAATTGGGATGACTTTTTATCACAACTGTGGCATGGTTGTATATCAGAACAAGGAGTTGACGATGATGATTTTAGTCCAGATATTGGAACCACCAATATCAAACGTCGTATAGACGACCATACTGAATATTCGTATGAGGATATATTTCAAACTTCTGCAGAAGCGCTTAAATCTTCAGAAAGTTTTACTGTTATGGACGACATTATCAGACGTTATCTACGTGGTAATATAATGGATCCATATGATGAACGATTTGATAAGTATTATGCGTTGAAAAGACACATGAAGGCATTGTTTCCGAACCTTGAATATAATGGTATATTAATACAATCGTTGCAAATGTATAATAAAAAGAAACATCCCGGATTTTTTCAAGGTCAAATGTCTTTTCCATATAGTGGTTTAGCTGGTACGGTGAATACGTTTGTACCCAAAACCATTGATGATGTTATCGATGTATTGAGTATCAATCCCAAGGCTACAGACATAGTAAAATGGATTCAAACCTATAGAAAAGATCTTAAAGAGTATAAACGAATAATGTTGAAGAGTTTGTTGTTTAAATACCGTCGTAATTGAGTACATACGTTATGTCAAAACCCTACAAACAAACTGAGTTGGGTAACAATCAATATATACGTGAATTTTCTTCAGATGTAGATACTCACGAATTGGAGTGGCATTTGGATCGTGAAGATCGTATTGTTGAAGTTATAGAAAATACAGATTGGGAGTTTCAATTGGATAATAAACTGCCAATACATTTGGAAAATACCATTTTTATACCCAAAGAAACATATCATAGGGTAATTAAAGGAAATGGTAAACTAATAGTGAAGATAACTAAGTTATGATGGTATATAAATTTGGTTATACTCAACTTCATTATCAAGTTTGTATCCAACTGATGTCATGTGATTGATATATTTTTCTTGTCTTCCGAAGTTTTCAATCACAATTACTTTTGGTTTATATTGTTCTAAATTTATACCGTTTATTACTTCCAATTCATGTCCTTCAACATCAATTGATAGTATGTCAACTGTGTTGATTTTTGCTTCTGACAATATAAAATCCAATCGTCTAACTTGCACTTTAATTTCTGTGAGTATGGGTTTACGATTACAATTTACGTTAATTGGATGATCATAATTTAACAAATCTGATATTCCGTTTTGATATCCTTCATGTTGTAAGTGTGCCGGTGATATAGACAATGCTGAAAATGATTCGAATGTAAGAGGATGTCCAAATTGGTTTACCCAGTTAATTTTATTGAAAATTACATCATTTTTGTTTTCGGAACTTGCTGCATATTCATATACTTCATTACCAAATTCACGATGTTTTTGAGCAAATTCTGGTATTGGTTCAACAATAATGGTACGCCATCCATTTATTTTAAAATGGCGTGACATTGATATAAAATCGGGAGTTGCACCGCCAACTTCTACCATTGTACCTTTGTATTCAAAGTTATTAAAATATTTTTGTCTAATAACTTTATCTGTGTCAAACTCAGCAAAATATTATTCAATCATGTAAAATACATATTACTAATCAATTTGGTTTTATTTATTTTATTTGGATATTTATAGTCAATGAGTGCATGTGTAAACAAATACAAAAAGTGTGAAAGGATGGATTAAAATATGAGCGCCGGACTCGACTCTGATCGCGTAAGATGGCCCGGCAGTGGAAGTGCTGTACCCGGAAGAACGCCATTTGGATTTTATGATACAGATGCAAGATTTGTTGCGGATTGTAGCAGCAGTGCTGTATGGGCAGCTATTCGTTTGGGATATCCAATCGAAGATATTGAAATGATTGATTTGAACTTTTATGCAGCATTTGAAGAAGCTGTAACAGAATATGGTTCACAAATCAATCAATTCAACATTCGTAACAATTTGTTGTCATTGATGGGACAATCAACGTCAACCGTCGTAAACGGCCGCCCAATGACAGGCGATCCATTGCCTTACGTTATTAAGATGTCCAAGGGTTATGGTAGCGAAGTGGGTGTAGGCGGTAACGTAGATTGGAAGAAGGCTAGTATTGATGTAGTAACTGGTCAACAAAACTATGATTTGCAATCGTTGTATGATCAAGCATCTGGCAGTGGTAATCGTATTGAAGTAAAAAGAATATTTCACTATGGACCGCCAGCGTTTGCTCGTATTTATGATCCATTTAGCATGACTGGTATGTCATATAGCAACGTATTGAACGAAATGGGTTTTGCTGGATATAGTCCTGCTGTTCAATTTTTGATGACACCTATTTTTGAAGATTTGTTGCGTGGTCAAGCAATTGAGTTTAACGACATGGTTCGTAAGAGTAGTTATAGTTTTGAAATTGTCAATAACAAATTGAGATTGTTTCCTATACCAACGACCAACTACAAGGTTTACTTTGAGTATGCGTTGGAAAGTGATAGAGATGCAAATCTTTATTATAGTGGTTCATCAAGTACACCATCTGGTAGTTTACCCGATCAAATTTCTGACTTTAGCAATGTTCCATATGAAGATGTGGTATATAGCAAAATTAATGCTCCCGGTAGACAATGGATACGCAAGTATTATTTGGCGGTATGTAAAGAAATGTTGGGTGGTATTCGTCAAAAATACAGTACCATACCAATTCCCGGCGGTGAAGTTACACTTGATGGTGGAGAATTACGTAGTGAAGCAAGTAGTGAAAAAGAAGCTCTAATGACACAACTTCGTGAAATGTTGGAAGCGTCATTGCCGTCCAAATTGATTGAAGAACAAGCAATGAAGGCAGATAAAAGCACCGAGATATTGAGAAAAGTTCCGTTGATGATTTATATTGGGATTTGGGCATTTGGTTTTTTATATATGGCGTATGACAAATTTATTCCAATTGTGCAATACTTTACATAAGACATATGGCATCATTACGAGGAAGATATTTTAGTGCACGTGACATTAACTTCATCAATTCGATCAATGCTGAATTGATGGGTGATATTATTGAAACAATTGTTACGGTCTTCAAAATTGCTGCGTCTGAAACACGTGTCAATTTGTATGGTGAAAGTGCACCGTCTGAAGGCAAGGTTTTTTATCCTGGCATTGATCTGACTTCTATTATTGATCGTGGTGATATTAGTGGTGAGGATGAAGGATTTGGTCCGGATCGTGATCAGGATGTGGTATTTAAATTTAGAGAAAAGATGTGTCAACAGATCAATTTCTTTCCTCAAATTGGTGATATCATTTTATTTAACGACCGTTATCATGAAATTGATAATGTGGTTCAAGAACAATTTTTAGGTGGTCAAAGTGATAAGAGTCACAGTTTTATTTGCAATACTCACTATAGCAGATTGAGTAAACTCAACATAATGGAAAGACAATTATAATTATGGCATGGAAAGGCAATCCAAATAATCCCGCACCAAATACTATTAACAATACACCAAATATTGCTGATAAAAAGATTGCGGTTAATAGAGCTACGCAAATACGTAGAGATACTGATGAATTCAAAACGTTCACGGTATCACTATTGGATATTGATACTGCAATTTACACATATATGGATACCGTCATCAATTTGACGGTTGAAGACAATGGTGAAAATGTAAAAGTGCCAATATTTTATGGTAGTCCTGAACGTTGGAAAGCAATACAAGTAGATGGTTATTTGCGTGACAATCAAGGCAAACTTCAATTGCCTGCTATTATGTACAAACGTAATAGTGTTGCAAAAAATGAAAATCTTGCAACATTCAATCGTCACTTGACTGTTCAAGTTTATAAGAAGTATGACGAAAAAAACAAATACGACAAGTTTTCAATATTGACAAAACAAAGTGCGCCGGTGGGTCAATTGTTGAATGTTACGTTGCCTGACCATGTTACATTGACGTATGAGTTTATGTTGTGGACAGAATATGTTGAACAAATGAATGCGTTGATTGAAAAGATAAATTTTGCGGCTGAAGAATATTGGGGAGATCCAAAACGATTTAAGTTTCGTGTGTATATTACTGATTATAACAATACCACCGAAGTTAATACCGGAAAAGACAGAATGGTTAGAACCACATTCAACATGACAGTTCAATCATATTTGTTGCCTGACAGTTTTGAAAACAAAAAGTCTACCACCACCAAATCAATTACCAATCGTAAAATTGTTATTAGCGGTGAAACTGTGAATGGTGTGCAAATGCAAGCAATTAATGCGGATGTACGTGCCAATTCTTATAAAAAACCACAACCGTATCATTTTGTTAATCCATTGGTTGCGGACGGTACTGTTATGTCCACTCCAAAAATGGGTTTTGTGGATAACACATCTTCGACAAATTTGCCAGTATCTCAATCCAAAGTGGACAACATTATAAATGCATATAGTAACTTGTCTGGTGCAAAATCCAATGCATCTGGAGCAATATGGCATAAACCACCTACCGATGAAAATTCATATGGTGAAGAGGGGTGGATGGCATACGATGATAATTATCACTATATTTACATAAATGGAAAGTGGTTGAGACAGCCACTAAATAATTTTAACAGTTTTTAATTATGGCTCATTTAGATCCAAAATCTATAGTTTTTATACAAAGAAATAGTGCAGGAACTCAGTTTGATCAAGTCAATATATCGGGTTCTAATTTGTATATTAAAACCAATGAAAATGGTGATTTAGTAGGATTTGAAATTACGGGGAGTTTAGCAGGAACATCGGGCGTATCTGGTACGAGTGGCACGTCTGGAACCAACGGAACTTCAGGCACTTCGGGTACGAGTGGCACGTCTGGAACCAATGGAACTTCAGGCACTTCAGGCACTTCGGGTATGAGTGGCACGTCTGGAACCAACGGAACTTCAGGCACTTCAGGCACTTCGGGTACGAGTGGCACGTCTGGAACCAACGGAACTTCAGGCACTTCAGGTACAAGTGGAGTTTCTGGAGTACAAGGTGCACAAGGCGCTACTGGTACGTCCGGTGAAACGGGAACATCAGGTACGAGTGGTACTAGCGGTGTAAAAGGTGATTCGGGAACATCAGGAACCAGTTTCACTGGACAACAAAATTATGTTCAAGTTTTGGGTACGATAGTCAACAATGTTTCTACAATTGGCACAACTATAATTTCTGGTACTATTACTACAACTGGCAATTCTGTATATGTACAAGTGACAGGTGATGCAAATCCAACATCATCTCCCGCTTGGTGTAGGTTACAAATTCATAGAAATGGAGTTGCGGTGGGTAATATTGTTCAAGCAGAACAACTTAATAACAATGTAAACGTTCCATATTGTGTACACTTTATAGACAATCCGGCAGCTGGAACTTACACATATTCAATGCGAACTGTTAGTGGTATTGCTGGAACTTTTCAATTTGGCGAAATGACTGGACCAACTCTTACCATAGTAGAATTGACCGGGGGTCAAAATGGAACATCTGGCACTTCTGGTGTTGCTGGAACAAGTGGTGTACAAGGTGCACAAGGTGCTATTGGATCTGGAACATCTGGAATCACAGGTACATCAGGAGTAAGTGGAACAAGTGGTGTACAAGGTGCACAAGGTGCTATTGGATCTGGAACATCTGGAATCACAGGTACATCAGGAGTAAGTGGAACAAGTGGTGTACAAGGTGCATCAGGAACATCGGGTACGTCAACTGGTGTAATACCTGCGTGGACAAGCGCTGGGGGAATTACACTTACTGCAACCACTACTAATCCTACAAAAGGTACAACAACTTTTGATAATATCAGTTATCGTCAAGTTGGATCAAAAGAATGGGAAATAATTTTAACATACATACAAACATCTGCTAGCGGTCTTTCTGGTACTGGCGATTATTTAGTTACATTGCCTAATGGTCTTTCATTTGATACCACTTTACCTAGTCAACAAATATGGACGGGTAATATTCAATCAAGTGTATGGACACATTTACAATATGTAATACCAAATTCTAATGGAACGATAACCAATCTTTATGTCGGTGCTCACATATTTCCTATGGTTTACAATAGTACAAAATTTCGTATATTAACTATTACATATGGCCAAGGAGTACAATGTTGGGCAAGTAATTTTTATAGCATAGGAGCAGATAATCCTAAAATACAACTAAAATTTTCGTTTACATCCACGTAAAAACTTTATTTGTATTTAACTATATATAGAAAATACTTATAACATATGCAATACGGCCCAAAAATTAATACGAATGGATTGATACTATATTTGGATGCCGCAAACGTAGCGAGTTATCCCGGCACTGGTACAACGTGGACGGATTTAAGTGGCAACAATAATAATTTCACATTAACAAACGGTACAACGTATGATAGTAACAATGGTGGAAGTTTAATATTGGATAGTTCAAAACCAGCAACGAGATCAATTGTATCAACTTCTACAACTATAAGCATGGACGTTTGGTTTAGAGTTACTACATATGCTGAGACTACTTTGTTTTATAATGGTAACGGAGGATTGAATGGATATGGATTTGCTTTTGGTGCATGTGGCGCATCAACATCTACATTGTTTGTATTTTTTGGCGGTATTAGTTGCAATGTTGTATCTCAAGCAAACATAGCAACTAATACTTGGTATAATGCAGTTTATACTAGAACGACAAATTCAAACATATTGTATATCAACGGTGTATCTGTAAGTACCAGTAGTTTCAATCCTACAGCACCGGGAGCAGCAACTACAACATCTATTGGCGGGTTTAATGGTAATATTTCTATTGCTAAAATGTATGACAGAGTATTACCTGCAACGGAAATATTGCAAAACTATAATTCAACCAAAAGTAGATTCGGACTATAATTATATAACATATGCAATACGGCCCAAAAATTAATACGAATGGATTGGTGTTGGCATTTGATGCTGGAAATTTATTGAGTTATAGTGGTTCCGGAACATCATTGACCGATTTAACAGGACTTGGAAACTATGGTACATTAACCAATGGACCTACGTTTGATAGTGAAAAGGGCGGCAGCATTGTGTTTGATGGTACAAATGATTATGTTAATGTGCCTTATAATTCTATATTAAATACACCATCGGGAGCAACCTATGAAATTTGGTTTAAACCTGCTGTTGGAAAAACTGGCACATTTTTAAATAGAGGTACAAGTGACGCGGGTGCTACACCAGATAATCCTAGATTTGTTGTATATAGTACCGGAAAGTTATATTTCGATTGGAGTTCTACAGGATCTGATGTATATTTGGAAACTGTAACTGAAGTTGTTACTTTGGGTTCTTGGAATCAAGTTGTAGGTTTAGCTTCACCAAATTCTCAATTAAGAACATTTGTTAATGGATCTGAAACTTCGTATGCTACTAGAGTTGCTACGTTACCCGCAACATTACCAAACACATCAACGTCATTGGAAATTGGAGCGGCTACTTGGGCATCAAGTTATTTTACTGGAAATATAGCAATAGTTCGATTATATAATAGAGCATTATCTACCGCCGAAATATTACAAAATTATAACGCAACTAAAAGTAGATTCGGACTATAATTATATAACATATGGCAATACAAAGAGGACCAAAAATTAATACGAATGAATTGATACTATATTTGGATGCCGCAAACGTAGCGAGTTATCCCGGCACGGGTACCACTTGGAGGGATTTAAGCGGTAATAACAATAATTTTTCATTGATTAACGGTCCTACATTTAGTGCGGCTAATCTGGGTAGTATAGTATTTGATGGTGCAGATGA
>Ga0172376_10002382_pt1 | contig 23057 bp, 21 predicted proteins | sample Lak35m_FD_121114 | JGI IMG/M metagenome (GOLD analysis project Ga0172376, IMG submission 121114) | Freshwater microbial communities from Kabuno Bay, South-Kivu, Congo - kab_092012_35m | ecosystem: Environmental > Aquatic > Freshwater > Lake | place: Democratic Republic of the Congo: South-Kivu... | reverse complement strand
GGGCACCACCAGGGGGTAATGCTGCTTCCAGGTGTCGATGCGCTGCAGCCAGCCCTCCGTGCGCCCCTGCGAGGTCTCGCCCGCGGAGGCTTCCAGCAGCTGCTGCAGGGCTTCGGCCACATCGGCCACCAGCGGCACCTCCGGCACCCGGTTCTTGCCCACCTCGGCCGCATCGATGTCGATGTGGATCACCCGGGCCCGGGGAGCGAAGCTGTCGAGCCTGCCGGTGACCCGGTCGTCGAAGCGGGCTCCGGCGGCGATCAGCAGATCGCATTCGGTGACGGCGAAATTGGCATAGGCCGTGCCGTGCATGCCGAGCATGCCCACGGCGAGCGGATGGCGTTCATCGAACGCCCCCTTGCCCATCAGCGTGGTGGTGACAGGCAGGCGGAAGCGTTCCGCCAGCTCCAGCACCGCCCGGTGGGCTCCGGCGCTGATCGCCCCTCCACCCACATACAGCAGCGGGCGCTGGGCGAGCCGGATCAGATCGAGAGCCTCAGCGATCGCCGCATCGCTGGCACGGGCGGGCTGCTGGAAGCCGGCTGGCACGGCGCTGCCGGGTTCGACGGGCACATAGTCGAACAGTTCGGCGCCCACATCCTTGGGTACATCGATCAGCACGGGGCCGGGCCGGCCGCTGGCGGCGATCAGGAAGGCCTCGGCCACGATCCGGCCGATGTCGCGCGGGTCGCGCACCACCCATGAATGCTTCACGATCGGCAGGGTGATGCCGAAGATGTCGGTCTCCTGGAAGGCATCGGTGCCGATCGCAGCCCGCGGTACCTGCCCGGTGATCACCACCATCGGCACCGAATCCATCTGGGCGGTGGCGATGCCCGTCACCAGGTTCGTGGCACCGGGGCCGGAGGTGCCGAAGCACACCCCCACCGTCCCGGTGGCGCGGGCATAGGCATCGGCCGCATGGGTGCCACCCTGTTCGTGGCGCACCAGGATGTGCTGCAGCCAGCCCCGGGCCTCGGCTTTGTGGAGTTCGTCGTAGATCGGCAGAATCGCTCCACCGGGGTAGCCGAAGATGTGGCGCACGCCATGCCGGTGCAGCGCATCCATCAGGGCGTAGCCACCGCTGACGCGCTGGCACCCCTCCAGGGTCTGCCGGGGCTGGGTGGGCTCCGGAAGACAGCCCTTGGCGGCGGAGGGTGCCTGGGGATTGCTGGGGGTCAGAGTCACGGCGGCAGGAATGGCGGCAGTGGGAGAAAGGGGCGGAGCGCTCGCTTCAGTCGGGTGATCGCCCGGTGTCGGCATGCCTAGCGGAACTGCCCAACATTAAAGCGACGCTCCCGAGCGGGGGGCAGCCTGTTGCGGCTTGCGGCCATCGCCCGCAGCACCCGCACCGGATCGAGCCAGGCGCCGCGATAGCGCAGACCCCAGTGCAGGTGGGGACCGGTGCTGGCACCGCTGACCCCCACATGGCCGATCGTCTGGCCGGCGGCGACACGGTCTCCCGCCAGCAGCGCCACCGGACCGCTGCGGTACACCCCGCCGGCGGCGCTGCCAGCGAGATGGCAGTAGATGTGCTCATAGTCGCCCGATTGGATCACCAGGCCGTTGCCGCAGCCGCCATCGAAGATCACCTCGCGCACCCGGCCGCTCCACCAGCTGCGCACCGGCGAACCCAGCGGTGCCGCGATGTCGAGGCCGTCGTGGGAGCGCAGGGTGCCGGACAGCGGATGCAGCCGCAGGCCGAAGCCGCTGGTGAAGCCGGCGAAGCTGGCCACGGGGAATACGCCGCGGATCCAGGCACGCTGACCCGGCCCCAGGGATGCCTGCAGCGGTGCGGGTAGGGCAAGCAGGGCCGCGAACCCGGCGAGAGCGAGCCCACGGCCTGCGGCCGCTGCCAGCCAGGCACGGCGGTGGCGCGGAGTGCAGGGGTCGCCCCCCGGATCAGAGAAGGCCGATCGCATGAAGCGGACCATGACCGCTGATCAGTTCCAGCAGGAAAGCGGAGAAACCCACCATCGCCAAGCGCCCGTTCCAGACCTCGGAGCTGTTGTTCCAGCCCCAGGCCCATTTGTCCTGGGGGTAGAGCTTCACCTTGGTGGCCAGGGCCGCCGCCTGATCGAGGTTCACCTCCGGCCCCTCGAGGGCGTGCTGCACGAGATGGGCCAGCCCGTCGATGAACGACGGAGTGGTGTCGAGGGCGGGCACGCGACGGAAGTTGCGGATGCCCGATTCGGTGGCGATCTCGCGGTATTCGATGTCGATCTCCTCCAGCGTCTCGATGTGCTCGCTCACGAAGCTGATGGGCACCACCACCAGATCTTTCACGCCCGCCTCGCCGAGCTGATGCAGCGCTTCATCGGTGTAGGGCTTGAGCCACTCCACCGGACCGACACGGCTCTGATAGGCGAGGGTGCAGGGATTGGCGTGACCCAGATCGCGCTCGAGCTGCTGCATGATCAGGCGTGCGCAGGTTTCGATCTCCATCTGATAGGGATCACCGGCCTCCTCCACGTAGCTCTTCGGCACGCCGTGGGCGCTGAAGAACACATGGGCTCCGGCCGGATCCGGACAGGCCCGGATCTCGTGGGCAATCAGCCCGGCCATGGCTCCCACGTAGCCGGGATCGTCGTAGTAGCTGCGGATGCAGCGGATCGGCAGGCGCGCGAAGTCGGGGTCCGCCTGGCGCAGCCGCTGCAGCTCGCGGAAGCTGGAGCCGCTGGTGCTGATCGAGAAGTGGGGATAGAGCGGCAGCACCACCACCTGCTCGATGCCGTCGGCCTTGATGTCGGCCACCGCCGATTCGGTGAAGGGATGCCAGTAGCGCATCGCCACATAGCTGGTGGCCTCGATGCCGCGCTGGCGCAGGGTGCTCTGCAGTTCGCGGGCCTGCTGCTCGGTGATGCGGCGCAGCGGTGAACCGCCGCCGATCGAGCGATAGGCCGCCTGCGACTTGCCGGCCCGCAGGGTGCTGATCAGCCAGGCCAGCGGTTTCTGCAGGGCTGGATTGGGCAGCCGGATGATCTCCGGATCGGAGAAAAGGTTGTACAGAAACGGCCCGACATCCTGGATGCGTTCGGGTCCGCCGAGGTTCAGCAGCACCACGCCGACCCTGGCCATGTCGTCTTTCCGCCCGGCTGAGATGGCGAGCGTAACGCCCGCCTCCGATGCCGCGGCGTTCACGGCGCTGGCTCGGGCCGGCCAGGGCCGATAGGGTCCGGCGCAACCCCTTCCACCTGTCCGCCCTGGTCGCCTCCGTCCACCCCTTCCAGCCGCAGGTGGACCGCCGCAACGCCGAACTGGCGGCCCGGGGGAGCCGCTGGAGCGTGCTGATCCTCGGCCAGCGGCTCGCGCTGCGCGGTCCGCTGCCGCTGCCTGGGGGTGGCCCGGGCCTGCGGGTGCAGCGGCTCAGCCTGCCCCTGGAGCCCGATGCCGCCGGGCTGGAGCAGGCGCTGCAGCGACTGGCGGCGCTGCAGCAGCAGCTGGAGCTGGGATGCTTCGACTGGTCGCAGTGGCGGCGCGCTCCAGGGCGGCGCCGGCCGCGACCGGCTGCCGGCGCCATCCCGGGCGAAGGCCCGGAGGCGGAGGCGTCCGGGGTGGAGGTGCGGGGCAGGCCGCCGGCCCGCTCCGGCCGCTCGCCGAAGGCTCTGCCGGAGCCCCTGGCGGCCTTCGAGCAGGCCTTCTTCTCCGATCCGCGCCGCCGCCGCCGCCGCGCCGGCAGCCGCACCACCTGGACCGCCGCCTATCTGCCCTACCTGCGGCGGCTCGCTCGGCACTGCGACGGAGCTCCCCTCGCGGCCGAGCGGCTCGAGGAGGTGCTCGAGAGCTACCCGCTGGCCAGCCGCAGCCGCCAGCAGTGCGCCATCGCCCTGGCAGCCCTGGCCCGCCACCTGGCCATCCCGCTGCCGGACGACTGGAACGAGCGGGCCGGCGGCTACGGCCTGCATACCGCCCGCTTCCGCCAGCTCCCCAGCGACAGCGAGATCCTGGCGCTGCTGGAGCGCATCCCCAATCCCCGCTGGCGCCTTGTCTACGGCCTGCTGGCCACCTACGGGCTGCGCAACCATGAGGCCTTCTTCTGCGACACCTCTCCCCTGGCCCCGGGCGGCGACCGGGTGATCCGCGTGCTGCCCACCAGCAAGACCGGCGAGCATCAGGTGTGGCCGTTCCAGCCGGAGTGGGTGGAGCACTTCGGCCTCGAGGCGCTGGGCCGCAGCCGCCAGGACCTGCCGCCGGTGCGCACCGATCTTCCCGGCACCACGCTGCAGCAGGTGGGCCGGCGGGTGGCAGAGCAGTTCCGCCGTTATGGCCTGCCGCTCACCCCCTACGACCTGCGCCATGCCTGGGCGGTGCGCACGATCCACATCGGCCTGCCCGACACGGTGGCCGCCAGGATGATGGGCCACTCCGTGGCGATCCACACCCGCACCTACCACCACTGGATCACCCGCCGCGACCAGCAGCGCGCCGTCGACGACGCCTTGCAGCGCCGCCAGGTGGCCTGACACCGCAGAGTGGGGGCCGCCGCCAGAGCGCCGTGGCCGACGCTGCCCAGCCCGAATCCTCCCGTCCCGAACCGGCCCGGGACGCGCCCTCCCGGGAGGGGGCGGGATCCTGGTCTGATCCGGAGGCGGCGGAGCCTGCCGGCAGCACCGGTCTCGACCGGGCCGCCGCGGCAATCGGCCCCGGCGGAGCCCTGGCGCCGGAGGCCGATGGCGAGGCCTACCGGCGGCGCATGGCCCGCCGCCAGGAGGTGCAGCGGCAGCGGGTGGGCGAACGCAACCTGGAAAAGGGGCTGGTGCTGGTGTTCACCGGCGATGGCAAGGGCAAGACCACCGCGGCTCTCGGGCTGGTGCTGCGCACCCTCGGCCATGGCGAGCGGGTGGCGATGGTGCAGTTCATCAAGGGTGGCTGGCAGCCAGGCGAGGCGAGGGCGCTCGAACGCTTCGGCGACGCGCTCGCCTGGCATGCCCTCGGGGAGGGCTTCACCTGGGAGACCCAGGACCGCGAGCGTGATCGCGCCCTGGTGCAGACCGCCTGGCAGCGATCCTGCGACTACCTGGCCGATGGCGGTCGCAAGCTGGTGGTGCTCGATGAGGTGAATGTGGCCCTGCGGCTGGGCTACCTGGAGCTGGAGCAGGTGCTGGAGGGTCTGGCACTGCGCCCCTCCCTCACCCATGTGGCCCTCACGGGCCGTGGCGCGCCGCCGGCGCTGCTGGAGCGGGCCGATCTGGTCACCGAGATGCGGCTGCTGCGCCATCCCTTCCGCGAGCAGGGCGTGAAGGCCCAGGCGGGAATCGAGTACTGAGAGGCAGGCGCTGCCCGGTCCCGGGATCCAGGCCCCCCTCCCCACCTGGCGGGCCGCTCTGGCAAGGGTTGCTACTGTTCGCGGGATCACGGGGCTCGATGGCGTACCGGCGCGTTCTTCTCAAGCTCAGCGGCGAAGCCCTGATGGGCGCCCAGGGCTATGGCATCGATCCGGCCATCGTTCAGTCCATCGCCAGCGACGTGGCAGCCGTGGTGGCCTCCGGCACCCAGCTGGCGATCGTGGTGGGCGGCGGCAACATCTTCCGCGGCCTCAAGGGGAGCGCTGCCGGCATGGATCGCGCCACGGCCGATTACGTGGGCATGCTCGCCACGGTGATGAACGCCATCACCCTGCAGGACGGGCTGGAGAGGGCCGGGGTGCCCACGCGGGTGCAGAGTGCGATCTCGATGCAGGAGGTGGCCGAGCCCTACATCCGCCGCCGGGCGATCCGTCACATGGAAAAAGGAAGGGTGGTGATCTTCGCCGCCGGCACCGGCAACCCCTTCTTCACCACCGACACCACCGCCGCCCTGCGGGCCGCCGAGATCGGCGCCGATGTGGTGTTCAAGGCCACCAAGGTGGATGGGGTCTACGACCGCGATCCGGCCCGCCATCCCGATGCGGTGCGCTACGAGAGCCTCACCTTCCTCGAGGTGCTCAGCGGCGAACTGGAGGTGATGGATGGTGCCGCCATCGCTCTCTGCAAGGACAACGACATTCCGATCGTGGTCTTTGATCTCTTCGGCAGCGGCAACATCGGCCGCGCCGTGGCCGGCGAGCCGATCGGCACCCGCATCGAGCCGGCCCGCTGATGGGCCCCTGCCAGACCCGCGCCGCGATCGGCGGCACCCGATCCCGTTCCAGCCCCTGAGCCTTCCTCCCCATGGACCTTGAAGCCAGCATGCGCAAATCGCTGGAAGCCACCCAGCGCACCTTCAACACGATCCGCACCGGCCGGGCCAATCCCTCCCTGCTCGACAAGATCGTGGTGGAGTACTACGGAGCCGAGACGCCGCTGAAGTCGCTGGCAACCCTCAGCACGCCCGATTCGCAGACGATCCAGATTCAGCCCTTTGATGCCGGATCGATCAATCTGATCGAGAAGGCGATCGGGATGAGCGATCTCGGCCTCACCCCCAACAACGACGGCAAGGTGATCCGCATCAACATTCCGCCGCTCACCGAAGACCGGCGCAAGGATCTCTGCAAACTCGCCGCCCGCTACGCCGAGGAGGGCAAGGTGGCGCTGCGCAACATCCGCCGTGAGGGCATCGACCGGATCAAGAAGCAGGAGAAGGAGGGCGACGTGTCGGAGGATCAGAGCCGCGATCAGCAGGACCAGGTGCAGAAGCTCACCGACCGCTTCATCGCCGAGCTCGAGAAGCAGCTGGCGGCCAAGGAGGCCGACATCCTCAAGGTGTGAGCCAGGCAACCGCAGCGAACCAGGGCAGCGCGGAGGCGATCGTCGTCGGCGCCGGACCCGCCGGAGCGGCGGCCGCCTTCCATCTGGCCGCGGCGGGTCGCAGGGTGATCCTGCTGGAGCGGCAGGAGGCCCCCGGCCTCGCCAATCCCTGCGGTGGCGGCATGGCCGCTTCGGTGCAGCGCTGGTTCCCCTTCGATCTGGCGCCGGTGGTGGATCAGGTGATCCGCCGCGTGCGCTTCACCTGGTCGCTGCAGGATCCGGTCACCGCCGAGCTGCCCGGCGATGCGCCCTTCTGGATCGTGCGGCGGAACCGGCTCGATGCCGCCCTCGCCGATCAGGCCAGGCAGGCTGGCTGCGAGCTGCGCTGTGGCGCCGAGGCGACGGGTATCAGCCGGGAAGACGGCCTCTGGAGGGTCCGCCTGGCGGGCGGGGAGTGTCTCGCGGCGCCCGCTCTGCTGCTGGCCGATGGATCCGGCTCCGGCCATGCCGCAGCGCTCGGGCTGGGCCCGGCCACGCCCCGGTTCGCCGCCACCGTGTCGGTGGAGGTGGAGGGCGCGCTGATCGACCCCGACACCGCCCGGTTCGACTTCGGCCTGGTGCATCACGGCTTCTGCTGGGCCTTCCCGCGCCAGGGCGGCACGAGCATCGGGGTGGGCACCTTCATCGGCCAGCAGGAGGCCGACAGCGACGCCGTGCTGGCGGCTCTGCTGCCCAGCCTCGGACTTTCCCCCGATGCCGGCATCCGGCGCCGGGGGCGCCTGCGGATCTGGAACGGTCACCATCGCCTCCATGGCGACGGGGTGGTGGTGGCGGGCGACGCGGCCTCCCTCTGCGATCCCTTCCTGGCCGAGGGGCTGCGGCCCTCGCTGATGAGCGGCACCCAGGCGGGTCTGGCGCTCGACCGCTGGCTGGGGGGGCATGGCACGGCCCTCGCCGACTACAGCGCCCTGATGCGGGCGGAGTGGGGCGACTCGATGGCCTGGGGCAAGCGGATCGCCCAGGTGTTCTACCGGGTGCCGAAGGTGGGCTACCAGCTGGGCATCAAGCGCCCCACGGCTCCACAGCGGATCGCCCAGATCCTTTCCGGAGAGATGGGCTACGGCGACATCGCCCAGCGGGTGATCCGGAGGCTGCTGTTTCAGCGCGGCTGAACCGTCGGCTCAGGTTCCGCCGCGGGTGCAGTCCTTGAGATCACGCAGGCGCTGATCGATCGAGCCGAGCAGTTCGATCGCGAACATCGGAGATTCCTGAACCGCGAAGAGAAACTTCTCACGGTTCATCACCAGCAGCCGGCAGGGGCTCAGGGCCCTGGCATTGCCGTAGCGCCGGTGATCCTGGGTCACCAGCGCCCCTGCACCGAAGACATCGCCGGCCTGGATCTGCTCATGGCCACTGTCGCCGTTCCAGCTCAGCTCCACGGTGCCATCCAGCAGTCCGAACATGCAGTCACCGGACTCTCCGGCCCGGAAGATCAGGGTTCCGGGCTCCACATCCACCACCTCACCCGTGCTGGCGAGGGCGCGCATGGTGTCGAGGGCGTTCATCGCTGTGATTCCTCAGCGACTGAGGGCCAGGGGCTCGGTGGCATCCTCGAGCTGGGCGAGGCGCGCGGCGAGCTGCACTTCCAGCGTCTCGATCGCCTTGCTGAAGCCGGAGATGCCCTCCGCCAGCTTCTCGCTGGCCATGGCATCACCTGCCATCAGGCTGCGGAAACCGGCCTCATCCAGGCTGATCCGCTCCTCAGTGGCTCCAGGAGCAGCGGGATCGAGGCGGCGTTCCAGCGTTCCCTCACGGGAGCGCAGCTGGTCCATCAGCGCCGGAGCGATGGTGAGCAGATCGCAGCCGGCAAGTTCGATGATCTCATCGATGTTGCGGAAGCTGGCACCCATCACCTCGGTGCGGTAGCCGTAAGTCTTGAAATAGTGGAAGATGCGTGTCACCGAGAGCACGCCGGGATCCTCGGGGCCGGGATAGCTGTCGCGGCCGGTGCTCTTCTTGTACCAATCCAGGATGCGCCCCACAAAGGGGGAGATCAGGGTCACGCCCGCCTCGGCACAGGCCACGGCCTGGGCGAAACCGAACAGCAGGGTGAGGTTGCAGTGGATGCCTTCCTGCTCCAGGCGCTCGGCCGCCTTGATGCCTTCCCAGGTGGAGGCGATCTTGATCAGCACCCGATCGGTGCCGATCCCGGCCTGCCGGTAGAGGCCGATCAGCTTGCGGGCCTTGGCCACCGTGGCTTCGGTGTCGAAGCTGAGGCGCGCATCCACCTCGGTGGACACACGGCCAGGCACGATCTTGAGGATCTCCTTGCCGAAGGTCACGCTGATTTCATCGAGCGCCTCGCTCACCACGGCTTCGGCGGAGGCCTCAGGCCCCATCGCCTGCCGCGACTCACGCAGGGAGCGATCGATCAGCTCCTGGTAGGTGGGGATCTGGGTGGCCGCCAGGATCAGGGATGGATTGGTGGTGGCGTCCCGCGGGGTGAACTGACGGATGGCATCGATATCACCGGTGTCGGCGACCACCACGGTCATCGCCGCCAGTTGGTCGAGCAGGTTGGCCATGGTCGGGTGGCTCCGTGCAGGGGCTCAGATCCCCGAAAGCTAGCCAGCGCGGCAACGCCTGTCGCCCGCACTCAGCGTGAGGGTGCTGGTTTCGCCATGGCGGCCAGCGGCCGGCTGGGAGGGATCTGCTCGAGCACCAGCAGGGCCTCCACGATCTGGCGGGCCACCGGCACCGCCACGGTGGAGCCGTAGGCATTGCCGCCCTTCGGCTCATCCACCACCACCAGCACCACAAAGCGGGGATCCTCGATCGGCAGAACCGCCACGAAGCTGCAGATCCGGGCTCCAGGGATGTAGACCCCGTTGTGCGCCTTCTGGGCCGTGCCGGTCTTGCCACCGATGCGGTAGCCCGGAATCTTCAGGCCCTTGCCGCTTCCCTTGTCCACCACCGTCTCCATCCAGTCGATCACCGTGCGGGTGACCCTCGGATCGAGCAGCTGCACGCCGGTGGGAGCCCCCTGGCTGGCGAGGGCGTCGCCGGAGCGGAGGCCACGGGTGATGTGGGGGCTCACCAGCCGGCCGCCGTTGGCGAGCATCGCGTGCAGCTGGATCAGTTTCAGGGGCGTCAGCGAGAAACCCTGGCCGAAGGCAGCGGTGGCGGGTTCGATCGCTCCGCCGGTGAAGTCGGCGCGGCTTTTCAGCTGACCTGCCACCGCTCCGGGAAGATCGGTGTCCGGCACCTCATCAATGCCCAGCGTGTGCAGCCACTGCCAGAAGCGGCCGCGGTTGAGCTTGGCCATCGCCTGCACCATCGCCACGTTGCTGGAGACCTGCAGGATCGTGGGAAAGTCGATCTGGCCGTGGCCGCTGCGATCAGCGTTGAAGATCGGCCAACCTCCGATCGTGAGCTGGCCGCTGTCGTACACACTTCCCTTCGGATCGATCACCTTTTCCTGCAGGGCCAGCGCCAGGTTGATCGGCTTGAAGGTGGAGCCAGGCTCGTAGAGATCCTGCACCGACCATTCACGGAACAGGCCGGCGTCGTACTTCCAGTAGCGGTTCGGGTCGTAGGTGGGGGTGGAGGCCAGGGCGAGGAGTTCGCCATTGCGGGCATCGATCACCAGGGCCGCTCCGCGCCGGGCGCTCCACTGCTTCACCTGCTTCGCCAGGGCCTGCTGGGCCACCTGCTGGAGGCGGGCGTCGAGGGTGAGCTGCAGACGCAGATCATCGCCGTAGAGGGAGCCAGGCCTCAGCCCGTCGGGGAGGGGCGTGCCATCGCCGCCCCGGCGCAGGGTGAGCCGCGATTCCTGGCGGCGCAGATCCCGGTCGCGGCTCTGCTCGAGACCCGCCTGGGGCTGCCGTTCGAGATTGAGAAAGCCCACCACGTTGGCGAAGAGCCCCCCCTGGGGATAGATCCGCTGGGGATAGGCCTCAAGGTCGAGGCCGCTGATGCCCAGACTGCGCACCCGTTCCGCAGTCTCCGGATCCAGGTTGGAGGCCAGCCGCACGCCGCTTCGCCGCTCACCGATCGTGCCCAGCAGGGTCTCCACGGGCTGGGCCAGAACCACGGCCAGCCGTGTCGCCACGTCCCGGGCCGTTCGCACCTTCTGGGGAGGATCGCCGGGGAGATTGAAATAGCGGGGATGGGCCCAGAGGGTGAAGCGCTCCTCATCGATCGCCACCAGCCGCCCCAACCGGTCGACCACGGTGCGGCGCTCGCCGATCGGATCGATCGCCAGCGTCTGGTGAGAGCGTGCCCGCGCCTGCAGGCGGGCTCCATCGATCAGCTGCAGCCAGGCGAGACGACCGGCCAGGCCCAGCAGCGCGGAGCAGAGCACGAGGAAGACCATCACCATGCGGCCCGTCGAACCGCCCTGCAGCTCCGTCACCGTGCGGTGGTGGGCGGAGCGCAGCGGGGCCTCGCTGCGGCGGCGGGGATCCGCAGCGGCGGGGGAGGCAGGTGGATGACGGCGGATGCCGGCGCGTGCCATCAGTAGCCCGCGGGAATCCGCTGACCGGGCTGATGAGCCAGGGCCGAGAGACCGATGGCGGCAGGGCCGGCGGCAGGACGCTCCAGATGGATCAGTTTCTCGCTGCTGGTGGGCACGAGCTGACCGGGGCGGCGCACGGCGCTCAGATGGTGCTGCTCGAGCAGCGCTGAGGATTCCTGCAGCTCCTGCTCGAGGCTCCGGGAGGCCTGCAGCTGGTCGTAGTTGTCCGCGAACACACCCTGCCAGTGCAGGCTCAGCCCGCTCAGACCCAGCAGGCAGAAGCCGAGGCCCGCCAGCACTCCGTTGCTGGCGCGGTGCAGACCGGCCAGCAACGGCCACTGTCGCTCCACCCGGGAGGCGGACAGCGATCCCTGCACGAGCTGCAGAGGCCGTGGACGTCGCGAGCGGCGCTCCGGGCTGCTGGGGGCTGAGCTGGGGGTTGCGACCAAGAGTGACGATCGATGCTGCGCAAGTGAACCACTCATCCGGCCGCGCAGCAACCAACCGGAGCCGACTGTGTCAGCCCGCCAGCAGCAGCAGGTTGGCGAAGGTGAGGGCGTTCCAGAGGGCGTGCATCAGCACCGGCGGTGCCAGCCGGCCGCTGCGCAGCCGCAGCAGCCCCAGGCCGCAGCCCAGAACGAACAGGGGCACCAGCTCCGACAGGCTGAGATGGGCCGCTGCGAACAGCAGAGCGCTCAGCAGCACGGCGCCGAGGCCGCCGATCCGGCGGCCGAGCACCGGCAGCAGAACGCCACGGAAGAGCGTCTCCTCAAACAGAGGCGCCAGCACGATGGCCGTGAGCGCAAAGCAGGCGAGCGCAAAGGGATCGCTGCCCCGGAGCACCAGATCGAGCATCGGGTTGCTGCCGCCCGGATCACTCCAGAGGCTGTCGATCAGCCAGCCGCTCAGCGCCACGAGCGGCAGCACGCTGAGCAGCATCACGACCGCCTCGCGCAGAGCCCGGCCGAGGGGAGGCCAGTGCCACTGCAGCCAGCCTCCGGCCGGAGCCTGCTCACGGGGCAACCACCAGCGCAGCAGCAGCAGCGGCGCCACGGTGAGAGCGGCGTAGAGAATCAGCACCTGCAGACCCTGGGCCCAGGCCGGGTCGGCCGTGAGGCCACGCAGGAGCTGCTGCAGCGGTGTCTGAAGCAGTTCGGGCAGCAGCGCCTCGCCGATCAGCACGAAGCCTCCGGCAATCACCAGCGTGGTGTCCACCAGCGTGAGCGGTGGCCCGGTCAGGGGAGGCAGGGGGATCAGCCGTCGCCTCATCAGGCGCCAGAGCTCCCGGACCAGCAGCCCCACTCCCAGCAGGAGCAGCAGAGCGGGCAGCGCCTCGATCGCCAGCAGACGCAGCACGAGCAGGGCACCCTGGCGCGCGGCCGGGCAGCGGCTCTCCGGGCCGCCCAGCTGCTCGCAGCTGAGCTGGCTGAGCATGAGCCCCGGTTTCCAGGGAGCCAGCAGGGCGTTCTGCCGTTCAGGGGGCTGACGCCGGCCCTCCAGCAGAGCCTCCAGCAGCGGCCGTCGCGACGGTTCCACCATCGGCACCAGCTCCCGGATCGAGGCATCGCCGCCCTCGCTGTTGCCGCGACGCAGCAGGGCCAGTTCGAGCCGCTCGGCCAGTGGCGCCGGAGGATCGGCGGAACGGATCCGCTTCTCGAGAGCGGCTGCCAGGCGCCCGCGGGGGTCCTGGCCGAGCACCGCCGCAGCCAGGGGCTCCGGCACCTGCCCCTCAGCCAGGGCCGCCAGCTCCAGCTGGTGCCGATCGAGGTCGTTGGTCACCGAAGGCTGTTGCAGGCTGCCGGCCAGCCCCTCGAACCAGAGCAGGGCGGTGAGGGAGAGGCAGAGCAGTGCCAGCAGCACCTTCCAGGCCGGTTCGGCGGCGCTGCCCACGCTGGGCGGCGGGCCGGAAGGGGGTGCAGTCAACCTGTCGCCTCAGTGCGCTCGGGGCGCTGCCATTCTCTCCTTCAGACGCTCCCATACGATGGAACCGCCTGTGGCGCATGGCCCGTGCCCCTCCGGATCCTGCTGGTTCGCCACGGTCTGAGCAGCTTCAACCAGCAGCAGCGCATCCAGGGCCGCGACGATCTCTCCACTCTCAGCGAGGAGGGAGTGCGCCAGGCCAGGCGCGCGGGCGAAGCGCTCGCCGCGGTGCCGCTGGCGGCGGCCTACAGCTCGCCCCTGCAGCGCGCCCGCGAGACCGCGGCGCTGCTGCTCGCGAGCCACGGCTCACCCCTCGATCCCCTCCACTGCGAGGAGCTGCTCGAGATCGATCTGGCCCCCTGGAGCGGCCTGAGCCGCAAGGAGGTGGAGCAGCGCCATCCCGCCGAGGCGCGCCTCTGGCGTGAGGCCCCGGAGACGCTCGAACTCGATCATCCTGAGGGGAACCGCTACAACCCCCTGCTCGAGCTGATGGAGCAGGCGGATCGCTTCGCCGGGCAGCTGCTCGCGCGTCATGCCGCCAGCCTCACGGACCCCGCCAGCGAGACCGTGCTGGTGGTGGCGCACAATGCGATTCTTCGTTGTCTGATGCTGGCGCTGCTGGGTCTGCCGGCCTCGCGCTTCCGCCGCCTGCGGCTCGACAACGCGGCGATCTCGGTGCTCAACCTCAGCCGTGGCGCCGACGGCGGGCTGGCGGTTCAGATCGAATCCCACAACGGCATCGCCCACCTCGATCAGCCCCTGCCGCCGAAGGGGCCGGGACCGCGCCTCCTGCTGGTGCGCCATGGCGAGACCGACTGGAACCGCCAGGGCCGCTTCCAGGGGCAGATCGATATTCCCCTCAATGCCAACGGACTGGTCCAGGCCGAGGCGGCCCGAGCCTTCCTCGCCGATGTGCCGATCCAGCGCGCCTACACCAGCGCGATGGCCCGCCCCCGCCAGACGGCCGAGGTGATCCTGGCCTCCCATCCCGGCGTGCCGCTCATCAGCAGCGCGGGTCTGATGGAGATCGGCCATGGCCTCTGGGAGGGATGCCTGGAGAGCGAGATCGCCGAGGGCTGGCCCATGCTGCTGCGCGACTGGAAGCAGGCCCCCCACACGGTGCAGATGCCCGAGGGGGAGACGATCCAGCAGGTGTGGGAGCGCTCCCTGGCGAGCTGGAACCGGATCGTGGCCGGCCTGGCGGCGGAGGAGACGGCCCTGGTCGTCGCCCACGATGCCGTCAACAAGACGATCCTCTGCGCCCTTCTCGGGCTGGGCCCCGCCGACATCTGGGCGGTGAAGCAGGGGAACGGCGGCGTCACCGTGATCGACTACCCCGCCGGAGCCGCGGGCCAGCCGCTGATCAGCTGCCTCAATCTCACGGCCCATCTCGGAGGCGTGCTCGACCGCACCGCCGCCGGCGCCCTCTGAATCCCATGGCCCCTGCCTCCGTGCTGCTGCGGCAGGTGAATCTGCTGGAGGGCCCGGAGCAGGCGGCACGCACGGCCGATGTGCGGATCGAGGGCTCGAGACTGGTCTCGATCAGCGCCTCCGCAGATGCGGCAGCGGCCACGGCCGAGGCTCCGGTGATCGAGGCTGCGGGCCTTTGGCTCGCCCCGGGCCTGGTGGATCCGCACAGCGTGCTGCGGGATCCGCGGCTCGGCCGCGCCGAGACCCTGAGCAGCCTGGCGGAGGCGGCACGGGCCGGCGGCTACGGCACGGTGGCCCTGCTGCCCTGGGGGGAGATCTGGCGCGACCGGCCGGAGGCGCTCGCCCTGGCCTGGCCGGAACCGATGCGGCTGGTGCTCTGGGGCTCCTTCAGCCTCGCGGGCGCCGATCGGGAGCTGGCGCCCCACGCGGATCTGCTGGCGGCCGGGGCCTGTGGGATCGCGGCCGGCGCGGCCATTCCGCCGCTGGCGCTGCTGGAGCGCGGTCTCCAGCTTGGGGAGATGGGCCGCTGCCCCGTGCTGGTGGCGCCCCGCGATGCCGGCCTCAGCCGCGAGGGCTTTGTGCGCGAGTGCGTGGAGGCCCTGCGCTCGGGTTGGCCGGTGGATCCGGCCCTGAGTGAGCTGCTGCCCCTGCAGGCCCTGCTCACCCTCGCCGATGCGCTGCCGGAGGCGCCGCTGCGGCTGATGAACCTCTCCACCGCCGCAGCCGTGGACCTGCTGCGCGCGGCGGCAGTGGCCCCGCCGGCGAGTGTGAGCTGGTGGCACCTGCTGGCGGATTGCGGCCGGCTCGATCCCGGCGCCGAGGGCTGGCGGCTCCTGCCGCCCCTGGGAGGTCCGTACGACCGGGAGGCGCTGATCGGAGCCCTCGCCAATGGGCTGATCAGCGCCGTGGCGGTGCAGCATGAGGCTCTGGATGCCGAGGAGCGCCTGCTGCCGCTGGATCAGCGCCGAGCGGGCATCGCCGGCCATGGCATGGTGCTGCCGCGGCTCTGGCAGGAGCTGGTGGTGGCGCGCGGCTGGCCGGTGGCGCAGCTCTGGCAGGCCCTCTGCTGGGGCCCCTGCCGCTTTCTGGGGCTGGAAGCCTCGACCCTGACCCCCGGCAGCAGAGACTGGATTCTCTTTGATCCCGCCGCTGCCGCCGGATTCGCCGATCAGGTCGATCCCTCGCTGGCGGCGAACAGGCCGGATGAGCTCGGACCGCCGGCCACCGGCCGGGTGCTGGCGGCAGGGTTCAGCGCACCGGATACCTGGGAGCTTCCAGCGATCCGAAGGTATTGAACGGGAAGAAGCGGAAGAAGGCCCTGCCGATGATCTCGTCGCGGGGCAGCAGCGCACCGCCGGGCCAGAAACGCCCATCCCAGGAGTTGGCGCGGTTGTCGCCCAGCACCACCACGTTCCCCGGCGGGATCAGAACGCTGAGGGGCCGGCAGGGACCGATGCCCTGTTCATCCACCGGGCAGAAGTTCTTCACATAGGGCTCGCTCAGGGCGGAGCCGTTGATCGAGACGCGGCCGCGGGGATCCACCACCAGCCGCTCGCCCGGCAGGCCGATCACCCGTTTGATGTAGGCATCGCAGGCCGGCTGCTGCAGGCCGGGAATCGAGCCGATCAGCGGCAGGTTCACCAGCAGGCACTGCAGCGGCCCGCCACCACCGTTCTGCGTGCGCAGCACAGGGTCGAAATGATGCGGCGCATGGAACACCACGATCTCGCCCCGCCGGGGCGCACGGTTGCGGTAGGAGAGTTTCTCCACCAGCAGCCGGTCCTGCAGCTGCAGACCCGGCAGCATCGATCCTGAGGGGATGTAGCGGGCCTCCACGAGGAACTGGCGGATTCCCAGGGCGATGGCGAGGGTGATCAGCACGCTCCGCCAGAACTCCCAGGGGTTCTCGCCGCCGCTGGCGTCCGCAGCCCGGTTGCCGTCTGCAGCCCGGTTGCCGTCTGCAGCCTGAGAGGCCACCTGCGCTGAGAGCGGTTGCTCCGGCCCCGCGATCCGGGCTGCTTCCTCGGCGCGGGTCAGCCGTGCGGATTCCAGGGAACCAGGAGGTTCGCCGCTGCTGTTGCCGGATCGCGTGCCGGACGCGTCGTTGGGGGTCAAGGCAATCCCGCTGCGGTGGCCGATGTCGACAGGCAGATTAGACAAGCCCCTGCGCGCTCCCCATCGATGGCCCGACCGCGCTGGCACGTGGCACCCCTCCCCCGCGGGAACCGCCTGGGGAGGATCTGGGACCGCGGCGTGGCCCTCTGGGCCGCTCTCAACCTGGTGGTGGTGCTGTTCGACATCACCTACGTGCCGCTGCGCTCCTTCTGGCTGCAGCGCAATCTCTACCCGATCCCCTCGGTGCCCCTGGTGGTGCCGCTGGGCTTCCTCCCTGACATTACGCCCTGGATCGATCCGATGAAGGGCATCGAACCCAACCGGGAGACCAGCACCTACCTGCGCCAGTTCGAACAGCTCGACGTGGCCATGGGCGCGGCCGCCGCCAGGCGGCCCGCCACACCCACAGCCGCGCAGCAGGCCCTGCTCCGCCGCCAGATCGAGGCGACGACGCAGATGATCGACACCAATCCATTCCAGGCCTCCGGGGCAACCGCAACGCTCGAGAAGATCAAGGCCCGGCTCCGCAATCGCGCCGATCGCGATTCGGCCAAACAGGCCGCTGCCCTGCTGCTCAGCCCGGAGCATCTGGGGCGCCTGGCCTGGGCGGAGGAGCGGCGCTTCTGGACCACCCAGGTGCTGCCCCTGGTGGCAACCAACTACTGGCGCTCGCTCGATGAGAACGGCCGCCCCACCGACCATTTCTGGCGCTACGACCTGCTGCTCTTCCAGAGCGTCTTCGCGCTCGACATCCTGCTGCGGGTGCTGCGTCTGCGCCGCCGCCTGCCCGGTCTCAGCTGGCGGGAGGCCTTCCTGCGGCGCTGGATCGATCTGCCGCTGCTGCTCCCCTTCTGGCGGCTGCTGCGGCTGGCTCCGGTGCTGGAACGCCTGCAGACCAGCGGCCTGATCAGCATCGAGCCCCTGCGGGCGGTGGTCAGCCGCGGCGTGGTGGCCCTCCTGGCCGTCGAGCTGTTCGAGGTGCTCTCCCTTCAGCTGCTCGATGGTCTGCAGCAGCTGGTGCGCTCCCGCCGCTGGCCGGCCCGGATCCGCGGCCTGCGCAGCCACCAGACCGTGGTGAGCCATGAGCAACGGGAACTGGTGGAGCTGGTGCGGATCTGGGCGCCTCTGCTGCTGGTGCAGGTGGCTCCCCGGCTCGCACCCGAGCTGGAGGGCGTGCTCGGCCATGCCCTTCAGCAGAGCCTCCAGGCCACCGTGGTGCCGCCGCCGCTGCGCCAGCTGCAACCGCTGCTGGGAGTGGAGAAGGGTCTCAGCCGTCAGCTGGCCGCGGGCGTGATCGACAGCCTGCTCGATCTCACCCGAAGCACCGGCAACCGCCTGGGCCGCCGCGATGATGAACAGCTCGAACTGCTGCAGCGGGTGGTGGATCGCTTCTGGGAGGAGCTGGCAGCGGCCCTGGAATCAGGCCCGGCGCTGCAGCGCTCCCAGGATCTGCTGTGCGCGCTGATCGAGGACGTGAAGCGCACCACGCTGGGGCAGCTCAGCGGCGCTGGCGTGCTGGGCCTGATCGAGGAGCTCGACCAGTTGATGATGGGTGGCGAGAGAGGCGTTGCGGCCGTGGTTCCTGGGGCGGAGGCCGCCGCTGGGGTCGCCCGCGGCGGGGAGGTCAGGCCTGCTGGAGGGGCAGCAGCGCTTCCCATTCCTCCGGGCGGAAGCCAGTGGTGATGGCCCCCTGCGCGGTGATCAGAAACGGGCGTTTGATCAACTTGCCGTCGTCCGCCAGGGCAGCGATGGCCTCGGCATCGCTCATGGCCCGCACCCGGGAAGCTCCGAGGGCCCGGTAGCTCTGGCCGCTGGTGTTGAACAGTCGGCTGCGACCCAGCTGCTGCAGCGCCTGTTCCAGCTCCCGGTGGCTGGGGGGTGTGACGGTGATATCGATGGGTTCGGCAGCGATGCCACGATCCTGGAGCCAGCTGAGGGCGCGGCGGCAGGTGCTGCAGCCGGCGTAGCTGTAGAGACGCAGGGTGAAGTCGCTCACGGTGGGAGCGCGTCCTTCAGCGGCCCACCAGAGCCTTGAGGGCGCCGACAAGGCTGTTCGAACCCTTGCCCACGCCTTCAGCGGGCCGGGTGCGCACGGTCACATCGCCGTTGACGGTGGTGCGGCAGCTGAGCCGGTAGCTGGCCGGACGATCCGCCAGGTAGACCTCCTCCACATCGCTGCGGGGGGAGAGGTTGCGGGCTCCCTCGAGAACCTCCATCACGCAGGTGCCGCACTGGCCGAGCCCGCCACAGTTGTTGAGGTTGTTGAGGCCCTTGTAGGGATTGATGCCCGCATCCAGGGCCGCCTTGCGGAGGTTGGCGCCCTCGATGCAACCCACCTGCTGGCCTTCCTGCTCGAAACGGATCGTGGGCACGGTCGCTCTGGGATGTCGGCGCCTGCCAACTTAGGGCACCTGCCGCACCCTCCCGCCCCTGCGGCGGACGGATGCAACGCTTGCACGCACCGTGGGCCCCCCGGATCCCGCAGCCCGTGGCTGCCTAGGTTGGGGCTGCATGGAGGCGATCGCGTGGAGGATGCGGCAGCGGCGAGAGCGCAGCTCGGCTCCGATCAGGGAGCGGGCATCCCGGTGGACCGGGATGAAGAGAGCTACGACCGCGTGGTGCCCTGCCTGATTCCCGGCTACACCAGCCTGGCCAGGCTTGGGGTGGCTCTGCTGGCTGCCTCCCCCCAGGCGGCCCACCACGGAGCCGCCGTGCTGGTGGCCGGCTGCGGCAGCGGCACCGAGCTGCTCGAGGCCCGCGCCCAGCGGCCGGACTGGCGCCTCACCGGTCTCGATCCTTCCGCTGCGATGCTGGATCTGGCCCGCCGGCGCCTCGCCGAAGATCCCGCTGTCGTCTGGCATCAGGGCACGCTGGAAAGCCTCGGCGCCACGTCGCGCTTCGACGGAGCCCTCGCTGTGCTGGTGCTGCAGTCGCTGCCCGACGACGGCAGCAAGCTCACCTTTCTTTCAGCGTTGGCGGCAAGCCTGCGGCCCGGTGCGCAGGTGGTTCTGGTGGATCTGATGCGTCCGGAGCGTTCGCCGTTGCAGGAGCAGCTGCGCCTGGCCCGGCTGGGCTTTCAGCGCGCCAGCGGCCTGGACAGCCTCGAGGCGGCGGTCGCCTCCTCCGGGGTGACGGCCCAGACGGTGACCGCCCTGACGAGGGGTCTGCATCCGATCGGCCTCTCCCGGCTCACCGCGCTGGTGGCTGCCGCCGGCTTCGGCGATCCCGCCCCGGTGTTTCAGGCGCTCGATGTGGAGGGGTTTCTGCTGCAGCGCCTGGGCTGAGGCCTTCGGGCCGGCAGACGGAAGCGAAGGTCGTTGGAGACGGGCGTCAGCGGCCGGTGGTCGTGCCACCCCAGGACCCGCTCCTGGCCGGCTTGGGCCCCACCGGGGAAGACACCGACGGGATGACCGTGGGCTGCAGTCGCGCCGTGGCGGCCGGAAGTGGAGCGTCGGCTGCCGGATCGGGATCGCCGGCCCGATCGAGCAGCACACTGCCCATCGGAATCAGCAGGGTGAGCAGGGCGATGGAGCTGCCGGCCAGCCAGCCGAGGCCCTGCCCGATTTCGGGGGAGAACTGGTGGATGCCGGCAGCAGCGATTCCGGCGCGATCAGCGGTGGGAGCTGCGGCATCCGGGGAGAGAGAGGGCAGCGCAGCGGCAGACGGTTTCCTGCGCGTACTGGGAGGCTCGCTTTCCTCGTCCGACTGGGATGGGCCTGCACTGGCCACGGAGGGAAGAGCCGCGGTGAGAAGGACCGCTTGGCTCGTTGGTGCGGTTTGCTGGGCCAGGGGAGGGGTGACGGGGGCCGGGGTGTGGCATCGGAACGAGCCGCGAAGGCGATTCCGATGGAATCAGGTCGAATCGGCCGGGATTGCAGCTGGGGCCAGCTGACATCGGCTGGATTCGGGAGGGCAGGAGCCGTGAGGCGCGAGCCTGAAGATTTCCATCAAACCATAGCCGCAACCTCGAAAACCGGAGACCTCGCTGGTGCTGACAACCGAACCGGCGAACGCTCAGGCGGCAGGGCGTGACTGATTCTGATTGCGGTGAGCCGCCAGGCTGGCCGGAGGCTGCTCAAGACCGTCGAGATGAAGGCGGATGGCGCGGATCTCCTCGAGGATGGCCCCGAGAAGCTGCTGGGTGGCGGTGGAGGGGGCGTTGAGCACCTCAACCGTGACCTCCTTGATCCTCAGCACATCGCGAGCGAAACGGGCGACCTCATTGGGATGGAAGAGCAGGGGCTCCTTCTGGTCGCTGCGGTATTCGGGATTGAGCTTGCGGGGATTGAAGGGTGGATTGAGCTGGCGCGGATCGGTGTTGGTATAGCGATACACCGAAGCGCGTGAACGGTTGAGGGCCTTCTGAACCTCGTCGATGCCGATCAGGGCCTCGGCAGCGGGCACCGCGGCATCTCCGGATCCTTCCATCCCGAAGCCGTTACCGAAGCCATGGCCAAGACCGTTTGCTGAGCCAAGACCGTTTGCTGAGCCATGGCTGTTAGCTGAGCCATGGCCGAGGCCGTTCCCGGAGAGCAGGCCGTGCCCTGGGGCCCCCGCGGCCGACGCCGCCGTGGGACTGGCAGGTACAGAGCCGGACGGCTGGCCGGGCTGAGACAGCATGGAAAAATCGTAACGGCACGGCCTGGCTCAGTAACCTAGCAGAGGTTCCCGGGTGGGGGCATCGTCCGTTGCTACCGACCGGCGGATTCGCCAGGACCGCCAGGGAATCCCTGGCTGGGCCACGATGATAGGGTCCGACCTCAGCCCTGAGAACCCTCGATGCGCGTCTCCCGCCTGCTGCTGGTGACGCTGCGCGACGACCCCGCCGAAGCGGAGATCGCCTCGCACCGGCTGCTGCTGCGAGCGGGCTACATCCGGCGGGTGGCCTCCGGCATCTACGCCTACCTGCCGCTGCTCTGGCGGGTGCTGCAGAAGGTGTCGGCGATCGTGCGCGAAGAGATGAATGCGGCCGGAGCACTCGAGACGCTCCTGCCGCAGCTGCAGCCGGCCGAACTCTGGCAGCGAAGCGGCCGCTGGGCCGGCTACACGGCGGGGGAGGGAATCATGTTCCACCTCAGCGACCGCCAGGGGCGCGAGCTCGGGCTCGGCCCGACCCATGAGGAAGTGATCACGGCGCTGGCGGCGGAGCTGCTGCGCTCCTACCGGCAGCTGCCGGTGAATCTCTACCAGATCCAGACCAAATTCCGTGATGAGATCCGGCCACGCTTCGGCCTGATGCGAAGCCGTGAGTTCATCATGAAGGATGCCTATTCCTTCCACGCCGATGAGAGCTGCCTCCGCTCCACCTACGCCGCAATGGATGGCGCCTACCGCCGCATCTTTCAGCGCTGCGGCCTGCGGGTGGTGGCCGTCGAAGCAGACAGCGGCGCCATCGGCGGCTCCGCCAGCCAGGAATTCATGGTCACCGCCGAAGCCGGAGAGGATCTGATTCTGGCCAGTCCGGATGGCCGCTATGCCGCCAACCAGGAGCGGGCGGTCTCGCTGCCGGCAGAGGCTGTGCCCCTGCCGGGCGGCATCCGCGCCGGGGGGGCCGGCGAAAGGCTTCCCACCCCGGGCAGCAGCACCATCGAGCAGCTCAGCAGCGGGCACGGCTTCGATCCCACCCAGCTGGTGAAGGTGCTTCTGCTCCTGGCGCGCTTCGAAGACGGCTGGCGGCAGCCCCTGCTGATCAGCCTGCGTGGGGATCAGCAGCTCAACGCGGTGAAGCTGGCCAACGCGGTCTCCGCCAGACTGGGCGCTGCGCACGGTGCCCTGCTGGGGATCGATCCGCTCAGCCCCGAACTGGTGGCGGAACTGCGCCGCCATGAGGGGCTCGCTCTCGATCTTGCCGCCGTTCCCCTGGGCTTCCTGGGCCCCGATCTGGCGGATGGGCTGCTCTCACCTCCGGCGGGTGCCCCGGATGATCGCAGTGCACCAGCGGCTGATCCCGCCGCGGCCCCTCAAGGCCGTCCTCCCGGCACGCGGCTCGCCCCTTCCTTCCTCCGCCTCACCGACCCCACCGCGGCCGACCTGCAGACCTTCCTCTGCGGTGCCAATCGCGTGGATGAACACCGGATCGGCGCCAGCTGGCAGGGCCTGGGGCTGAGCCCCGAAGTGGCGGATCTGCGCGCAGCCCAGCCCGGCGACCGCTGCCTGCACGATCCCTGCCAGCAGCTGGAGGCCGTGCGCGGCATCGAGGTGGGCCACATCTTCCAGCTGGGGCGCAAGTATGCCGAGGCCCTCGAGGCCCGCTACACCAGCGAGAGCGGCCAGGAGGAGACCCTCTGGATGGGTTGCTACGGCATCGGGGTCTCGCGGCTCGCCCAGGCGGCGATCGAACAGAACCACGACGCGGCGGGCCTGCGCTGGCCCGTGGCGATCGCGCCGTTCGAGGCGATCGTGGTGAG
>Ga0172376_10002380_pt1 | contig 23062 bp, 18 predicted proteins | sample Lak35m_FD_121114 | JGI IMG/M metagenome (GOLD analysis project Ga0172376, IMG submission 121114) | Freshwater microbial communities from Kabuno Bay, South-Kivu, Congo - kab_092012_35m | ecosystem: Environmental > Aquatic > Freshwater > Lake | place: Democratic Republic of the Congo: South-Kivu... | reverse complement strand
GGCGCTGGACGGGACGTGTCCGTGACGGGGCGCGCGCGCCGCGAGGCACCGAACGCCGCCGCGAAAGCGGGCGCCGCCCCCGCCGACCGACTGCCGGCCAGCGGCTGGGTGCTCGGCGCCGGCGTCGCGCTGGCGTTGGTGGTGGTGGCTGCCGTGGCGGCCTTGCTCTACAAGGACTGGCTCGACACCCTCTCGGCGCAGCGCGGTCGGGTCGAGCTCGTCGCGCGCGTGCTCGAGGATCACGCCACGCGCAGCATCGAGGCCACCTCGCTGGCCACCGTGACGCTCGTCGAGATCGCAGGCTCCGGCGGCGATCCGGGCGGGCCCGCGGTCGCCGCCGCCTTGCGGCAGACCCTGGTCAACCTCGCCTTCCTGCGCGCCGTGGCCGTCGTCGATGCGCAGGGGCAGGTGCTGGCGGCCTCCACGGCCAGCGACGTGGGCGACCGGCTCGACCTCGGGCGGCTCGGGCCGCTGCCGGCACCGGGCCTCGAGTCGATCGGACCGTACACCGCCGGGCGTGACCTGCGCGACCTGCGGCGCGGGACGGCCCCTTCGGCGCAGAGCCCGCCCGGGCTGGGCTTCATCCCGTTCGTGCGGTCCCTCGAGAAACCGGACCGACAGCGCCTGCACATCGTGGCACTGCTCAACCCCGGCGCCTTCTCGGCCTTCCAGACCCTCACCCTGAACGATCCGCTCGGGGCGGCGGCGCTCACCACCTACGAGGGCACGGTGCTGGCGTCGACCTCCACGGCCGGCGTGGCCAATGCCGAGCGGGTGGCCGATCGCGCGCCTTTCGCCAGCTTTCTGCCTCGGCTCGAACACGGTGTGTGGGTCGGTCCCGGGCTGCGCCCGGGGACGCAGGTGGCTGCCTTCCGGGTCCTGCGCAACCGTCCGCTGGTGGTCCTGGCCGAGGTGGCGCTCGAGCCGCTGGTGGCGGCCTGGTGGCAGCGTTCGCTGACCTTCATCCTGGCCAGCACCGCCGGGGTGGCATTCGTCCTGCTCGCCACCGTCGTGGCTGCCCGCAGCCTGCGGGCGCGCGAGACCGTGCGCGCAGACCTCGACCGTGCGCAGGCCGCGATCGCCGCGCGCGAGCATGACTTGAGCCTGATCTTCCGCAGCGTGCAGGAGGTGCTGTTCCGCACCGACGCACGCGGTGCCCTCAGCTTCATCAACCGACGCTGGGATCCGATCGGACAGCGCAGCACCAGCGATGTCATCGGGCGCCCCCTGCACGAGATCGTCGCGCCGCAGTCCGACGCCGCGGTGCGCGCGCTGTTCGACCCGGCCGGGCCCGAGGGCGTCCGCCGCACCCAGGCCTGCATGGTCGGGGTCGACGGTGCTGCGCGCTGGTTCGACGTCGCCGTGGTGCCGATCGTGGACGAGCGCGAGGTGGTGGCCTACGCCGGCAGCGCCATGGAGGTGACGGCGATGCGCGCGGCGCAGCAGGCGCTGCAGGCGCAGCTCGCCTACACCGAGTCGCTCATCGAGTCGAGCCCGCTGCCCATCGCGGTGCTTGATGCCGCGGGTGCGTACCTGCGGGTCAACCGGGCCTGGGAGGCCTTCACCGGGTGGCAGCGTGGGCAGATCGATGGCCAGATCGCCTCGGCGTCGGGCTTGCCCGATCGGGCGACCGCGGCCGGCGCAGCCACGCCGGCACCCTTGTCAGAGTCGACGCCAGGCGGCTGGCGGTCCTTGGCCGAAGACGGTCGCTACGAGGCTCGGCACGTCCGTGCCGACGGCTCGCCGCGCGACCTGCTGGTCAACAAGACCCTGGTGCGCTCGGCCGATGGCCAACCGCAGCGCATCGTGCTGACCTTCCTCGACATCAGCGAGTTCCGCGAGGCCGAGCGCGCCACGCGCGATGCGCGCGACGCGGCCGAGGCGGCGTCGCTGGCCAAGTCCGAGTTCATGGCCAACGTCAGCCACGAGTTGCGCACGCCACTGCAGTCCATCCTCGGCTTCTCGGAGCTCGGCCGGCGTCGCGGGCGCGAGCAGCCGGCGCTCGCGGAGATGTTCGGCGACATCCACGACGCAGGGCGGCGCATGCTGGCCCTGGTCAACGACCTGCTCGACCTGGCCCGCACCGAGAGCACCGAGCTGACGATGAACTTCGCCTTCCTCGACGTGCGTGCGCTGGTGCGCGAGGTCACGACCGAGCAGCGCACGCAGGCCCTGGCGCGGCGGGTCGAGGTCGTCGTGACGCTGTCGCGCGAGCCCCTGGTGGCGGCGGTCGATGCCCTGCGCCTGCAACAGGTGCTGCGCAACCTCCTGGCCAATGCGATCCGCTTCTCCCCCGAAGGCGGGCGCATCGACGTCGAAGGGGGCCTCGGTGCCCAGGGGCGTGTCGTGCTGTCGGTGTCCGACCGGGGCCCGGGCGTCCCGGAGGACGAACTCGAGCGCATCTTCGACGCCTTCGTGCAGTCCACGCGCACCAAGGACGGCTCGGGTGGCACCGGTTTGGGGCTGGCCATCTCGCGCCGCATCATGATGGCGCATGGCGGCACGGTTCGTGCTTCGTTGCGTGACGGCGGTGGCAGCGTGTTCACGGTGGAATTGCCGTCGGCGGGATCGCAGGTCCCCTGATCGGCTGGGGTTGGCGTCGGCTACCATCGGCCCGCTGGGGGCGACTGGAGCAGTGCGCGTGAAGAGCATCCTGACGATCGAGGACCAGGCGGACATCCGCAAGTTGATCCGCATGACGCTCGAGTTCGAGTCGTGGCAGGTGCACGAGGCCGTCGATGGCCCCTCGGGGGTGGCCCTGGCGCAGCAGCTGCGCCCCGACGTGGTCCTGATGGACCTGATGATGCCCGGTCAGTATGACGGCCTCGAGGCCTGCCGGCGCATCCGCGCCGACCCGTCGCTCGCAGCCACCGCCATCATCGTCATCAGCGCGCGCGGGCTGGCGGTCGACCGTCAGGCCGCGCTGGACGCTGGCGCGAACCAGTACCTGTTCAAGCCCTTCAGCCCGCTGGACCTGATCGACACCATCGAGGCGCTGCCCGTGCGCGGCTGAGGCGCGCGGCGCGAGGCCCCGCCTGACGCTCCACCCGCCCTGCTAGACTTTGGCCATGGTGTGGATGGACCGTCACGGCACGAAGATCGCAGGCCCGGGCCGGGGAGCCTGGCCCTGGCGACGCTGCGCGCGCACTGGCTGACCGCAGCGCAGCGGCCGCGCCGCCGCTGCCCACGTCGGGTCCCTGACCCGATGCCCCCCGCCCGCAGGCGCCTTCGCCCCGCGGCTCGGGCCGACACAGGATCCCCACCATGATCACCGAACTCGAATTCAAGAGCCTCGCCGCGGCAGGCTACAACCGCATCCCGCTGATCGCCGAGGCCTTCGCCGACCTCGAGACGCCGCTGTCGCTGTACCTCAAGCTCGCCGGCGGCTCGCGCCACAGCTTCCTGCTGGAGTCGGTCGTCGGCGGCGAGCGTTTCGGGCGCTATTCCTTCATCGGGCTGCCGGCGCGCACGCTGGTGCGCGCCACCGGCCTGCGCAGCGAGGTCATCACCGACGGGCAGGTCGTCGAGGTCGACGAGGGCAACCCGCTGGCCTTCATCGCGCGCTACCAGGCGCGCTTCAAGCCGGCGTTGCGCCCGGGCCTGCCGCGCTTCTGCGGCGGGTTGGCGGGCTATTTCGGCTACGAGACGGTGCGCTTCATCGAGCGCAAGCTGGCCGGCGTGCGCAAGCCCGGCGGCCTGGGCACGCCCGACATCCAGCTGCTGCAGACCGAGGAGCTGGCCGTCATCGACAACCTCTCCGGACGGCTGTACCTGATCGTCTGGGCCGACCCGCGCACCCCGGACGCCTGGTTCACCGGCAAGCGCCGGCTGGCCGAGCTGACCGACAAGCTGCGCTACTCGGTCACCGCGCCGCAGGTCAAGCGCGGGCCCAGCTACGCCGTCGAGCGCGACTGGCCGCGCGCCGGCTACGAGGCCGCGGTGGAGCGCGCCAAGGCCTACATCGCCGCCGGCGACTGCATGCAGGTGGTCATCGGCCAGCGCCTGCGCAAGCGCTACACCGAGAGCCCGCTGTCGCTGTACCGCGCGCTGCGCTCGCTCAACCCCAGCCCGTACATGTACTACTACGACATGGGCGGCTTCCAGATCGTCGGCTCCTCGCCCGAGATCCTGGTGCGCCAGGAGCGCGCCGCGGCCGAACCGGGGCAGACGCCACATGAGGTGGTCACCGTGCGGCCGATTGCCGGCACGCGCCCGCGCGGGGCCACGCAGGAGCAGGACAAGGCGCTGGAGGCCGAGCTGCTGTCCGACCCGAAGGAGCGCGCCGAGCACGTGATGCTGATCGACCTGGCGCGCAACGACGTCGGCCGCATCGCCGAGACCGGCAGTGTCAAGGTCACCGAGGCCTTCGGCATCGAGCGCTATTCGCACGTGATGCACATTGTCAGCAACGTCGAGGGCCGGCTGCGCCCGGGGCTGGACGCGCTGGACGTGCTGCGCGCGAGCTTCCCTGCGGGCACGCTCAGCGGCGCGCCCAAGATCCGCGCGATGGAGCTCATCGACGAACTCGAGCCCCTGGAGCGCGGCATCTACGGCGGCGCGGTCGGCTACCTCAGCTACGCCGGCGACATGGACGTGGCCATCGCCATCCGCACCGGCGTGGTCAAGGACCAGACCCTGTACGTGCAGGCCGGCGCCGGTGTCGTCGCCGACTCGGTGCCCGAGATGGAGTGGAAGGAGACCGAGGCCAAGATGCGCGCGGTGCTGCGCGCGGCCGAGCTCGTCGAAGAGGGGTTCTGAGGCGGCGCGCAACCGCGTGAGCCCCACCCGGTCATCCCCCGGGTAGACCTCGGACAGACCTCGGGCCCCTGCCGACACGGCCATGTCATCTTACTGACACCAATCCGTCACATTCCCCTCCGATCATCAGGGGATGTCATCGACCCCGGTGCCGGCCGTCACGGTCGGCCGCGCCACCAAGACCTTCGGGTCGTCCACCGCTGCGCGCGCCGCCCTGCGCGACGTGGCCTTCCAGGTGGCCCCGGGCGAGCGCGTGGCGTTGCTCGGCGCTTCCGGCTCGGGCAAATCCACGCTGCTGCGCTGCCTGTGCGGGCTCGAGACGCTGGACGCGGGGGGCTCGATCGCCGTCTTCGGCCAGCCGCTGCAAAGCGACGGTATCCTCGACGCACGCATCCGGGAGCGGCGCCGGGGCATCGGCATCATCTTCCAGCAGTTCAACCTGGTCGGGCGGCTGCCGCTGCTGACCAATGTGCTGACTGGCCTGGCGGCCGAGCTGCCGCTGTGGCGTGCCGTCACCGGGCGCTTTACGCTCGAGGAGCGGGCACGGGCGCTCGACGCGCTCGAGGCCGTGGGCCTGGCGCCGCAGGCCTTCCAGCGCGCCTCCACCTTGTCGGGCGGTCAGCAGCAGCGCGCGGCGATCGCGCGCGCGCTGGTGCAGGGCGCCCGGCTGCTGCTGGCCGACGAGCCGGTGGCCTCGCTCGACCCGGAATCCACCCGCCGCGTGATGGAGCTGCTGCTGCGACTGAACCGCGAGCAGGGCCTGACGCTGCTGGTCAGCCTGCACCACGTCGCGCTGGCGCGCCGCTACTGCGAGCGCGTGATCGCGCTGCGTGACGGCGCCCTGGTCTTCGACGGGCCGAGCAGCGCGCTCACACGCGGGTTCCTGCGCGAGCTCTACGGCACCTCGGCCGACGAACTCATCGACGACGACGAACCGTCCTCCCCAGCACAGATCTCGGCATCGACATCGGCGTCGATCCCCGCGTCCTTCACCGTATCCGTCCCCGCCCACCACTGAACCCCACCAGGAGCACTGCCTTGAAGACCTTGACCCGTTCCCTGATGTCGCTGGCCGCTGCCGGCATGCTCGGCCTGGCGCTGCAGGCGCAGGCCCAGGAGATCAGCTTCGGCATCATCGCCACCGATGCCGCCAGCGTGCAGCGCGAGCGCTGGGAGCCCTTCTTCCGTGACATGGAGAAGAAGACCGGCCTGACGGTGAAGTCCTTCTACGCCCCCGACTACGCCGGCGTGATCGAGGCCATGCGCTTCAACAAGATCCAGGTGGCCTGGTACGGCAACAAGGCCGCGATGGAGGCGGTGGACCGCGCCAACGGCGAGATCTTCGCCCAGGTGCGCTACAAGGACGGCAGCTACGGCTACCACGCGCTGCTGATCACGCACAAGGACACGCCCTACCAGACGCTGGACGACGTGCTGAAGAACGCCAAGAGCATCAACTTCGGCATCGGCGACCCGAACTCGACCTCGGGCTTCCTCGTGCCGACCTTCTACATCTTCGCGCAGAACAAGGTCGACCACCGCACCGCCTTCAAGACCATCCGCAGCGCCAGCCACGGCGCCAACATCCAGGCGGCGCTGGCCAGGCAGGTGGACGTGGCCACCAACAACACCGAGGACATGGGCAAGCTGCAGGCCAACAAGCCCGAGCTGGCCAGCCAACTGCGCATCATCTGGAAGAGCCCGCTGATCCCGAGCGACCCCTTCGTCTGGCGCAAGGACCTGGACCCGGCGGTCAAGGACAAGCTGCGCACCTTCGTGCTGAACTACGCCTCCAAGGACCCGGCGGAAAAGGCCATCCTCAACAAGATCTACGACTACGACGGCTTCCGTGCCTCGAACAACGACCAGTTGATCCCGGTGCGTGAGCTCGAGCTCTTCCGCGACCGTCGTCGTGCCGAGACCGATGAGAAGCTCAGCCCGGCCGAGCGCACCCGCGTTATCGCCGAGATCGACGCCAAGCTCGCGGCCCTGAAGAAGTGAGCCTGTCCCCGGCGCGTCTGCCGCACCCCGCCGCCAGCGCGCCCGCCGCGGCGCGTGCCACGCCCAGTGAGGTGTCGCTGCAGCGGTTGCGCGAGCGCGCGGCCGAGCAGCGCCCGGGCTGGGCCTACTACGTCGGCTGGGCTGCGGTCCTCGGCCTCCTGGCCTGGGCCTGGCACGGTGCCGAGATCCGTCCGCTCGACCTGGTGCGCGACGCCGCCAACATCAGCACCTACGCCAGCGAATTCTTCCCCCCGGACTTCGGCGACTGGCGCATCTATGTGCGCGAGATGCTCGTCACCGTCCACATCGCGATCTGGGGGACGCTGCTGGCGGTGATCGCAGCGGTGCCTCTGGGGCTGTTGGCCTCGGCCAACATCGCGCCGGCCTGGGTGCACCAGCCGGTGCGGCGCCTGATGGACGCCTGCCGTGCCATCAACGAGATGGTGTTCGCGATGCTGTTCATCGTCGCCGTCGGCCTGGGCCCGTTCGCGGGCGTGCTGGCGCTTGCGGTGCACACCACGGGCACGCTGGCCAAGCTGTTCTCCGAGGCTGTCGAGGCCATCGACCCCCGCCCGGTCGAGGGCATCCGCGCCACCGGCGCTCGCTCGCTGGTGGAGATCGTCTACGGCGTGATCCCGCAGGTGCTGCCGCTGTGGCTGTCGTTCACGCTCTACCGCTTCGAGTCCAACGTGCGCTCGGCCTCGGTGGTGGGCATGGTGGGCGCCGGCGGCATCGGCGTGGTGCTGTTCGAGGTGATCCGCGGGTTCGAGTACGCGCAGACCTGCGCGGTGCTGATCATCCTGGTGGTCAGCGTCAGCCTGATCGATCTGGTGTCGGCGCGGCTGCGCGCGCGCTTCATCTGATCCCGGCATGGACAGCCCGATCCTGCCGACGATGTCCGAGCTCGCCGCTGTGTCGTCGTCTGCGCCGAGTGAACGCCGGGCCGCCCCCACACCTGTTGCGCCCCCTCGGGGGGCCGAGACGGGCTGCGCTGGGCCCTTGAGTGTGCGCACGGCTTTCGGTTGGTCGATGCCGGTGGCGGTGCGCTTCGGCGTGGGCTGCGCCGACGAGGTGCCCGAGGCGCTCGGATCGCGCCGCGTGCTGGTGCTGGCCTTCACGCCCGCCACGGCATTGGGCTGGCGCGCACGCTGGCAGGCGCGGCTGGCCGGGCGGCTCGTCGACTGGATCGAGGTCGACGACGGGCTGTCGAGCCTGGTGCGCTGCCGCGAGCTGTCGGCGCGCGTGTGGCCGCTGCTCGCGCGCGAGCCCGAGGCGGTGCTGCTGGCCCTGGGCGGCGGCACCACGCTCGACATCGCCAAGGTGCTGCGCTGCCGGCCTGTGGACGGCGGCATGGCGGGCGGCGTGGACGGCAGCATGGACGGCAGCGTCATCGGCGACTTCGACCGCGTCGAGCGCGCGCTGCGCGGCCAGGCGCCCTGGCCCGCGCTGGCGCTGGCGCCGTTGTGGATGCTGCCCACCACCGCCGGCACCGGCAGCGAGGTCACGCGCTGGGCCACGGTGTGGGACACCGAGGCCCAGCCCCCCGTCAAGCGCTCCTTCGACGAGGCGTTCGGCTGGGCCGAGCGCGCGTACGTCGACCCGCTGCTCACGCTCAGCTGCCCGCCGGGCGTGATGCGCGACACCGCCTTGGATGCGCTGTCGCATGCGCTGGAGTCGGTGTGGAACCGCCACGCCAACCCGTTGAGCGACGCGCTGGCGCTGGCGGCCGCGCGCCGCGTGCTGCGCACGCTGCCGGCGGCCCTGCAAGCCCCCGACGACCTGAGCTTGCGCAACGAGCTCGCGCTCGCGGCGCTGGAGGCCGGGATGGCCTTCTCGCAGACGCGCACCGCGCTCGCGCACGCGCTGTCCTATGCCGTGACGCTGGAGCAGGGCCTGCCGCACGGCCAGGCCGTCGCGCTGTGGCTGCCCACCGCCTGGGAACGGGCCGTGGGCCACGAGGCGCGCGTGGACGCGCTGCTGGCGCAGGTCTTCGAGCCCGTGACGACCGAGCCTGAGGGCACCGCCGACACCTCCGCCCGCGCCGCGCAGGGCGCGCAGACGCTGTGCGCCTGGCTGCAGCACCTGGGCGTGGAACTCGACCCCGCCCGCCTGGGCATCGCCGACGCCGCGCAGCGCGTGCAGGCGGCGCTCGGCAGCGTGCGGGGGAGGAATTTCATCGGGGCGGTGGGGGCGGGCGGGCTGTAGACCGCCTGCTGTGGTGGTCCAGCGCAGCGGCGGTCCGAACGTCTGCCGGGGCGGTCGAGCGCTGCGAGGCCTTGGATCGGGACGGGCAAGGCCTGGGCCTTGGGGATGCTTCCGGGACGATCAGACCGCGATCGATCCGCGCCTGCGTGCACCCGTGTAGAGCGCGATCAGCAAAGCGGTCGAAGAGAAGATCGCGAACACGCTCAGCGCCATGCCTGTGCCGGGGCTGCCCTGGATGAACTGGTTGAACACATAGGTGGCGACGGTGTCGAAGCCCGAGGGCGCCAGCATCACCGAGGCCACGAGTTCGCGCGTGGCAATGGCGAAGACCATCAGCATCGACACCAGCAGGCTCGGCCAGACCAGTGGCAGCACGACGCGACGCAGCAACATCGCCGGGGTTGCGCCGCAGACCCTCGCCGCGTCATCCAGGCCGCTGCTGATTTGCCTGAGACTGGCCGAGACGTTTCGCACCGGGTAGGGCAGCAACAGGCAGGTGTAGGCCAGCAAGAGGATCCAGGGCGTGTTGTACACCGTGATCCCCCAGGCCTCGCGGTTCCAGGCGAGGATCATTCCGACGGCCACGACCATGCCAGGAAGTGCGTTGGGCAGTGTCGCCAGGGCGTCGAGCAGCCCGGCGGCCGGACCTTGGGCATGTCTTCGCACGGTCACGAAGGCCGCCAGCCCGCCCAGCACACCGGTGGTCACCGCGGCACCGCAGGCCAGCATCAGGCTGTTGCCCAGGGCTTGCAGCGCGCCGCTGTCCGGCGCCAGGACGGCGCGGAAGTGTCGCAGGCCCATGTTCGACCAGGCCAAGCCGCCTGAAAGCGTTTCCGAGAAGGCGGTGGCCAGCACGGCACCGACCGGCACCACCACGGCCACCAGGCCGGTCGCCGCGAACAGCGCCAGTGCCGGCAGGCGCCAAGGCCCGAGCGGCGCAGGCGTGGGTGCCGCGGCCTTGCCCGTGACCGAGGTGTAGTCCCGTCGCGTGGCCACGCGATGCTGGGCCAGGAAGGCCAGCGCCGCCAAGGCCAGCAGCACGAGCGACAGCACGGCAGCGCCTGGCAGGTCGATGGGCCACTCGGCCAGGCGTTCCTCGATGCTCGTGACGAGCACGAGGAATTCGATGGGTTTGCCGAGCGCCGCCGGCGTGCCGTACTCCTCGATCGACAGCGCGAACACCAGCAGCATCGAGCCGGCGATCGCCGGCAGGCTCATCGGCAGCGTCACCCGCAGCGCGCGTCGCAGCGGACCGGCCCCGCACACGCGCGCAGCCTCGGCCTGGCGCGGGCCGAGCGCGGCCAGCGTCCGCGAGATCGCGAAGTAGGCCACGGGAAACAAGTGCAGCACCATGACGGCGGCCACGCCGGCACGGGAGAAGAGCAGGCTGGCGCCGTACAGGCCGGTTGCCTGCGCCAGGTAGCCGTTCGGCTGCAGGGTCAATGCCCAGGCGAAGGCGCCGATGTAGGGCGGCAGCATGAAGGGGATCAGGAACAGGAGATCCCAGAAGGCTGCCCAGGGCAGCCGTGTGAACGCACGCAGCGCCGCCAGCGGCAGCGCGAGCGCCAGGCTGCCGGCACACACGCTCAGGCCGAGGCCGAGCGTGTTGCCGAGCAGTCCGGGCAGGCTGTCGTCGTCCAGCGCGTCCACGACCGGCTTGAAGGCGCCGGTCATCGACCCCGCGGCCAGGTCGGGAAACACGGCCTGCAGGACGACGAAGGCCAGGGGCAGTGCCACGACCACGAGCAACGCGATCGCCGTGAGGACGCCGATCCAGGCCATGGCTGAAACCCGACCTGAGCGGCCTCAGCCTCTCGAGCCCATCGTCGCCTTGAACCGTGCGAGCGTTTCGGCCCGCGACGGCCCGCCGCTCTGCTCGGGCAGCAGCGGCACGTCCTTCCAGCCTGGACGGCGCGCGGCGATGTCCTGACGGGCTGGAAGCATGTAGGTCGTCGCCACCAGCCCCTGGGCCTCGTCCGTGAGCAGGTAGTCGATGAATTGCCGAGCCCCCTCGACCTGACGCGCCGACTTCAGGATCATCGCCGGGCGGGCCTCGAGCACCGTGCCCGAGCGCGGATAGATCACCTCGATCTGCTCGCCCTGCGCCTGTGCGCCCAGCGAGATGTAGTCCACCGCGCCGAACACCGCTGCCTTGGCACCCTGCATGACCGGGTTCAGGGCCTGCGCATTGGCCCCTGCGATCACCAGGCCGTTGGCCTTCAGGCGCTCGAAGAAGGGCCAGCCGTAGGCATCGCTGGCCAGCAGCCCGCTCAACAGGCCGTAGGCTGACCCGGAAGTCGCCGGGTCGGGCATGGTCACGAGATTGCGGTACTCGGGTGTGGCGAGGTCGCTCCAGTCCTGCGGCCGCGGCTTGCCCGACTTCGGGTTCCAGACGATGGCCAGTGCGGCTGCCCCCTGCGCGACGTAATGGCTGTGCTTCAGCGGTGCCGGGACCTGGGTGGCGTTGGGTGAGGTATGGGCGAGCAGTTCACCCTGAGCGGCGAGGTCGACGGCCGTGTCCCAGGAGGCCGAGATCAGCACATCGGCCTGGGGATTGGCCTTCTCTGCCGCCAGGCGGGCCATGACCTGGCCGGTGGTGGCCTGGAAGAGCTTGACCTCCATGCCCGTGCGCTTCTGGAAACCGGAGGCGAGCTGACGCGCCAGTCCGGCGGGTCCGGCGGTGTAGACGGTGACGGCTGCCGGCGTCGCGCGCGCCACGGGCAGGGCGAGCATCGTGGCGGAGGTGCCGGCAAGGGACAGGATCGAGCGGCGTGACAGGGATTTCATAGCGGGGTTCCGTTGGCTGGGGAGGAAGGGAAGAGCCGGGTTGATCCGGGGTCCACACGAAGGCGGATCCTCGAACCCGGGGCAAGGGGGTCGGGGTGGCGGAAGCTGACCTGGGGCAGCACTTCGGTGGCTGGCATCCCTGTCTGCGTCACCGGCCCGAGAGGTCCGATCAGGAGCGCGCTCACCTCGTAGGCGTCACCCAGGAAGGCACAGGACTGAACCCGCGCCGCGATCGGCCCCTCGGGGTCCAGGCGTATGGCATCGGGGAAAACCAACAGGTCTGCCGGCCCGGACGGCCGACCTGGGGGCTGCTCGATGACGAGGCCATGCGCTTCGGGGTGGGCGTGGAAGGCCCCTGGGCTTGCCCTGCCGGGCAGCAGGGCGCCGCACCTCAGGAAGCGCGCCACCTCGGCCGAGACCGGATGCCGGTGCAGCGTCGTTGGCGCGGCCACCTGGAGAAGATGGCCGTCTGACATCACCGCGACGCGGTCGGCCAGACCATACGCTTCGGACCGATCGTGCGTGACGTAGACGGCGCTCGCCCCGATCTCGCGCGTCAGGCGCCCGATGTCCTGGGCCAGCGCGGCTCGCAAGTGGGCGTCAAGATTGGACAGCGGCTCGTCGAACAGCAGGATCCGCGGCCGGGCGACGATGGCCCGGGCCAGCGACACCCGCTGCTGTTGTCCCCCTGACAGGGCCGCCGGGTGGCGCCCGGCGAGATCGCCCATGCGGACCTGCTCGAGGGCCGCCCGGACCCGGGCATGCCGTTCGCTCGCGGGGAGCCCCCGAGCCTGCAGCGGGAAGGCCACGTTCTCCTCCACTGACAGGTGCGGCCACAGCGCATAGTCCTGGAACACCATGCCAACGCCGCGGTGCTCGGCCGGCACGAAGATTTCGAGGGAGGTGTCTGCAACCACGCGCCCCGACATGCGGATCGAACCCCGGGATGGACGGACGAGGCCCGCGATGGCGCGCAGCAAGGTGCTCTTGCCGCAGCCTGACGGCCCGAGCAGCGCGAGGCACTCGCCACGCGCAACCTCGAGGCTGACATCCTTGACCGCACGATGCCCCGGATACTGCACCGACAGGTCGAGGACTTGCAGTTCGTCGCCCGGTGGCAGACGGTCGCGGCCCGCGTCGACCGTCAAGACGTGATCTCGCGACGCATTGGCGACTTGCCGACGCTGGAACGCCGGGGACTTGGTATCCGCTGCGACAACACGGCTCAATACCTCTCCGGCACGAACATCTCCGCCGGCACCGGGTGGCGGATGTAGTCGGGGTTGCGTACCCGCGCGGGCAACTCCACCGTCGGCTTGGCGATCTCCTGGTAGGGCAGCAGTGACAGCAGGTGCGCGATGCAGTTCAGGCGCGCGCGCTTCTTGTCCACGGCCTGCACCACCCACCACGGGGCTTCGGCAATGTGGGTGCGCTCGAGCATCGCTTCCTTGGCGCGCGTGTAGTCCTCCCAGCGGCGGCGGCTCTCCAGGTCCATCGGGCTGAGCTTCCACTGCTTCAGCGGGTCATGGATGCGGCCGAGGAAGCGCAGGTGCTGCTCCTCGTCGGTGATGGAGAACCAGTACTTGATCAGCCGGATGCCGCTGCGCACCAGCATGCGCTCGAACTCGGGCACCGAGCGGAAGAACTCCTCGACGTCAGCCTCGCTGCAGAAGCCCATGACGCGCTCGACCCCGGCGCGGTTGTACCAACTGCGGTCGAACAGCACCATCTCGCCGGCCGCGGGCAGGTGCGCTGTGTAGCGCTGGAAGTACCACTGCGTGCGCTCGCGGTCGTTGGGTGCGGGCAGGGCGACGACGCGCGCGATGCGTGGGTTCAGGCGCTGCGTGATGCGCTTGATCACCCCGCCCTTGCCGGCGGCGTCGCGGCCCTCGAAGACGATCACCACCTTCTCGCCGGTGTGCGCCACCCAGTCCTGCAGCTTGACGAGCTCGCCCTGCAGGCGGAAGAGCTCGCGGAAGTAGGTGCGTCGGGCCTGGCTGCGCAGTTCGGCAGCCGATGTGGCCTCGAGGCCGTCGGTGCCCGGCATCCTGTCGCCCAGATCGTCGATCAACCGGTCTTCGAGTTCGAGCTCCAGCTCCTCGTCGTAGCCGTCGACGATGTCGTCCTCGATGCGCTGCATCAGGTCCGGCGGCGGGGGAAGGCGATCGTCACGCATGGGCAGGATCCGGCGATATGAAGCCGGTTGAGCATGCGCCGGTCCCGTGACACTTTCGTGAAGACAGTGCTCCGTCGTGCGCACCGCAGATTTCAAGAATCAGACATCAAGTTGTCATGTGACACCTTGACCATCAGGCTTTTTCTGGGAGTCACCGAGATGCGCAAACGCTTTTTCGCTGCGGCCTTGATTGCCGCCACGCTGCCGTTGTCGTCCTTGGCCATGGACCCGCGTTTCAAGGACGCCGACGGTGACCTCGTGGCCGACGCGCCCACCAACCCGGCCGATTTCGTGGATCCGCCAGTGCTGGTCTTCTCCTACACGCCAGTCGAAGATCCGGCCGTGTACGCCAAGGTCTGGGACGGCTTCGTGCAGCATCTCAGCCGCGTCACCGGCAAGCGCGTGCAGTTCTTCCCGGTGCAGAGCAACGCCGCGCAGCTCGAGGCGATGCGCGCCGGCCGGCTGCACGTGGCCGGCTTCAACACCGGCTCCAATCCGCTGGCCGTCAATTGCGCGGGCTTCGTGCCGTTCGCCATGATGGCCTCCAAGGACAACCGCTTCGGCTATGAGATGGAGATCATCACCTTCCCCGGCAGCGGCATCACCAAAGTCGAGGACTTGCGCGGCAAGCGCATGGCGTTCACCTCCGAGACCTCCAACTCCGGCTACAAGGCGCCCTCGGCCCTGCTTCGCGACCAGTTCAAGATGGAGGCCGGCAAGGACTTCACGCCAGTGTTCTCGGGCAAGCACGACAACTCCATCCTCGGCGTGGCCAACAAGGACTACCCGGCTGCGGCCATCGCCAACTCGGTGAAGATCCGCATGGAAGCCCGCGGCGTTGTCAAGCCCGAGCAGACGCGCACCATCTACAAGTCGCAGACTTTCCCGACCACGGGTTACGGGCACGTCTACAACCTGAAGCCCGAACTTGCCGCCAAGGTGCGAGAGGCCTTCTTCAGCTTCAACTGGGAAGGCTCCGAGCTCGCCAAGGAATTCAACAAGGGCGAGCCCCCGCAGGAGAAGTTCATGCCCATCACCTACAAGCAGTATTGGCAGGTGGTGCGTGACATCGACCGTGCGATGGGTGTGAGCTACGCCTGCCGTTGAGGCGCGTGCGGTGCTCGAGATCGAAGGGCTGCGCAAGCGCTATCCGACGGGGGACCTGGCGCTGGACGCGGTCAGTCTGAGGCTGGGCGCGGGTGAGGTGCTGGGACTCATCGGTCCCTCCGGGGCCGGCAAGTCCACGCTCATCCGCTGCGTCAACCGCCTGGTGGAACCCACCGCAGGCGCGGTCCGGTTGGACGGGCAGGATCTGTCCGTGTTGCGCGGCGGCGGCCTGCGTGCGGCCCGCCGCCGCATCGGCATGATCTTCCAGGAGTTCGCGCTGGTCGAGCGGCTGACGGTGATGGAGAACCTGCTGTCGGGGCGGCTGGGGTATACCGGTTTCTGGCCGAGCTGGTTCCGGCGCTTCCCCGGCGAGGACGTCGCGCGCGCCTTCGAACTCCTCGAGCGCGTCGGGCTGGATGGCATGGAGAACAAGCGCGCCGATGCCTTGTCGGGTGGCCAGCGTCAACGCGTGGGCATCGCCCGCGCGCTGATGCAGGACCCTCGGCTGCTGCTGGTCGACGAACCGACGGCCAGCCTCGACCCGAAGACCTCTCGCCAGGTCATGCGCCTGATCCTGGACCTGTGCCGGGAGCGCGGGCTGGCGGCCATCGTGAACATCCACGACGTGGTGCTCGCCACCGAGTTCCTGCCCCGTATCGTCGGGCTGCGCTCGGGGCGCATCGTCTACGACGGCGTCGCGTCCCAGGTCGACACCGAGGTCTTGACACGGATCTACGGTGCCGAGGACTGGACCGCGATCACGCAGCGCCTGCACGACGGTCGCGCAGCGCAGGCGCCTGTAGCCCATGGCCGAGCCGTCGCGAGTGCCTGAGCCCCTTCTTCCCGACCCAGGCGCGGTGACCGCGAGCATGCCCGTCGCAGGATCGACCACGACCGCGGTGGCCCGGTCCTGGCGTCGTCCGCCGTGGATCGCCAGCCGGCGCTGGCGCTGGGCGCTGGGCCTCGGTGCGGCGGTCTACCTGGTGCTGGGTATCGGCTCGCTGGAGGTCAACTGGGCACGGGTCGCGCTCGGCCTGGAGCGCGGTGCGGCCTTCGTCGCCGCCTTCGCGCAGCCCGACTTCACCTCGCGCTGGGACGACATCGTCCGCGGCTTCATCGAGAGCCTGACGATGACCGTCACCTCCACCGCGGTGGGCGTTCTGCTGTCCATCCCCGTGGCCGTCGGTGCGGCGCGCAACCTGGCGCCGACCTGGATCTACCTCGCCTGTCGCGGCTTCATCGCCCTGTCGCGCACGCTCAACGAGATCATCGTGGCCATCCTGCTGGTGGCGATGTTCGGCTTCGGGCCCTTTGCCGGCTTCCTGACGCTGACCTTCGCCACTGTCGGCTTCATGGCCAAGCTGCTGGCCGAGGACATCGAGGAGATCGACCCTGACCAGCTCGATGCCTTGCGCGCCACCGGTGCCGGCTTTCTGCAGCGGCTGGACTGGGGGGTGCTGTCGCAGGTGATGCCTCGATTGACGGGGCTGTCGATGTACCGTCTGGACATCAACTTCCGCGAATCCGCGGTGATCGGCATCGTCGGCGCGGGCGGCGTGGGCGACACGCTGAACACGGCGATGGACCGCTACGAGTACGGCTCCGCGGCGGCGGTGATCCTCGTCATCATCGCCATCGTGCTGCTGGCGGAATACACCTCGGGCCTGCTGCGCAGGCGGATGCAATGAGCCCGCCTCTCCCGTGCGCATCTCCGAGCCGGCCCCGCGCCGGCGTCCAGCCTTCGTGGCGCAAACGCACGGCCAAGCGCGAGTTGGCGGTCTTCGGCGCCTGGGTCCTGGCGCTGGCCTTCGTGTCGTGGTGCTTCCAGGTGATGACACGCGACACGATCTGGGCCTTCGTCACCGACGCGCCACGCCAGGCGGCCGACATCGGCTCGCGCATGGTGCCGCCCGACTGGGCCTACACGCGCGAACTCCTCTGGCCACTGTGGGAGACGCTGAACATCGCCACGCTCGGCACCCTGATCGGTCTGGTGCTCGCCACGCCGGTGGCCTTCCTCGCTGCGCGCAACACCACACCCAGCGTGGCCTTGGTACGCCCAGTGGCGCTGCTGATCATCGTCTCCTCGCGATCCATCAATTCGCTGATCTGGGCCTTGCTGCTGGTGGCCATCCTCGGACCGGGCTCGCTGGCGGGTGTGTTCGCGATCGCGCTGCGCTCGATCGGCTTCATCGGCAAGTTGCTTTACGAGGCCATCGAGGAGATCGATGCGCGCCAGGTCGAAGCCATCGAGGCCTCGGGCGCGTCGCGAGCGCAGGTCATGGCTTGGGGCGTGGTGCCGCAGGTCGCCCCCACGCTGGCGGGGGTGACGGTGTTCCGCTGGGACATCAACATCCGTGAGTCCACCGTGCTCGGCCTGGTGGGCGCGGGTGGCATCGGCGTCAAGCTCGAAGCCGCCCTCGGCAGCCTGGCCTGGCCCAAGGTGACCATGTTGCTGCTGGCCATCCTGGCGACCGTCGTCGTCAGCGAGTGGATCTCGGCGCGCGTGCGCAAACACCTGATCTGAGAGCCCGAGGGGCGGCGCAACCCTCGCAGCGGTCGTCGCCAGATCCTGCCGTCCTCACAAGAAAACGCCGGGCCGCCCCAAGTTTTCTTGACCCCCTCGGGGGGCGGGCTGGGCGCAGCCCGGCCCTGGGGGCGCTCTCGGGTGATCCCTCAGCGTTGTCGCGAGTCGTCGCGAGTGCGTCGCAGCCACAGGTGGATCGCCGCCCCCGCCAGCAACGCCGCCAGCGCCCATTGCATCGACAACACGAAGCCCACGCGTGCATCGCCCGCCAGCGCGACCTGCCACGCCGCCAGCGGCGGGCCGGCGATCTGCCCGACGCCGTAGACGGCGGTGGTCAGCCCGATCCAGCGCGTGGCGGTGTGCGGGCGCAGGCGGCGCACTTCGCGCATGACGAAGAAGGTGATCGTGGAGAACGGCAGGCCCAGCAGCAGGCTGCCCCCGCCGAAACCCATGGCCGTCGGGCTCCACAGGGCCAGCGCGATGCCAGCGGCCTGTACGGCGTGGCACACGCACAGCGCCAGCGCCAGGTCGGCGCCGTCGCGCACCCGGGTCGCCACCAGCGCGCCGAGCACCACGCCCAGCCCGAACAAGGGCCAGAACAGGTCCACCACTGGCGCCGGCCCCAGCCAGGCCCGGCCGATCACCGGCAGGAAGGTGGCCGGGATGATGTAGCCGAAGCCGGCCAGCCCGTAGGCCAGCGTGAGGCCCCAGATCCGCAGGGTTTCGGGCGCCTGGGTGGGCAGGCCTTCGGTGGCGGTGGGGCTCCGGTAGGCTGCAGGCGGTGCGGGCCGGGACGCCTGGCCCGTCGGTGATGGCGTCGTGCCGCCGTGCCCAAACGGCCCGCCTGCAGTCCCTGGCGTCCCGGCGGGCCCGCCTGGCCCGCCGGGACGTGTGGCGCGCAATGTCGTCCACGCCATCAGCGACAGCGCCAGGGCCAGCGCCCCGAACAGGGCCCAGGCCGCCGCGGCCGAGGACCCCGCGCCCAGCATGGCCCCGGCCAGCAGGCCGCTGCCGGCGATGCCCACGCCCGGCCCGGTGTACATCAACCCGCCGATCGCCGTGCGGCCGCGCAGCGCCAACTGGGTCAGGCACCAGCCCGTGGCGTGCACGAAGGCGAAGGCGCTCGCCACGCCCGCGCCCAGGCGCAGCGCCGGCCACAGCGCCGGCCAGGGCAGCGCCATCGCGGCCGTCAACGCCGCCGTGGCGAGCAGGCCCGCCAGGATCACGGATTCCGACCCCGTGGCGCTGGCGTGGTGCGTGCCGCCGCCCCGGCGCAGCCGCAGCGGCAGGCTGCAGGCCAGCGCACCCAGCAGATAGCCCAGGTAGTTCAGGCTGGCCAGCGTGCCGGCCCCGCCCAGATCGATCCCGCCCTCGGCCAGCATCGCCGGCAGCACCGGCGTGAAGGCGAAGCGGCCGATGCCCACCAGCACCCCCAGGCACAGGGCGCCGGTCAGGGCGATGGTGATCGCGCCGGGCGCTCGGGAACTGCGGGGCGGGGTGGGCATGGGGAGATGGCGGTGGGCGGAGGGTGCCGGATCGGGAGGGGGGCGACGGGCGGGATGCCTACCGACCGGCCTGCGCTTCGTCAACCTCACGCCACTGGGTGATCCACTGCGCGACTCTCTGGGCAGCCGCAGAGGGCGTGCGGTCCGACGATCGCGCGAGGTAGAACTTCTGTACCAGCCGGGGCTCGACGATCTCGCTGGCGGACAGTGCGCCAGCCTCCAGCTCGTCTTCGATGGCGTGTCGGTGTGCCACCGTGTATCCCCACCCGGCTTGCACCATCTTGCGGATCAGGTGCATCGAGTGTCCCTCGATGATCACGTCCAGTGAGATGCCGGCGTCGCGCGCCGCGGTCTCGAGCCATGCGCGGGTGCCGTTGGGCATCCAGGACAGGATCAGGGGCCGTCCGGCCAGCCGCGTGAACGGGACAGGACCTGCGCCGGTCACAGCGTCCGATGCGGCGCCCACCAGCAGCAGTGGCGCCTCGTGAAGGAGCACCGCGCCCTGCAGGCGCTCGGGCCCCCAGTCTGACAGGACCCCCAGGTCGATACGGCTCTGGAGCAGTTCCTCGACCAACTGGCGGGTCGACGCTTCGTGCACCCGCAGGCGGATGGCCGGTGCCTCGGCCTGCGTCCGACGCCACAGCATCTGCATCAGCGGCCATGAGATCGAGGCCTGCAGCCCGAGCACGACCGTGCCCGATGGCGACTGCGCACCGTCATCCACCTGGGATTTCAGCCGCGCCGCATCCTCGAGCAGCCGACGGGCCGGCCCGATCAGGGCCTGGCCGGCATCGGTCAGGACCACCCCGCGCCCATTGCGGGTGAACAGGCGATGGCCGAGGCCGAGTTCCAGCGCGGTGATGCGCTTGCTCAAGGCGGACGGGGTCTTGCCGGTCAGCCATGCCGCCTGCGACAAGCTGCCCGTGGTCGCCACGGATATGAACAAGCCGAGGTCCTCGAGATCCGGGCTGCCCTGCATCAGATTTTCCTTTCTGGAACATCTGATTGTGGTCCCGATCGGCTTGCCGCGCGCAAGGCGCGGTGCCAAGATCGATGTGACGCAGCCAGCCGCCCGCTTCCATGTCCGAGCCCTTGAATGTCCTCGTGCTGATGTCCGACGAGCACAACCCGAAGTTCCTGGGTTGTGCCGGACACCCCTACATCCAGACGCCGAACCTGGACCGTCTGGCGGCCGGTGGCACGCGCTTCTCCTCGGCCTACACCTGCAGCCCGATCTGCGTGCCCGCGCGCGCGGCCTTCGCCACCGGCCGGTATGTGCACGAGATCGGCTTCTGGGACAACGCCGATGCCTACGATGGCAGCGTTGCAAGCTGGCACCACCAGCTGCGCGGGGCGGGCCATGACGTCGTGTCGATCGGCAAGCTGCACTTCCGGGGCCGTCCGGGCGACGACCATGGCCTGTCCCGCGAGATGCTGCCCATGCACGTCATCGACAGCATCGGCGATGTCAAGGGGCTGGTGCGGGAGCGCATCCCGGTGCGCCGTGGCGGAGAGAAGATGGCCAAGCTTGCCGGGCCGGGCGAATCGACCTACATCCGGTACGACGACCAGATCGCCACCGCGGCCTGTGACTGGCTGGCGGGTGCCCCTGCCCGCGCGGACGGGAAGCCCTGGGTGCTCTTCGTCTCGCTGGTGTGCCCGCATTTCCCGCTGACCGCGCCGACCCGCTGGTACGAGCACTACCACGCGCTCGATCTGCCGCTGCCCAAGTGCTATCCACACGGCGAACGCCCGCGACACCCGTTCACCGATGAGTACGCCCGTGTGGTCGACTACGACACGCACTTCGTCGATGCTGCGGCGGTCAAGCGCGCCGTGGCCGGCTATAGCGGTCTGGTGTCCTACATGGACGAGCAGGTCGGTCGCGTGCTCGGGGCGCTCGACGCCAGCGGTCAGGCTGGCCGCACGCTCGTCCTGTACACCAGCGATCACGGTGACAACCTGGGTGCTCGTGGTCTGTGGGGGAAATCGACGATGTACGAGGAGTCGGCGGGTGTGCCGATGATCCTCAGCGGCCCCGGCGTTCCGCAGGGCCACACGGTGGCCGAGCCGGTGAGCCACGTGGATTGCGCCACGACCATCCTCCGCGCCGCCGGGGCGCCGGCCTTGGAGGGCGCACCGGGTCACGATCTGGCCGACCTGGCGCGCGGAGGGCAACCGACCCGGCCGGTGCTGTCGGAGTACCACGCCATCGGTTCGACCGGTGGGGCCACGATGCTGAGGCTGGGCCCGTGGAAATACTGCCATTACGTCGACCACCCCGCGCAGTTGTTCCATCTGGGCGACGACCCGGAGGAACTGACCGATCTGGCCAGCGACCCGGGACATGCCCGGGTGCTGCGCGACTGCCATGCCGCGTTGCGGCGCTGGCTGGACCCCGACGAGGTCGACCTGCGTGCCAAGCGCCGGCAGCGTGAACTGCTGGACGGTTTTGGTGGCCGGGAGGCCGCGCTCGGACGCGGCGATCTCGGTTTCACGCCTGCACCCGGTACCGGTGCCTCCTTCGACTGAGGCCCGGCCGCACCGTGCGCGACAAAGATCCCCCACACCAGAAGGAGACATGAGATGAACCGCTCACACGAGACCCCTCCCCGCACAGCCGTCCGGCGTCGAGACCTGCTGGCCACGGCTGCAGGGCTTGCAGGCCTGGGGGTTTTCACGCCGCTGTCCTCGGCCATCGCCCAGCCGGCCTGGCCCAGCCGATCGGTCAAGCTGATCGTGCCCTTCATCCCGGGCAGTGCGCCCGACGTGCTGGCGCGAGGTTTGGGCGACCGGCTCTCGGCGGCGCTGGGGCAGCCGGTGGTGATCGAGAACAAGGCGGGAGCGGGCGGGAACATCGGCCTCGATGCGATCGCCAAGTCGTCCAACGACGGTTACACGATCGGCCTGGGCACCAGCAGCATGGCCATCAACCCGGCGCTGTATCGACGCGTTCCCTACGATCCGATCCAGGACTTCACGCCGATCCACCTGACCTATGCGATGCCGCATGCGCTCATCGTGCGCGCCGACTCCCCCATCCGCTCGGTTTCCGATCTGGTCAACCTGTTGCAGGCCGAGCCGGGCAAGCACAACTACGCCTCGGGCGGCAATGGCAGCGGTGCGCACCTGTGCGCTGAACTCTTCAAGTCGATGGCCAAGGTCGACGCGGTGCACATCCCCTACCGGGGCGCGCCGGAGATCCTGACGGCTGTCATGGGGGGATCGGCCCTCTTCGGATTCCCGACGTTGTCGACGGCGGTGCCCCTGGCCCGTTCAGGACGTGTACGCGTCCTGGGCGTCACCGGACCCCGCAGGAATTCCGCCTTGCCCGATGTCGCGCCCGTGGGCGAAACGGTGTCGGGCTTCGAGGTCGTTTCCTGGTTCGCGATCGTCGCGCCCGCGCGCATCCCGGCCGATGTGGCGCGCCGTCTCGACCAGGAGCTCCGCAAGACCCTGGCTGACCCTGCCTTCCGCGAGCGGGTGCAGGCCGACGGCACCGAGGTGGTCGGCGTCGGCCTGGACGATTTCCCGGCGTACCTGCGACGCGACCTGCAGAAGTGGAAGCAGGCGGTCGAGCTCAGAGGGGCACGGGTGGATTGACGCGGCTGTCGAGGCCGTGGCCTGCACGGCCCAGCGGGTGCGCGACCGTCTGCCGGTCTTGTGCTGGTCGTGTCTTGAACCCCTGCGGCGACGGGTGCCCGGGTGATCTCGGGCCCGGTCTTCGAGTCTGACATGTCGAGGGTGATGCCCGCGACCATCGCCCGATGCCCGAACTCGCGGCCAGGGACGACGGCATCGCCAACGGCCCCTGCCAGGCCGGGCCGGGTGCAGCCTGACCGCTGGCGCTGTTCATGGCGCCGCGCGTGGACCACGTGTAGGAAATTCAAACGCCCCAAAGTCTGACGGCCGACAGACCAGACCGCCGCCGCTGACTGGGCAACGCGGATGGCGGTGGACGAGGCGCAGGCGAGGCGAGGCGGGGTCTTGTCGCGG